>JFJP01034817.1_pt1 | contig 13858 bp, 16 predicted proteins | sample 431651 | NCBI WGS metagenome assembly JFJP01 (sample SAMN02602958, study PRJNA72255) | Microbial mat metagenome, whole genome shotgun sequencing project. | biome: fresh water; feature: sink hole; material: water; isolation source: purple microbial (photo- and chemosynthetic) mats found in... | reverse complement strand
ACGTGCTGGAACAGGGCCGCATCGTCAAGGAAGGCAAGGCCAGCGACATCGCCGCCGACCCCGCCGTCCGCGACTCGTACCTGGGAGCCGAGAGCAAGGCAGGGGGCTGATTGCCCTGACCAAAATTAAAACGGGCTGGCGACTCTGGTGCCGGCCCGTTTTCATGCCCCGGTTCTGTCTTGATCAAGACTTCCTGTATCGGGACTGTTCGCCCGGAGCTGCATTCTTTCATATACATATTGCTAAACAATAAAAACGATTTATGATTCTTAATTATATTGGTAAGCAAGCCTGTTTTTCCTGCAAGGGGACCCTGTTGTGGAACGAGCGATGAAAACCCTGCTCCTTGTTGAAGACGAAGTCATTCTGGCTTTGTCCGAGAAGACTAAGCTCGAGAAATATGATTACTCCGTCTGGACTGTCAACTCTGGCGAGAAGGCCATCGAATTCGTTACAAGCAACCCTGGCATCGATCTTGTCCTCATGGATATCAATCTTGGCTCTGGAATTGATGGGACGCAAGCCGCTGAAAGCATCTTGAGAGTGCGTGATATACCCATTGTTTTCGTATCGAGTCATACAAATCCAGAAATCGTTGAAAAAACCGAGAAGATTACTTCCTATGGATATGTAGTTAAAAATTCATCGATTACAGTGCTCGATGCCTCGATCAAGATGGCGTTCAAGCTGTTTGATGAGAAAAGAAGCAAGGCAGAGAAGGAAGAGGCCCTAAGAGTAAACGAAGACAGGCTTTCCAAGATAATGATCGCGGCCAATGACGGTATGTGGGACTGGAATCTCAAAACAGACCAGGTATATTTCGATCCTCGTTACTATCAGATGTCTGGCTATGAAGTTGACGAATTTCCGCATTCCCTGGATGAGTTTTTACATCACGTTCATCCCGACGATCGGGAGTTTGTGATGGGCGAGGCCCATAAACATTTATCCGGGGAGATTGATAGATTTGATGTTGAATTCAGATTCAGAAAAAAGTCAGGAGCATGGCAATGGATACAAGGGAAAGGAATAATAGTAGAACGGGATGAGCAAGGTCATCCGCTGAAATTTGTAGGGACACACCGCGATGTTACTGATCGTAAACAGCTGGAGCTTGACCTCCAGAAGAAGAATGAAGAATACGAGATCATGAACAACGAGCTGAGGTCAACAGCGAAGGAACTTCAGGCGCAGAACGAGAAGTTATGGATCTCTGGAAATGAACTGCGGTGGAGCGAGGAGAAATTCTCGACGATCTTCAATGAAAGCCCATATCCTGTAATGCTTATCGATACTGACAATGGGTGCTTTGCTGACGTCAATGAGACAATGCAGAAGACAGTAGAATATTCGAGAGAAGAACTCATTGGCAAAACAGCGGCCGAGCTTGGAATCATCACGCAGGAAACCGAGCTTCAAACGAAGAAGCTCATTGGCGAATTCGGGCATTATTATGATCTTGAGGTTTCTGTAACGACAAAATCCGGGCAGTTGCGTTTTGGGATGGCAACAGGACGTATTATCGTGTTCAACAAGCATGCATACCTGATCCAGACCATTTTTGACATTACCGAGAGAAAAAGAGCAGAAGAGGCATTGCGTGAAAGTGAAGAAAGATTACAATACGCGATAACCGCTTCCAATGATGGCTTATGGGACTGGAATCTTGAGACTAATGATATCTATTACAGTCCCCGATGGAAAAGCATTCTTGGCTATGAGGATCATGAAATCCCAAATGATTTCTCTTTCTGGGAAGCTGCGACCGAGCCTGAAGATGTTATAAAATCGTGGGAATTGCAGCAGAAACTGATTACAAAGCAAGTAGATAGATTCGTTATGGAATTCAAGATGAGGCACAAGCAGGGGCATTGGGTGCGTATACTCTCCAAGGCAAAGGCATTGTTCGATGATGGCGGCAAAGCCATAAGGATTATAGGCACGCATACCGACATAACCGAGCAAAAAAAAATGGAAGCAGCGCTTGAAGAAAGCCAGGAACGGCTCAGGTTTGCTTTGGAAGTGAGCGGACTGGGTGAGTGGGAATTGGACCTGAGAACCAATACCATAAAGCGAAACGAGAGGTGGGCCGGAATGCTTGGCTATAGTCTGTCCGAAATCAATGACAGCTTCGGGCAAGGCGCAGAGCTTCAGCACCCCGATGACCGGGACATGGTTGCCAAGGCGGTACGGGACTATCGCGAGGGGCGGTCAGACGCATTTAAAATTGATTATAGAATACGAGCCAAAGACGGAACCTACAAGTGGATTCAGGATTGTGGCAAAACATTCGAGCGTGATGAGTCCGGACAGCCGGTCAGGTTCTGCGGAACTCATGCTGACATTACGCAACAGAAGGAAAAGGAAGAGAAAATAATCAACCTGCTCGCTGAAAAAGAGCTGCTGCTGAAAGAAGTCCATCACCGTATAAAAAACAATATGAATACAGTAAACAGTCTCCTGTCGCTTCAAGCAGGAGCAATTTCTGAACCCAATGCGAAAAAAGCCCTGGAAGATGCCGGAAGCAGGATTCATAGCATGTCCCTCTTGTATGACAAGTTGTATCGTTCCGCTGACTTCAATGAAGCATCAGTCAAGGAGTATCTATCTTCGCTGGTTGATGACATCCTGGGTAACTTTCCCAATAGCTGGAAGGTACATATTGAAAAGCGGCTTCAAGACTTCAACCTGGACGCCAAGCGATTGCAACCCCTCGGAATCATAATCAATGAACTGATTACCAACATCATGAAGTACGCATTCCGTGATCGTGAAACCGGGTTGATAGCGGTATCCGCAGCGAATGTGGACGGGCATGTCTCGATATCGATTCAGGATGATGGAATCGGAATGCCGGAGTCCGTCAGTTTTTACAGGTCGACTGGATTCGGATTGCAGTTGGTGCATGCCTTGACCCAGCAGCTACAAGGAAGCATACGAATCGAGAGAGGCGTCGGAACAAAGGTTGTATTGGAATTTGATTGCTGAAATCAGTGGCACAGGCTGCCTCAGGGCATGCGCCACTTCGATGGCTTTGAGGATTACCCATGCTCTGCTGTTTGGTACATGTATATCAAAATCCCCTTGTCTGCATTGCCTCAGGGTGTTAGCAGCAGATTCCACATGCGCTCGGCCCGTTCTGATACCAGTTCTCCTGCAGCTTCCTTGTTGTCGCCTGCCCTTCCGTTGATGAGAACGGCGATCTCGCCCTGCAGGTACGCGAACAACATGGACAGGCGGTCGGCAAGCACATAGTCCTCTGCATCAAGACTGTCCGCCCGGAAGGCTTCGAACGCTGCTTCTGAAAACCGGGCTTGTGATGTGCTGATGGCCACGAGGGCCTCTCCCTGGGGATGGGCGTGCAGGTCCTCAAACCACAGCAGGCGGTACAGCCCTTCCCGTTCCAGTGCGAAGGTGACCATGGATCGTGCCAGGGCTGCGCCGAAATTTTCACCGTGCTTCCGGTTGGAAACCCCCAGAAAGCATGTTTCCGCAAATGCGCCGAGCGCCTCGATGTAAGCCAGCCAGAACAGCCCCGTTAGTCCGTCGGCGTAGTGGTACACGTTAACATGCGAGCACCCGGCATCCCTGGCTATGCTCCTGAGGCTTACGCCGGACACACCTCGATGAGCTTCTATTGCCTGTATCGTTGCCGTCGTAAGGCGGGCTTTCATGGTGTCAGTCATTACCAATGGTAATATACCAGTGGTAACTATCTGTGGCAAGTGATTCTGACCTTTTCTCTGGCGCGCAAGGTCAAGGCAGGGTAAAATTGTCCGCACGGAAAGTCATACAGGGACAGACTCACAGCCGCCTTTGTCTCGATACTGGCTATTCCCGCGCGCAGATACCATTCTCAAGTAACAGGAGCCTGGAGCATGACAGAACCCAATGATCAACCGGTATATGCCGGTCTGTACAAGGTTGCCTTCTACGCCTCGCTTGCGATGCTGGCCATCATACCGGCACAGATTGCCATCTTTTCAATTTTTCCGATGCCCGGCAGCGTGGCTGAGTGGTTCCAGCTGTTCAACACCAACCCGCTTGTAGGATTCTTCCATGCGGACTTTTTCATACTGTTGAACAACATTCTTATCGCCGTCATTTACCTGGCCTTCTACCACTCGCTCAAGGAAACGGACAAGGGGCTCCTCCAACTGGCTCTCGTATTCGGCTTCATCGGAATAGCGGCATATATATCGTCAAACAAGACCTTTGAGCTACTGTCATTGTCCCGCCTGTACGCTGGCGCGGTACTGGAGGTGGACAGAAGCATGTACCTGGCAGCCGGGCAGGTAATGGTATCCAGCTGGACCGGCACGGCATTTGACGCATACTATGTGCTCAACGGCATCACCCTGCTGATCATTTCCGCTCTCATGTTCAGAAGCCGGCTGTACACCAAAAGCACGGCAGCTTTCGGTCTGGCGGCGGGTATCTTCATGATCATCCCCTCGACCGCCGGAACCATCGGGCTTGTGTTCTCGCTGCTTTCACTTGTTCCGTGGTATGTCTTTACGATCAAGTATTCAATCGTGTTCCACAAACTGGGGAGGAAATGATGCACTTCGAAGGACTCATACTCGTTGGAGCTGGCCTGTTCACCGTTGCTGGCGGCGCCTTCAACTGGGACTGGTTCATGAACAGCGGCAAGGCCCGCTTTTTCGTGAAGACCCTGACCCGCAATGGTGCCCGCATCATGTACGGGGTCATCGGTGCGGCACTGGTCGTACTTGGGGTACTCATACTTCTCGGCATCGTAGAATCATAAGCCGGAATAGCCATGTATCCGGTCAGGAACTCCGTCAAGGCGCTCATCATCAGGGACAACAAGTTGCTGTGCATCCAGAAAGCCGACGAGTACGGGGCATACTACCTCTTGCCCGGTGGCGGCCAGGAGAAGCACGAGACCTTCGTAGAAACCCTGAAGCGCGAATGCATGGAAGAACTGGGTGCAACCGTCAAGATCGGGAAGCTGCGGTACATCCGTGAATATATCGGCCGCAACCACGAATTCAGCGCAACCGACGATGCCCACCAGGTGGAGTTCATGTTCGAATGCCACTTGCTTGCAGAGCCGGATGCCTCTAAGGCCAGCCACCTCGACGAGGGCCAGTCCGGCCTTGCCTGGCTGGAAATTGCTGAGCACAACGCAACCCGCGTGTACCCCAAGGTGCTCATCGGGCACCTCCTGAACGGTGACCCCGAAGTCTACTGGGGCGATGTGAATTAATGGGCTCAATATGCAGCTGGTGAAACACATCGGCCCTGCGGCTTGAACAACGACCGGCCATTGCTTAGATTTGCATGAGTGAGGGGCGCGCATGGAATATATAGTATTGGCAACATGGGATGAAGAAGCCTCTGTCTGGGTAGCATCGAGCAATGATGTGCCTGGACTTGTGCTTGAATCTGGCTCTCTGGATGCGCTTATGGAACGAGTCAAGGCTGCCATTCCTGAATTGTTGGCAATCAATGGAACGGTGCCGGATGTTATTCCCGTTTTTTTCAAGTCAGAACGTCATGACATGGTTCACGCCTGATGGCAGAATACGAGAAGAAAGTTCGTGCAAAGCTCTCTGAGAACGGTTGCCATTTCCATCGTCATGGAAAGGGCGACCACGATATCTGGTATAGTCCCCTGTCGAAAATCTATTTCACCGTCGATGGCAAGATAAAGTCCAGACACACGGCGAATGCCATCATGAAGCAGGCTGGCATCGATTGTAAGTTTTAGTTCTTGGTGTCGAGCGCTTGCTTTGTCTGGTAGAAAAAGGCGCGCCACCAACGTGGTCGCGCCTTTTCAGGTTCGCAGTTCGTACGCTGGAGCTGGTACGTTAGTTGCCTTCTTTGACAATCTCCACCTTTATGGCGCCGCTCATGTCCTCGTCCTTGGGGGGGATGGTGACGGTGAGTATGCCGTTGCGGAAGACGGCCTTGACGGCGGTCTGGTCGTAGCGGTCGGCGGGCACGCGGTACTCGCGGCGGTCTATGTCCCGCAGGAAGGACTGGCGGCCTTCAGCGGATTCAGCGCGAAGGCGCTCGGGTACGGTGGCCTTGAGTATCATCAGGTCGCCGCGGAAGCTCAGGTTGATGCACGACTCGTCAAAGCCGGGCAGCTGGAAGCGGTACACGAGGCAGCCGTCTGCCTGCTCGTAGGTTTCGTGGCGGGGATAACCCAGGTTCTGGAAGTTGTATGCAAAATCCTTTGCGCCGCCAAAATTGCCGCCAAAGTTTCCACTTGAGTTTCCGCCGAAGCAACCCTCCGTCTTGCCCTGGGCTTCGGCTTCGCTTGCCATGGCGCGGGCAAACTGCTCGGCTCCGGTCTTGAGTTCGCGCACGAGGTTTTCTAGTGATTCGTTGAGGTTGAAGTAGCTGGACATGACTGCCTCCGTTCCCGGGTACAAGAACCCGCGGATACCGGTACTATAACGTAGCCCTCCATACGGAGCGGCTTGGTCTCCCTATCCGAACAAACGCGATAGGTGATACTGCAAAAGTACCTATAATCCATTCCATCGGCAAGTGAGATGAGCCTATGGCAGTATTTCCTGCACGCGACCGACAAGGCCGGATTCGAGGCGGACCTTGATGCCGTGCGGATGGGTTGGCGAGTTGGTCAGTATGTCTTTCACGACGCCCTCCGTTCTGGCTCCCGTCCGCTGGTCTTCCTTGAGGACTATGGACACCCTGATGCCCGCCCGTATTAGGTTCCTGTTTTTACCATCCATGTCGGGGCTCCTTGCGTTCTTGTGCTGGTTTGAATGAAGACCTATAGTTGTATGAAATACAAGACCGCCATACCAGTTCGGCGGTCAGTCCAGTCGTTATGTGTACGGGATTACAAGAGGACGGCATATGAAAATCAATTGTTCCATGGAGATCCCGCGGCCTGGCGAGTATATTTTCCCGTGGCTGGCTGAACCGGGTAAGTCGATGCTCTGGAAGAAGGAAGTAACGGGAGGAAAGACGCTGGAAAAGAAGCCCGGCATAGTCGGTACGACTTTTACTGAAATACTTGAAGTGAAGGGCAGCAAACTGGAAATGCGGGGTTCCATCACGAGTTACGTGCTCAACCGCAAGATAGCTTTTTATCTGGAAAGCCGGATCCACGCTATGGACGTGGTGTATGCGCTCCATGAAATACGTGGTGGTTCCCGGCTGGATGTCAACGTGGACATCCGCTGGCGGTTTCCTGTCAGCATCATCATTGCCTTGAGTTTCGGCGGCATGGAAAGAACCCTGACCCGCACGATATACGCGGAACTGCATGAGCTCAAGCGGCTCTGCGGCAGCGAATAATAAAGTCTCCAAGGCAAGGAGATCGCCATGAAGATCGAGTGGAAAAAAAGCGAAAAGGACCTGTACCTGCCAAAACCAAGGCCAGAGCTGGTAACGGTTCCAGCCATGAATTTCTTTATCATCAGTGGAAGTGGCAATCCCAACGACGATTTCTTTTCAGACTACATAACGGTGCTGTATTCCCTGGCATACGGGGTAAAGATGAGCCTTAAACAGGGGGCCGCCCCAGACGGTCAGCCCGACGGCTATTGCGACTATACCGTGTACCCGCTTGAAGGCGTCTGGGACCTCAACGAGGCGGCAAAGGCTGCCCCCTCCGGGGTGCTCGACAAGAGCACACTGGTGTTTGAACTCATGATTCGGCAGCCGGATTTTGTCTCCGCTGACTATGCGTGCCAGACCATCGAGCGTACAAAAATTAAGAAGCCGCAGGCGTTGCTGGATCAGGTCCGGTATGAGCGGATGACGGATGGGCTGTGCGTCCAGATGCTTCACCTCGGTAGCTATGACGACGAGCCAGCTACCGTAGCTGAAATGGAGCACTTCATCGCGGAGCAGAAGCTGCGCAGGACTACACTCCGGCACCGTGAAATGTACATCTCCAATCCCAATGCGGTTGCACCTGAAAAAATGAAGACCGTGCTGAGATTCCAGGTGGAAAGGTAGCCCGGCAATGCGCACAACCAATGTTTTTTTTACAACAGCGCTGATCCCGTTTGCTCTGATCGTGGCTTGTCTTCTTGCGGGCTGTGCAACCAGCAAAGTCCAGAAACCCGATGGCCTGAGCGGTCCCAGTCCTGCCGTGCGTTCGGATGCCTCGATAGTGCAAGCGCTAGAACCGGTTACCGGGGCCGGCAGGGTGCTGGTCGTGTACTTTTCGCAGGGCAATGCGACGCGTGCCGTAGCCGAGGACCTGGCTGCCCTGACCGGCGCCGACCTTGAAGCCATAGTCGAACTGAAGAATCGCGCCGGCTTTTTTGGCTTCATGGGTGCCGGTATGGACGCTACGATGGGCACTGCAACGCCGATAGCGGGGCCTTTCTACAACCCTGCGAGGTACGATGTGGTGTTTGTCTGCACGCCGGTCTGGGCATGGCACCTGTGTCCTCCGGTGCGCTCCTGGCTCAGGATGTACTCAGGCAAGTTCGTGAAGGCGGCCTTCGTGACCGTTTCCGGTGATACTGAACCGGACAAGATCGTAGCCGCGATGATCGAGGAATCAGGTGTGGAACCCTTCGCGTCTGATGGCTTTTCAGAGCGGGATCTCTATCCGGAGAACCGGGACTCTTATGTAGCGAGGCTGGCGGCACTGGTCGAACCTTTGCGCTGAGCGAACCGTTTGTTTTTGATTTATTTCAACTCTTGATATACGATGTCTGCATGCTAAAGGAATTCAAACGCATCCTGGGGAAGACCCCCCTGGGACTGCACGTAGAAGACTACTTCAATCTGAGGCGCAAGCGGGTCAGCCTGATTTTCCTCATGATCATCGGCGTGACGGTGCTGGTTTTCATACCGATCAGCTTCCTGTTGATCCACAACACGGTAGCTGGCATAGGGTCAGTCCTGATCGCGGTAACGATACTTGTCGGCATCATGTTCGTACTGAACGGCAAGGATCGCCTCGGCAGCGCCATACTGCTCACCTTCATCGCACTGATACTGGTCGGCATACTCCTACAGCCGGCGCTGGTCAAGGCGGACAACTATATTGTTGTGCTCACCTCTGTCCTTGGTCTTGCGATGATCATCATGATACCTGCAGGTATCATTGTTTCAGCGCAGTTTGTCACGGGGCTGGGTGTATTCTTTGCGATAACGTTCAATATCTGCACGACCATCAGTGGCGACCCCCTGGCCCTCAGCCGCAGGGCCATCGTCGCCGTCGTTTTCCTTGCTGCCTCGTTCGTGCTCCTGTACCTGACAAAGCTGCAGAACAACCTGCTGGCCCTGAGCGTGGGGGAGTGGGAAAAGAGCTCCAGCGCGCTGGCTTCTGTTTCAGAGATCATGGTCAGGATAGGAGAACTCAAGAAGGAAGCGGACTCAAGCAGTGGTGCGATAGCATCATCGTTTGACGCGATCGGAGAGATACTTGCGGCCTTCGTCCTCAAGAACGAGGATCTCTACCGGGCTTCGGGGAGCCTCGGGGAGGCCTCGGAGTCGGCACAGGGCAACCTGGCCAACCTGCTGTCTTCGGTGGACTCTGTCCGCGATTCTGCTGTCAGGCAGAAGACCCTCGTTGACACCCAGTCTTCCTCCCAGGACCGCATGGTCAAGGCGGTGGAGTCAATCCGCTCCGATATCGGCCGGGCCGATGAGGCCACCAGAAAACTGAACAGCCTGGCCGAAAGCGGCCGCGGCATACTCGGCAAGACCATAGCCAGCATCAAGGGCCTGGGCGAATACCAGGCCAAGACGCTTGAAATCGTCGGCACGCTGGCAAAGATATCCAACCAGACCAACCTGCTGGCCATGAACGCGGCCATAGAGGCCGCACACGCGGGGGAGGCCGGTTCCGGGTTCGCGGTGGTTGCGGAATCGGTGCGCGACCTGGCCGACTCCTCCGGTGTGCGCACCAAGGAGATAGCCGGTATAGTCAGGACCATGAACGGCGAGATCGAGGGCAGTGCCGAAGGCATCCAGGCTGTAGCCACCTCGCTGTACCAGATGATGGAAGAGACCCAGCGCGCGTATGACCTGATCTCGAACATAGCTCGTACCATGGACGATTTCGTGGGAGAAAACCGCGAGCTTGCCGAGGGCGTGCGCTCCATATCGGATCTTGCAGGCTCGATAAAGGAAAGTGCCGAGCGGCAGCGCGGCATATCCGATTCCTTTGCCGCTACCTTCCGGACGCTCAAGTCCACGGTTGGTATGCTTTCAGGCGCAATCGCTGAACTCAAGTCCTTTGACGAGCAGTCGGCTACCATCATCGGCAAGGCTTCCTCGGCCAAGGACGAGAGCAATGCCGTCAATCAGGCAATAAACCAGTTGCTGCAAGAAAACAAACTGGGCCACTGAGTAGCCATGAAGAAGGCTCTGGCCCTCGGAATACTGTCATCACTGTTTTTCGCGTTCACGTTCGTGCTGAACAGGCAGATGCAGGTCGGGGGCGGGCACTGGATATGGTCTTCGTCGCTCCGCTTTTACTACATGGTACCGATGCTTTTCCTGCTGATGCTGCCACGCAGGCGCTACCGGGCGGTATTTGCCGAGATCCGAAGGAATCCGCGGGCCTGGTTCCTGTGGAGCACCGTGGGTTTCGGAATCTTCTACGCGTGCATCACCATGGCCGCCTCCTATGGCCCCTCCTGGCTCATCGCAGCCACCTGGCAGGTGACCATTGTGGCGGGGGCGTTGCTGACGCCGCTGTTCTACCAAAAAACCGGCCCGGGACGTACTGGTGTAAGCGAAGCCAGGGTACGGCATGCATTGCCGGTCAAGCAGTTGGTGGTCTCGGCCTTCATACTGACCGGCATAGTGCTTGTACAGGTGCAGGATGCCATCGCGGTACCACCTGCAACGGTTGCGCCGGATGTACGGGCGCTGGCCGGTATGGTGCTGGTACTGGTCGCCGCGTTTGCATATCCGCTAGGAAACAGGAAGATGATGGCCAGCGTGCCTCCAGGCTTCGGTACCATGGAGCGGGTGTTCGGCATGACACTGTGCAGCCTGCCATTCTGGCTTGCCCTGAGTGCCGTGGGGCTGTTTGCCGGGGAGCGCCCTACCGCGGGGCAACTCATCCAGACCTTCGCCGTCGCGGTGTTCTCCGGCGTCATTGCAACCATCCTGTTTTTCAAGGCTACAGAAATGGTACAGGACGATGTCAGGCAACTGGCTGTGGTCGAGTCCACCCAGGCCGGCGAGGTAGTATTCGCGCTGCTAGGCGGGGCGCTGGTCTTCAAGGACCAACTGCCGTCTCCGGTAGCCCTGTCCGGTATTGTCGTAGTCGTCGCGGGAATTTTCCTGAATGCCTTGATGACGAAAAAAGTAGACCAGTCCGACGGGGTATCATAGTCCCACATCACTTGAGGTGCGCAGGGGGGCAGCATGGGTACTACAGAGTCAGGAATCATGAAAGATGCCCTCGAGCAGAGCCAGCGCAATCTGCAGTCGGTCTTCAATGCCATCGACGAGTCAATCTGCTTCCTCGAGCGGGATGGAACGATACTGGCTGCCAATACAACCTTTGCCGCCAGGCTGGGGGTGTCTGTGGAGGAATGCCTGGGCAGGGATGCCTATGGCATGCTGGATCCCGAACTGGCAAAAAGCCGGAAACTCAGTGTTGAAGAAGTCTTCAACACGGGCAAGCCCGTGGCTTTTGACGACATACGCACGGGACGCTGGATACACCAGGTGCTTTATCCGGTTCTTGACTCAAGCGGACTGACGAGCAGGGTCGTCATCTACGCGACCGACATCACCGAGCAGAAGGCAATGGTGGAATCCCTGCGGGTCAGGGAAGCTCTGTACCACACGCTCTTTGAAGTATCACCGATTGGTCTGACAATAGCAGATGCGACAGGCAGGATCCTGGAGACCAACAGGCTGGCCTCCAGCCTGCTCGGGCTCACGGCCGAGGAACATGAAAGGCGTTCGATAGACGGGCGGGAATGGAAAATAGTCCGTAGTGATGGCTCACCCATGCCGACTGGTGAATATGCAAGTGCCAGGGCTCTGAAGGAACACACCCTGGTAGAGAATGTCGAGATGGGAATAGTCAAGGGTGACAATGAAACAACATGGCTCAATGTGGCAGCGGCACCCGTTCCGCTGGAAGGCTATGGGGTGGTCATCGCGTACCATGACATCACAGAACGGAAGCTTGCGGAAAAGCGTGTTCAGGATCTGCTCCATGAGAAGGATATAATCCTCAAGGAAGCACACCACAGGATAAAGAACAACCTTGGAGCCATAAGCAGCCTGCTCAGGTTGCAGGCTGATGATATGGAGCGTTACGACTGTGCTGAAATCCTGATCGATGCCGCGGGCCGTGTCCAGAGCATGATGCTGCTGTACGAAAAACTGTACCATTCAGGCGGTTCAAGCGAACTCAGCATCACGGAATACCTGCCGCCGCTCATCGAACAGATACAGGAGATCTTCGATACCGATAAAAAGGTCACGACGACCATCAGCGTTGATGAATTCATTCTGGGAGCGAAAACCCTTTCAGCTCTGGGCATCCTCATAAACGAGATGATGACCAACTCGATGAAATATGCCTTTAGAAGGAGGGCGGCTGGCTCAATCCGTGTCTCGGCACGCAAAGAGGATGCGCTCGTGATCATCGAGTATGAAGATGACGGCATAGGTTTGCCCGAGTCCATAAGCCTTGAGAATTCCACCGGTTTTGGCATGCGGCTGATCGGCCTGCTTGTCGATCAACTGCGTGGTTCAATCAGGATAGAACGGGAACACGGCACCAGGTTCGTCATAACGTTCAAGGCCTGAACGCCAGAGCCGGCGCGCAAGATGGCGGCATCCATGTCGTTCATCCGATTGCTTCGGCTACGTACAGCCTGGAGCCGTAGTCGGAGAGTATCCTGACGCTGTCGTTGTACCCGGTGCCGGAGAACTGCGGTATCAGCAGGATGCCGAAGCCCGAGAGCAGGTCGCCGTTGGCCCGGTAGTCCTCGGTGGCCATGCGGAACATGTAGTGTGACGACAGGACGGTATGCAGGACGCCGTCGCCGCGTATCTTGACCGGCAGCACGCGGTTGACCAGGTTGCCGAACGCCTTGACGTTGATGTACTGCGGCCTGCCCTGTACGGTGTAGGCAGCGCCTGGTTCCAGCCCCGGTACCGTCAGCAGGTCCTGTCCGCGGCCGACCCTGGCGCTGCCCTGGAACAGGCCCGCGACCGCCTGCCTGCCGTCTTCTGAGACGACAGCCCAGCTGGTCTTGTCCGTGTCCAGCCTGGCAGGCACGCGGACGAAGCGGCCGAACTGCAGCAGTTTCCGGTGCGCCTTGTAGAACGCCACCTGCTCCTTGATGGCCTTCTTGTCGAATGGCGACAGCATCGTCAGGTCCAGTTCGTACCCGAGGAGTCCGAACGCAGCCACATTGAAACGCGTCTCGATGGTCGAGGCGCGCAGGGTCTGCATGTTGGGGCTGGCCGACACGTGGGCGCCCATCACGCTCTGTGGATAACCATAGGAGGTGCCGCCCTGGATGGACAGGCGCGCGTACGCATCCGTGTCGTCGCTGGTCCAGGTCTGCGGCATGTAGCACAGCGAAGCGGTTGCCGCCGGACGCGCAGCTCTCGAAGAGGATCTTCGGGAAGCGCCTGACCAGCTCGGCGAGGATTTCGTAGAGGCCGAGCACGTAGCGGTGGTGGAACTCGCCCTGGCGCTCCGGGGACAGAAAACCGGAATACGCATCCGAGATGTTGCGGTTCATGTCCCACTTCACGTACTCGATGTTGCCCTGCGAGAATACGCCGGTCATCGCTTCTATCAGGTACGAGCGCACTTCTGGCAGGGTCAGGTCGAGGACGAACTGGTTGCGGCCGTACGCGGGCGCGCGGCCTGGAGTGGCTATGGCCCAGGCGGGGT
>JFJP01034815.1_pt1 | contig 13858 bp, 13 predicted proteins | sample 431651 | NCBI WGS metagenome assembly JFJP01 (sample SAMN02602958, study PRJNA72255) | Microbial mat metagenome, whole genome shotgun sequencing project. | biome: fresh water; feature: sink hole; material: water; isolation source: purple microbial (photo- and chemosynthetic) mats found in... | reverse complement strand
GAATCGACTACGACAGCCGTCCTACCAGGCTAAGCCGTTTCAGGCCGCCGGCTGTTGATCCGGACGATGCAACTACTCCGCTCTCGATACCGTCATGAAGATACGCGCGAAGCTGGGCGAGGTCAAGAGGACATGAAGGCGGGCCTCTGGGCTACTGGCCTTCGTTGCGGTCCGCGAAGGAGGTGCCGTCAAAGCCCTGGATGCGGGTATCGGCGGCCGCCAGCTCGAGGCGCCTGAGCGCGAGGGCACAGTAGGCGGCGGACCGCTCGATGCCGCAAAAATGGCGGCCGAGTTTCTTTGCGGCAACGGCGGTGGTGCCCGAGCCGAGGAAGGGATCCAGCACGAGGTTACCAGCTACGGAACTGGCGAGCAGGAGTCGCGCGACGAGCTTTTCTGGTTTCTGGGTGGGGTGGTCAGTATTCTCGGGCATCGACCAGAACGGCACGGTGAGGTCGTCCCAGAGATTGGACGCTCCGGTCAGGCGCCACCGGCCGGTAGCATCCTCGGTCCAGTCCTTGGGCGCGCCATCCTTGTGATACGGAGCCACGATTTTCTTGCGCAGTTTTACCGCGTCGGGATTGAACCGGTAGTCGTTGCCGACGGTGGCGAACCACACGTCCTCCGAGGCGTTCTTCCAGTTGGACGACGAGGAGCGGCCCTTGTCGCGTTTCCAGGTGATGCGGTTGCGCACGGTAAAGCGCTCGGCGAGGGCAAGGTGGACGGCTGACGAGGAACGCCAGTCGGAACAGATGTAGATGGAGGCGTCTGGTTTGAGTGAGGCTGCTATGGCCCCGAGCCAGGCGCGGGTGTATTCCAGGTAAGCTTCGTGGCCCATAGGTGAAAAGCGCTCGCCGTCAAAATTCTTCGGCAGGTCGTAGGGGGGGTCGGCTATCAGCACATCCACCGACCGCGGGGGCAGCAGCGGCCCGATTTCAGCAACGTCGCCGAGGAACACGGCATCGGTGGCGTCTTCCAGTTTCAGCCGCCCGTCAGGTGCCGGCTGCATGGTCGACGGATCGCGGGCGAGCGCCGCATAGCGGGCTTCCTCCGCGCCTGAGAGCCTGAGCGTCCTGTTGTTTGCCGCGCGTGGCTTGCGCGGCGTCGCAGCCTGGCCAGCTCCGTTGTCGATATCGTCCCATAGTTCCATGCGCGACATGATGCGCGGCCTGACCGAGGGGCGTCAAGGTCGGACGGGCTGAAGAATCTTCCGCGCCCGGGTTGCCCGCAGGCCTTGCCGGGCCGTACACTATACCAATGAACATACCACTCGAATCAATCGACACCAGGACTTCGGTGCGTTCCTATTCTGGACAGGGACTCGATAGCAGCGATCGTAGGCTGCTTGAATCGGCTATGGCTTCATCGGGACCCTGTCCCTTCGGCACCAGGCCGCGCTTTGCGCTGGTGGAGCCTGAATCCGTCGGAGACGTGGCATCGGGGCGCATAGGTACCTACGGCATAATAAAGAATGCGCCGGCCTTCATCGTAGGCGCCGCGGGCAATGCTCCGTTCGCCTGTGCCGATTTTGGCTACGCACTGGAAGGCATCGTGCTGGTGGCAGCCGCGAACGGGCTGGGCACCTGCTGGCTGGGTGGTACCTTTGACCGCTCCGGCGCCAAGGAAGTATTGCGCCTGACTGAAGACGAGGTGGTGCCTGCGGTAACGCCCGTAGGCGAACCCGCCGATCGTCGTACCATGGTCGATACCGCCATGCGCGCTTTCGCGGGTTCAAAGAAGCGCCGGCCCTGGGTGGAGCTGTTCTTCGACCGTACCTGGAACAATCCTCTTGCGGAAGAAGAGAGCGGAATCTGGAAACCTGTACTCGAGGCGGTACGAAGGGGGCCTTCAGCATCCAACAAGCAACCCTGGCGTATCGTGCGAACAGGTTCGGATCACGATGTCGTTTTTCATCTGTTCCTGTGCGAGGACAAGGCCTACAACACCGCCATCCGCGGCGTGAGGATACAGGAACTCGACATTGGCATAGCCATGAGGCATTTCGAGGCTGCGGTGCGCGCTCTTGACCTGCCAGGGCGCTGGTCCAGGATGGACAAGGTTCCGGTAGCCTTTGACGCACCATACGTGTACTACTCGAGTTGGGTCGTCCGTTGATTGTCCGGGCCGCTGAATTTGCCCTGACGAACGGTAAAGACTATATTTAATAAAAGGTTGCTTTTAGAGGCACCTGACCCTAATTCAGTATGATGCAAGGAGCTTTGTATGATTTCCAAGAAAGTGGCAGACAGGATAAACCTGCAGATCAACCGCGAGACATTTTCAGGCTACCTGTACATGGCGATGTCAGCCCATATGAGCGACGATGGCTACAACGGCATAGCCAAGTGGTTCATGACCCAGTATCACGAAGAAATGTTCCATTCCATGAAGTTCTATCAGTATCTCATAGACCAGGGTGCAAAGCCCGTACTGGAGCAGATAGACAAGCCGGTGATCAAGGCCAAGTCTATAAAAGAATTCTTCGAGACTACGCTTGAGCACGAGAAGTTCGTCACCGCCTCCATCCGCGAATTGCTCGAACTCGCCATATCCGAGAAGGATTACGCTACCGAGAACCTCGTACGCTGGTACATCGACGAGCAGGCCGAGGAAGAGAAGAATGCCATCGAGATCCTGCGCAATATCGAACTGATGGGCGACAGCAAGCACGGACTGTTCATGCTGAACATAGAGCTCGGCAAGCGTGCCGTGACCATCCCCCTGGACTACACCGCTCCCTTCCCGGCTGTCTGATCAAACTAGCCTGAATTAGTGCCGCTCCTTTCCGGGAGCGGCTTTTTTACTATCCAACCGGAGGAGTCCCGATGTGTGACAGTTTCTACCTGCCTGCCGAGGGTGACGTGTTCATGGGCAAAAATTCTGACCGCAACGCGGCTGAACCCCAGGCATTCCGCATTATTCCGCGGCGTGAACCGTCCGCGGCTGTCATCGTCGGACCACGTTCCTTTGACGTAAAGGATGCCGGCCACCCAATGGCCATTTCCTGCCCCACCTGGATGCCCGGCGCAGAGATGGGGCTCAACGCCGCTGGCGTCGCTATAGGCAACGAGGCGGTGTTCAGCCGCTTCAAGCCCGCTCCCGACGGTGTGCTGGGTATGGACTTCGTCCGGGCCGCTCTCGCCTCCGCATCGAGTGCCCAGGAAGCCCTTGAAATTTTGATGACATTGACCGAGCGCTACGACCAGGGCGGAGTCGGCTCGTTCAAGGGCAAGCTCGTCTACAACAACACCTACCTGATAACGGGGCCGGATGGAGCCTTCGTGCTGGAAACGGCGGCCAAGCGCTGGGCCTGGAAGCAGCTGGACGCACCGGCGGCCATCTCCAATTCCTATTCCCTGACCACCGACTACAAGCGGGTGGATGCGGTTACCCGCAAGGCCATCGCCGTGGTCAACGAGCGCATGGCCTGCCTGGACGAGGCGGATGCGGGGCGGCTTTCTGAAAAAGGTTCCTGGAAGGATTACGTGGAGAACAAATTCCTGTCGCGGTTCTCCGCGGGTGATGCCAGGCGGAGGGCGGTTCAGGGGCTCCTGTCAGCCGCGACCATTTCTGGCGGACGGGCATCGGCTCTGAATGTGCTCAGGGCCCATGCCGCCATCGACCCGGAGCATCCAGGTAAACCCCGCAATGTATGCGACCACGACGGCGACGTGATGGGAAATCCGACGACCGCCTCGATGCTGGTGGAATACAAGCCTGACGGGGCCGTGCTCTGGTTCACCGGCGCCTCTTACGCGTGCGCCAACCTGTTCAAGCCTATACTGCTGAAGGATGGCGAGTTTACGCCGCTGTGGACCGGCTACGATTATGCCGAGGGTACCACTGGCGGTGAAGCCTACTGGCAGGCCAGGCGTCTGGCAGCAAAACGTGTGCGCCGCAATCCGATGCGGGCCGAGAATCAGGCTGGCGCGCTGGCCGAGGCCCAGTCGCTCGTGTTTGAAGTGGTCGATGCTCTTCCGGCAACCCCGGCGCATGAGGACATCATTGCCGCGTCGACGCGCGTGGGAGCGCTCGTGGCTAACTGGGATTCACAGGAGCTGTAAACCTCGCTGGCTAGCCGGTATATGGCTGGCCGGCTTCCGGAATCCTCAGTTCCACGACCGCACCTCCATCGTTGCGACGCTCAAGCGTTCCATGAACCTGTTCCGCGATCGCTTCCATGAGTGCGAAACCTATGCTGGTGGAGTTGAGCGTAGTACCTCCGGGGAGCCTGTCAGGAAATCCCTGCCCGTCGTCGCGCACCGCGACCACCGTGCTGCCCGCGTCATCCTTTATGGATATGCCTATTGAAACGGTTTCATCAGCGAACCGGCGCGAGTGTCTGGCGGCGTTGGAGCATGCTTCCGCTATGAGGATTCCGATGGAGACGGCTACGTCTGACGAGAGCGTAATGGCATCACCTGCTCCGGTTATCCTGACGAGTGGCTGCTCGATGCTGGCATTCAACGATTCGGCCAACCGCTCGGCGAAGTTCCCGGCATCGATGGAAGACAGGTCGGAAGACTCGGTCAGCAGATCTTGAGCCAGCGCCATCGAGCGGACTTTCTGACCTAGGTCTGCGAATCGGCCATCATCGCCTCCCTGGAGGTTCAGCATGCTGATGATGACCTGAAGGTTGTTCTTTACCCGGTGGTTTATTTCCCGCAACAAGGCTTCCTTTTCACGCAGCGAAGCCGTCATCTCATGTTCCCTTGCATCCTGAACGTACATCAGGTGCTCGAACTGCCGTTTGGAATAGAAATACAGGATGACGGAGGTAGCCGAGACGAAGAACAGTCCTTTAAGGGTCTGGAACCAGGCGAGGTGCGCATAGTCCATGGACAACAGCATCGCTGCGCGGTCGGAAAATGCGATCCAGGCAAATGAAACGGCAGCATAGATTCCTGCTACGCGCAACGCGGAATTCCGTATCTGGATTTTCAAGTTGTCTCCATGTTCACACTGTAGCGCATCGTGCTTCCATTATCGTATCGCACCGGTTGAACAAGGCAAAGGCCTTCAGCTCGGCATTCAGGGCTTTCCTGAAGCCTTCGGGGAAATTCCTTTTTGCCTTGGCCCGGCCCAGTTCGGGCAAGCTGAAGAACAATCCGTTTTCAGCCTGCGTTCGCATCCGGAACTCGGCGCGCTTGATGACCAGCGTTCCGGTTTTGCGGTCGGCTACACAGTCCATGAGGCCGGCCGGCAAGCCCTTCCAGATAACGGGGAGCGCGAAGTAGCCGAATTTTCGTTTGGCCTCGGGCACGTAGCACTCCATCGTGTAGTCCAGGCCGAGGAGGCGGCTGGTCCGTTTCCTGTCTATGATGTAGTTGTCAAAGGGAGACAGGAGGCGGAGGGGCCTTTCCGGTTCGACCAGGGGCCGGGACAAGCGGCTCAGTGCATCGGAAGTGGCCCAGTGCCTGCGGCTCTCGTCGTCCTGGATACGCACTTCATGCAGCAGCCCGGATTCCACGGCGCGCGACAGGGCCGCACGGAGTCCTCCGCGGCCATCTTTGCGATTGTAACCAACATCTGCCTCGCAGAATACTCCGAATGTCAGCGCAGCCCTGCGGACGTACCAGTCGCCCATCTCGTCGTCAGTGGGGAATCGCGTATCCGTTTCCGGCGGCAGCACGCGTTCGGCAAGGTCATAGAGTTTCTGGAAGCCCGGCCTCGCGGTAACGAGTAGCGTGCCTGACATGAACAGGTATTCCAGAGCGGCCTTGGCGGGCTTCCAGTCCCACCACGGCCCGCGCGGTCCCTCGCCGCTCTTGAAGTCAGCCGAGCGGAGCGGACCCTCTGCCTTGATACGATCGAGCACGGCCCGGACGATCTTTGGATCGGAGGGGAACCACTGGTGGCCCGTCTCCGCTATACGTTTCATCCTGGGCAGGCAGAAGCGGTAGTCTTCAATGGGCAGATAGGCAGCCGCGTGCGCCCAGTATTCGAAGGCTTTCCGTGGTGCTTTTTCGAGCAGCGGCAGGTGATCAGGGCGATAGTGGCGGTCACCGCTCCACAGGATATGATGATGGGCGCGCTCGACCACCGATATGGTGTCTATCTGCACGTGACCGAGTCGTTGGACCTGGCTTGCGGCTCTGGCAACGCTCGAATCCTGGCCAACAGGCGCGAACCTGGCTTCCCAGGCCAGCCTGACCGCGTCTTCCTTGCTCAGGAGCGGCGGTTCAGGCGGTCGGCGGCTCATTTGCCCGGTGCCCTCGGGATCGCCGCAATGAAGGTTTCCGCATCGGTTTGGGTGAAGAAGACAAACCAGACCGTCGCCGGCACGGCGTGTTCGCCGAGGTAAGCGGAAACGGTCTTGAAGGCGACCGTGGCGGCCTCCGCCTTGGGGTAGCCATAGACGCCGGTGGAGATGGCCGGAAACGCCACGCGCTGCCAGTTGCGGTTGAACGCGATAGCCAGCGATTCCTGGTAGGCTGACGCGAGCAGTCTGGCTTCGTCGGCCTGACCGCCACGCCAGATCGGGCCCACTGCATGGATGATGCCCTGTACGGCCAGATTTCCCGCCACTGTGGCAACGGCGCGTCCGTTGGGTAGGCCGTCAGGCCAATCGGTCGTGCGCAGCGCCCGGCAGGCTTCGACCAGTGCTGAACCGGCCGCCTTGTGGATGGCCCCGTCGACACCGCCCCCGCCTGCGAGCGCTGAATTGGCGGCGTTGACTATCGCGTCGCCCTCGAAGCCGGTGATGTCGCCGACGGCTACGACAATACGTCCCGCATGGTACGTTCCTGCTGTTCGCATGGTTATAGTATATCATGGAGATGGCATTGCGGGCGAAAGCTCTGGCGCTGTCCGTCCGCTTGCTGTATCGTACAGGGTGACGGAAAGGATGGCCAATGTTCCACGACGAGGGTAGCTATCCGAATATAGAGCCAGGTGATGATTTTTGTTCCTGCGCCGAGATCATCGCCACCGAGTACCATGAGGAATTTGCCCTTTTCCCCTACATCGACGGGGAGATCGTGGAGGAAGCCACGCTGGCTCGCTTCATGCCCATGGGTCTGGCCCTCGTCACGCCCAGGACGAGCCACGACTTTTTCCTGCCCAAACTGCACTTTGAACGCTGCCTTCTCGACCCCAGAACCGTTCGGGTCACCAGGACCGCCCACCGCGAGTCAAGGAAATACCTGCTCAGCTGCAACCGCATGTTTTCTTCGGTCCTTGCGGCCTGTGTAGACGAACATGGACCCGATTGGCTGGTTTCCGATTTGACGAATGCCTTTACGCAACTGCATGAGCAGCGGGCCATCAGGAAAGTGGCCTTCATATCCGTTGAATTATGGGAAATCCATGATGATGGCCCCGTGCTGGTGGCTGGCGAGATAGGTTACTTGATAGGCAGTTCCTATGCCAGCCTGACCGGTTATACGAAGGCATCGGGCGCCGGCACCGTGCAGCTTGCCGCGCTGGGGTGTTTGCTGGCTTCATCCGGAATCAAGGTATGGGATCTGGGTATGGAAATCGACTACAAGGTTAAGCTCGGCGCGCGGGTGCTGTCCCGCAGCCGGTTCATGCCGATACTCGCGCGCGCGTACGCGGATACGACGGCCGAGACGGGCCTGCACCTGCTGTCCGCTTCCAGGCTGGTGTCTGCAAGGGAACTCATAGACTCGAGTGCCGATTGTCGCCGGGATCTGAAACGGTGAGCGGCCTGTTTGTCCTGTACTCCGCGCTGGCCGTCTTTGGCGTCGGGGTTACCATCGTGGACTTGCTTGGCATCTTCGAGCATGCCGGCCAGACCGAAGGCAGCCATGACGATGGACATGACGGGGACAACGACGGTGATTCCGGCAGCGCCTACGATGACGGAACCCACAGCGATGTCGACGCTGGGTCTCGTGGCGACGATGGGCAGACGCACCCGGGGCATGAGGCAGCGGCGGACGATCACCACGGCGGGCATGGTTCCACCATCAGTTCTGCCGATTCAGGCACGCGTATCGTCGCAAGAACCATCGGCGCGCTCAGGACGGGGGTTTATTTTTCTCTGGGCGCTGGACCTACGGGTCTGTTTGCGATATTCACCGGCATGCAGTCTGCGGAGAGCCTCGCATGGAGCGCGGGTGCGGGCATCTTCATCGCGGTGCTCTCCCGCTCGCTCAGGGCCTTCATCCGCAAGGATCTGGACTCATCCATCAGGGCAGCCGAGTTCATCATGGACGAGGCGACGATCACCGTCTCCGTCCTGCCCGGCGCGATGGGCAAGGCCGCGGTACGCCGCTACGGCAGGGAGACCGAGGTATTTGTCCGGGCAAAGGATGCCACCAGGGCATTTAACAAGGGTAGTACGGTCCGCATCGTCGATTACGACGATGACTGCTGCTGGGTAGAAGATATCTAAAAGGAGGCATCATGGATCTGCTGAGGGAAATTTTTTCTGATTTTCAGGGTTTCATCTTTGGAGGGCTGGGCGTCGTGGCTTTCGTCGCCCTGGTGGCCCTGCTCAAGATGACGATCAGGGTGGCTTCGCCCGACCGCATCCTCGTCGTTACGGGCCGCAAGACCCGGCACCATGGTCGTGACTTCGGCTTTGCGGTGGACCGCGGCCGCACGATAGTCATACCGTATTTTCAGGCCGTAGGAACGCTGGACCTGGGAGTGTTTCCCATCAGCGTGCGTGTAGAAGGCGTCAACAGCGCCAACGGCATTACGATGGGCGCCGACGCCACCGCCTGCGTCTGCATAGACGATGACGACGAGGCGATGCTCTACAGCGCCGTCGAGCGCCTGATGGGCAAGGACGTGCGCCAGATCCACGAGCAGATCCAGCAGACCCTGGTAGGCAATTTCCGCGGCGCCCTGAACAAGGCTACGCCGCTGCAGGCCATAGGCATGGAAGACGTGGGCAACGACGACGGAAGCGTCGAAGAGGACATGGGCGAACGCGCCCAGTTCCGCGCCGAACTGCTGGCCGACATCAACTCGGACCTGCGCTCGTTCGGCATGAAGGTCGTCTCCGTGTCGCTGCAGAAGATCTGGGATACGTCCAACTACATAGCCAACCTCGCGCAGAAGACGCTGGCCGAGAAGCGCCGCGCCGTGGAGATCGAGGAGTCGCGGCTCCGGGCCATAGCCGACCAGGCAGAGAGCGAGGCGCGCAAGCGCATCGAGGTGTCCAGGAGCCAGGCGGACGAGGCTATCATCGCGGCCCGGCAGGAGCTCGAGGTATACCGACGCGAGTCGGCCGGCCTCATCGAGGAAGCCAGGCTGACCGCCGACCAGTCCATAGCGGGCGCACGGAATTCCGGAGAAGCCGCGGTGCAGGCCCAGCTGGTCGAACTGCAGAAACTCAAGAACCAGTCCGCCGTGACGCTCGTAGCATCCGCGCGCGAGGAAGAGGCGCGCATCGTTGCGGAAGGTGACCGGGAAGCTGTCTCGATCAGGCAATCGGCCCGCAACGAGCTCCTCAAGGCCAAGGCGGAGTTGCTGGCTACCTATGGCGACGACGCCTCGAGCGTCATGTTCCTGCAACAGCAGCTACCGCGTCTGTTCGAGGCGTACATGGAAGCGACGGAAACCGGCATGGTGGACAACCTGGTGGTCATGAATGACGCTGAAGGTTTCTCCGGGGCGGTCAACCGCGGCCCCAGGGCCTTTGCGGATTTCCTGCATACCTTCTCCGAGGCGTTCGGTGTGGATGTGCGCTCGCTGGCCATGCCTGAACCGTCCGGGGCGGCAAAGGCCAGGGGAGGTGTGGCATGATAGCGTTCATAGCGGTACTCGGCGGCTTGGTGGCCATTACGATACTCATCCAGCTCATCACCAACATGAAGATAGTCGGCGGCAACGAACTCGGCGTCGTCACCGGTTCCGGCGGTCAAAAAGGATTCCGCACCCTGTCCGGCGGCAGAGCCTTCATCATTCCGCTGCTCCAGAGATTCAGTAAATTCGACCTGACACCCATCACCATCGAGGTTGTCGTCGATTCAGCCATCGCGGCCGGCATCGTGCCGCTCAACGTCAAGGCAACCGTGTCGTTCGCTATCGCGGGCAATGACGCCGGCCGTTCCCACGCGGTGACGCGCATCCTCGACCTGGCCACGAATCCCGAGCGGCTCATAAAGACAGCGGGCGACATCATAGAGGGCCACCTGCGCGATTCCATAGCCAGCATGACGCCGGAACAGGTAATGAAGGACAAGGACATCCTCGTCGCCAAGATGATCAATGTCTGCAAGCACGACCTTGAGAACATCGGCCTCGAGATAACGACGATGAACATCGCCGATGTGGACGACCACCGCCTGCCGGGCGTAGAGGAGCCGGACCTGTACATAGCGCTCCTCAAGCGCATACAGTCGGCCAGCGCCGAGACCAAGGCTCGCCAGGCCCAGGCTGAAGCAAAGGCCGCCAGCGCAGAGCAGGCAGAGGCGCGCAGGGCGGAGACCGAGGTCAAGAACCTGAACAACGAGCTCGTGCGCCTCAAGGCGGAGGTTCGCGTCCGGATGGCCCAGGAAACCCAGCGCCAGATGGTAGGCGTCGAGCAGGAAGCGGCAAACGCCCGCGCCCGCGTCTCCGGCATCAAGGCCGAGCTTGAAGCGGAGAAACAGAACATAGAAATGCTCAGGAACCGGTACCGGGCGGAAATTTCCACCCCGGCCGTAGCCGAGAAGGAAAAAGCCATACTCAACGCAAAAGCCGAAGTCTCCGGTTGGCGTGAAGTAGCACGTGCCGAGATAGAGCAGTTGGCGGTGACGCTCAAGACCATGCAGGCGGCGGGCGGCGAGGCGAGGCGGGCTTGGATACTGGACAACTTCCAGAAACTGTTCAGGCCGTTTGCCAAAACCCTGGCCAGCTATCCCACTGACCATGTTTCGGTGGTAACCGGCTCGGGAGGAGACCGCGAGCCTATCTCGGCAATTCACCCTAACGCCGTAGCGGCTGCCAGGAACGACATCGTCGCGGCAGCTCTCGAGGGCATGACCAGGCCGGAGCCGCGCAAGGGTGGCTTGGTGGACAAAGAAAAGAAGGCTTGATTACATAGGCTGTTATACTGAAGGCGCGACCGTACCCCGCAAGGGGCTGGTCGCGCCACTCTCAGGCCTTTTTCGGTGCGGGTCTGGATTTCTGTACGGAGTTGGCCGGCCTGGAGCGGGGTTTGTCGGCATACATGCGCCTGTCGGCTATAGCCAGGAATTCTTCAAGGTCCGGATGAACCGGCCCGATGGATCCTACGGAACCAAAGGACGCGGAGATCGGTACGGTATCGCGGCCGCAGGAGAAGGTTGCGGAGCATACCACCTTACGCACCTTCTCCACGGCCGCCGCCGCACCAGCTTCGTCGCATTCCGGAAAGATAAACGCGAACTCATCCCCGCCTATCCTGCCGACTACATCGCAGGACCGCAGCGTATCGGCGCACAGGCGCGCAGTCAGCTTGAGCGCGTCGTCCCCGGCCTGGTGGCCGTACCGGTCGTTGATCTGCTTGAAGCCGTTCATGTCCATGATGGCGAACCCGATGGGCCGGCCATGCCGCCTCGCCCTGTCCAGTTCCACTCCGGCCTTTTCGTAGAAACTGCGGCGGTTCGAGAGGCCGGTCAGTCCATCGATCGAAGCCAGATCCCGCAATTGTTCCTGAAGCAGTTCCCTGTCAGTCACGTCGTATAGTATGAACAACACCCCGAGTTTCCTGCCCTGTTTGTCCGTCATGATCGAACGGTGGGCTTCAAAACGGCGTTCGTTTCCGCCTTCTTTGGGTATGGAAACCGTACAGGGGTTTTCGGCCCGCGAAAGCGCGCCTTCAAGGCCGGGACAGACGGGATGGAGGTCTGAAAAAGGTATAATCTTGGACTTCTGTGAAAGCCGGGGGAAGAGGTCTTCGGCGGCCGTGTTGAAGTCTATGATTGTCTCATCGTCACCGATGACCAGAGCCGCGGCGCGCATGTGTTCGAACACCGTGTCGCGCGCGATCGGACGTATATCAAAAACCCGGTTCCTGAAGAAGCCGACGGTAAAGAACATGCCGCTGATCATGAACGCTATCGAGGTAACATCGATACCGGCTGGCGTCAGGCCCGCGAGGTAGATGACATTGGACACCAAGGGAGCGCTGTTTCCGGCTATCAGATACAGCGCTTGTGTGCGGCGCGCTCCAGGCCCCGATTGTATCGCCCTGATGAACACGAACAATCCGTAGGTAAAGACACCATAGAGCACGAGGATATTGACCCAATACCAGGGCCCCTTGGTGAAACTCAGGATGGTGAGCCCCTGCCTCTGCGTTACTGACGGCTCGATGTAGAGCAGTTCGTGGAACCGGATGGTAAAGGCGAGAATCTGGGTGATGGCCGGGATTATCGAAACAAGGGCTATGATCCCAGGCGAGGGATTTTGCTTGCCCCTGAAATCCTGGATCATGAAGAACATCGAGACGGTTATGATCTGGGATCCGAGATATTCAAAACCTACGCACCGGAGGACGCCCCGTATGTCAGGTTGCAGGAGTTCTGCGGCGTAGAATGCAGCATAGATCGCTGCACCAACGAAGATGGTGGACAGGGAGTAGTACTGCCCTCTGGAACGGGCCCTCAGGTATGCCAGCATCCCCAAGGCGAGGCAAACGAGTGCGGAGGCCAGCATCACAGCCACGACGATGGATTTCACCTTGTCTGCTTCCTTTGGGTCATCATGGCTTCAGAACCGGTAGGTAAACCTGCCGGATATCGACGAGGAGCCCGAGTTTGAAAATTCAGCCCTTCTGAAGCCATAGAGCACGTCCTCGTCTATGGTGGAATAGCCTGAACCGGATTCTATGTGCACCGCTTCAAGCGACGGCTTTCCGTCGGTACCCGGGGCCGATACCTTGAACAGGACGGTGACGGGCCTCAGGTGCTTGTCTTTTTTGTACTCGGCATTTTTTACGTCATACCCGGCGTCCTCGAGTATTATCCACAGGGTTGCCCGTGTATCGTAATCGGGTTGCCTGAATCCCTTGAGTTGCCACAGCCCGCCAGCTTCCTTGTACCAGGTCGTGAATGTTTTTTTGCGGGCCTCAGCCGTGCCGGGTAGCCCTGGCTGATCGGGAATGGCGTCATACAGGGTAGCGGGCAGCTCGTTGGGAACCTGCATGAAGAGCCAGATCGGCACATACAGGCTCCTCCCTACGATGCCGGAGCCTGAAAGAAACGTCATGTCGTAGGAGTTTCCGCTCTCCGAGCCCCTGAGCACGACGGGCACCGGAGCCGGAGGCGTAACGGGCTGGGGTACAGGCGCCGTGATGGCCGGAGTAGGCTTGGGCACGGTGGCGCTGGCGGGTTTTGCTGCCGCGGGCGCCGGCGATGGTTTTGCTGTGGGTGCCGGGGCCGGGACACTTTCGGGAGCCTCCATCACGGTGGCTGGTTCCGGTGCCGCGGGTGCCGGTGCCGGTTCCATGCTCGGGCGCGGTACATCCAGCCCTTCGGGCGAACCCAGCCTGACCACGATGGGCCCTGAAAAGTCTGCCAGTTCTTCCACGGCAAACAGGGAAAACAACATGGCAACCGCGAAGGCAAGCACATAGACGCCCAGCGCGGAGGACCAGGCTATGGCTGCCCGCTTCCGCTGCCGGGCGCGCAGCCAGTCGTCGCGTACCGCTGTCATGGGGCCGCCTTGCCGGGAGAGCGCGTGGAGAGGCCTACCGAGTCGATGCCGTTTGCCCGGAGCGCATCCAGTAGTGTAACGACGAGCTGGTACGGCGCTTCGGCCCCGGCCTCCAGCACGGCCTGCACGTCGGCGGCGGTCCGGCCTTCAAGCTCGGCCCTCACGACGGTCTCGGCACCGGCTGCGGTCGTCCGTATCTTGTTCACATAGACTTCGTCCTCGGACACGGCCACGATGCTCATCTCGGTTATGGTGATGGTGGTTG
>JFJP01039297.1_pt1 | contig 13859 bp, 15 predicted proteins | sample 431651 | NCBI WGS metagenome assembly JFJP01 (sample SAMN02602958, study PRJNA72255) | Microbial mat metagenome, whole genome shotgun sequencing project. | biome: fresh water; feature: sink hole; material: water; isolation source: purple microbial (photo- and chemosynthetic) mats found in... | reverse complement strand
TCAATTTCTTCTCAAGTTCTAAAATAAGTTCCGGTTTCATGGTTTTTAATGCGCTAAAATTTGTTAATTGTTTTCACCCCACATATTTCATCATTACTTCTCCGGTAAAAGTGTTGAAAATAATTTTTCTGCCGGTTTTGCCGCCTACACTTGTGCCAATAATGGGTATGCCGTATTCAATCAGCAATTGCTTGGCAATGACAATGTTACGCTCTCCGATATGGAAATTTTGTTGTTGGGTTTCTATTACTTCGCCACCGCCAAAAACTTTGGCAATGAGGTACTTTTTGTCGGCACCCAGCGAATACATTTTGCTTATCAATTTTTCGATGGCAATATTTCCGTATTTGGGTGAGGCAAGCCCTTTACCATTCCAAAGTGGTAACATAAAGTGGTTTATGCCTCCAAATGCCTGCCTTTGTTCCCACAGGCAAACTGCCACACAGGAGCCAAGTATGGTGGTTACAATGTGTGGCGACCGACTTGCCATTAATGCCGCAGGATATAGAAAATGTTTTAGTGGTTCTGTCATTCTTTTTCCTCCTTAGAAAACTTCATCATCAACTGCGAAAAAAATTTCGTTACCCTCCGATTGGTCAAACATATCGTCAACCTGCGCTTCGGGCAAAATAATGGTAAAAACTGAGCCAATAGCCTCATTACTTTCTACTTGTATATCGCCGTTTAGCAGGTCTATGTATGCTTTTACCACCGAAAGCCCCAAACCATGTCCGCGCTTAACGGAGTTTATGGTGGTGTCTAATCGGCTAAAACGGTCGAAAATTACTTTGAAATCTTTTTGCTGAATACCAATACCGTTGTCTTTTACCGAAAGGTGTAAATTGTTATCCTCTATTTGCACATTTAGCACTATGAGGCTGTCTTGACTGCTGAAATTGATGGCATTGCTAATAAGGTTGCTCACAATTAGTTGCAGTTTGTCGGCATCGGTTTTGAATGTAATTTCGGCTTTGTCTAACTGATTGTTGTTTTCAAAAATAATTTTGCGTTTTCGCATCAAATGTCGGTAGGCTTCTATCACCGAATTGATAACCGATGAAACATTTACATTGGAATATTCGGGACACATTTCGCCAGCTTCGATGGCGGCGGCTGCAAAAATATTTTTTAATTGAAAATCAAGGCTAAATGCTTCATCATGAATGAGAAGCGCCATGCCTTTTATTTTCTCAAAATCGGCTGGCTTGGCTTCGGCAATGTGCATGCTCAAGCCCATGATAGACGAAAACGGGTTGACCAACTCATTGGTAATATTGGATATAAAATGAGTTTTAAGAGCTTCAGATTCTGCCAGTTTTTCGTTCACTTCCAGAAGTTGCCTTGTTACATTGTTCAATTCTACCAGAGCTTTTTGTTTATCCACAATTCGTTTTTCGAGCTCAAGTATCAGTTCTGAGTCTGATATATTCATATTTCGTAATATATTAATTCGGTGATTATAATTTTTTGAATACCGTAGGGCTTACCTGCTTCAGTGGAACGTTCATGTTCATAATCGATTCGGAATGTCCGAGGAAGAAGTAGCCACCCGACTTTAAGTTTTTGCATATTTTTGAAATTACTTTTTCCTGTGTTTCTCTGTCGAAATAAATCAACACATTTCGGCAGAAAACAATGTCGAACATTTCGTTTATTCCGTAGCTCGCATCCATTAGGTTGAGGCGGCGGAAAGTTACTTTGGTTCGTAAAGCCGGAATAATGCGTACCGTTCGTTTGGTTATATCTTTACTTTTGAGTAAGTATTTGCGTTTTAGGTTCATAGGTATAACATCAACTCTTTCCTCAGGGTAAACCGCAGTAATTCCTTTTTGAAGCATACGTGTTGAAATATCGGTTGCATAAATACTAAAATCGTATTTCGGATTGATATTTTTAAATTCGTTGAGTACCATTGCCAATGTGTAGGGTTCTTCTCCACTCGAACTTGCCGAACTCCACACTTTTATTACCCCGCTTATAATTTTTTCGTTGATAAGATTGGGTAGCACTTTTTGTATAAGTATTTCAAAATGCGATGGTTCTCTAAAAAAGTCAGTTTTATTGGTTGATACCATGTCAATCATGTGGTACAATTCGTTTTGCATTCCATCTTTACTAAAAAGATAGTCAATATACTCTTTGTACGTTGTGATATTCAACTCTCTGAGCCGTTTTTGAAGACGACTTTGCAACATAATTCGTTTTTCGGGAGGCATTTTTATTCCATAGTTGTTGTAAATAAACGAACTAAGTTTCTGAAAATCTGCCTCTGTCATTCGAGCATTGAATATTTTGTTCAATGTTGACTGGTCGTTGTTATTTCCTTGCATACAATATTCTACTCGTTGTGCGTGTTGTCGTTCAATTCAATTGCTTCGCTTGTTTTTTCCTGCAACATCACCATTTCGTCTGCCGAAAATACCTTATCCATGTTCAATAGCATGATAAATTCGTTATCTAAATTCATCATCCCTTCAATAAATTCCGATTTGTATTTGTTGCCAAGGCTGGGAGGGGGCACAATTTGTCGGTCGTCAACCTCCAGTACTTCGAGTACAGAATCAACCAAAGCTCCCACCTGTACAATTTCTGAATCTATTTCGACATTCAATACAATAATACAGGTATTTTTGGTGAACTCCGTTGGCGTAAGTCCAAATTTTATTCGCGTATCAATCACCGGAAGTACAGTGCCACGCAAATTTATCACTCCTTTCATGTACAGAGGCGAGCGAGGCACTTCGGTAATTTTTACCATCTCCAAAATGTTTAAAACTTTGTTGACATGAGATGCAAATACTTCGTTGCCCAATTTGAATGAAAGATAGGAATTAACCGTTGTTTTTATATTATTATCCGACATAAGGTAGTGTTTTTAATATGTTTGGATTATATTTCGTTTGACAAAATTTTGATAATTTTATTCGTATCCATTACAAGTGCCACAGTTCCGTCGCCCAAAATTGAAGCACCTGAAATCATTTCTTGTTTGCGATACATTTTGCCCAATGGCTTGAGTACTGCCTGATACTCACCAATAACCACATCAACAGCAAGTCCTACTTTGCCTTCTTCGTACGAAACTACTACCACTTCGGCTATCGGCTGTTTGTTTTTTGTAAGATTAAATTCGGTACTAAGGTCGTGAAATGGTATTTGCTCTTTTTCGAATGTAAGAATGTTGTTGAACGAATTTTCGATTTTGGTTCGTTCTACGGGGTAAATTTTATCTACCACCGATAATGGAATGATGAAAAATGTGTCATCAATTTTCACCAATAGCCCATCAATAATAGAAAGTGTAAGCGGTAGCCGTATGGTGAAGGTGGTGCCAACACCGAGTGTAGTTTCAATGTCCACTTCGCCACGCACTTCCGTAATTTTTCGTTTCACCACGTCCATACCTACTCCGCGCCCCGAAATTTCGCTAACCGCTTGTGCGGTGGATAAGCCCGGAAAGAAAACCATGTTGAGTATATCTTTTTCTGTGTAGTGTGTTTCGGCATTTATAAAGCCTTTGTCAATGGCTTTTTGTCGAATAATTTTGGAGTCGATTCCTTTGCCGTCGTCTTGCACCATTATTACTACGTTTGCGCCCGAATAAAAGGCTTTGAGCAGAATTTTCCCATGGATGTTTTTGCCCAATGCCACACGGGTTTCGCGTTCCTCAATGCCGTGGTCAATGCTGTTGCGAATTATGTGCATCAATGGCTCAGATAATACTTGTATAAGGTTTTTATCGAGCTCAGTTTCAATACCTTCGGTAACAAATTCAATTTCTTTGTTTAATCCGCTCGATAGGTCGCGCACCAAGCGCTGAAAGCGTGTGAGCAGTGTTTCGAGTGGCACAAGCGAAATGCTGAAAGCAATGTCGCGCAATTGGCGTGAAATGTTTTCAACGTTTTCGGAAATGGCAACCAAGCCCGGGATTTGATTTTCGTCGGCAAATAGGGTTAAACTTGCCTGAGTGGTAACAAGTTCGCTTACCAAATTCATCAGTTTATCGAGTTTATCCGATGAAACGCGAATGCTCGAAATGAGATTTTCGCGTTGAACTTTTTTTGGAACCGTAGTGGTCTGGTTTTGTGTCTGATTTTGTATTTCAACAAAACGAGATTGAATGTCTTGTATAGCAGCTTTTTTTTCTTTTTTTTGCGATTGTGGCGTAAAAAAATCGTGCGAAAATTTCATTTCCGTTTCCGAATGTGCTTTTAATTCCAACACATAGGCTGCATCTGCCAACAAATTGCGGTCGGCAACTTGTACCACCTCAAGGGTGCATTCGTCTTCTACAAAAATAAATACATCTTTCAGTGAATTAATGACTTCTGCTGTAGATATTATAATTTCCCATGCAAAATAGCAACGGCTGGGCGCATACAGTTCGAAAACAGGTAGTTTGTTGGTTCGCAGAAAAACAAGGGTTTCGCCCAGTCCAGCTAATTCATCAATCAAGAAAAGGGGGTTTGTTCCATTGTCGAAAATATCTTCAGCCGGTGCAAAATAAATATAGTAAGTGCACACGGTTTTGTTCGTATCGTTTTTTATTTCAATTGCCGCAGAGTTGTTTTGTGCCTTTTCCTTTTCAGAGTCAATTTTCATTATTTCAATTACCTTTAGTGCAATATCTTCTCCATCTTTCAGAATATCAGGAGTTAGCACATCGTCGGAAAGGAGCATTTTGAGGTGGTCAACAGAGTTGAACGTAACCGAAAGCAAATCGGGCGATACACGGATTTGATTGGTTCGCACAAGGTCGTACACCGATTCGAGATGGTGAGTAAATTCGCTCACTTTGTCGAAGCCAAACATAGCCCCACCGCCCTTGAGTGAGTGCATGATTCTAAAAATTTGTTCCACAATTGATTTGTCGTTTGGCGATTCCTCAAGTGTTAAAATGGCTTTTTCGAGGTCGTTTATAAGGTCGAAAGCCTCCTCTTTGTATTTTTTTCTAAATTCTTCCATGAGAGTTTTCCTATTTTAATGATAAAGCCGGTTTTGGAATGAAAATTTTATCGAAGCACCTTGCTCAGTGCAGCCAATAGCTTAGCAGGCACAAAGGGTTTGATAATCCACCCCGTTGCACCGGCATCTTTGGCTTCGAGTTTCTTTTCTCTTTGCGATTCGGTGGTAAGAAACAAAATAGGAACACGTTTGTATGCTTCCATTTTTCGCACTTCTTTTATAAGCTCAATTCCGTTCATGATTGGCATGTGCAAGTCGGTAATTATCAAATCGTAGGGAGTACCATCGAGATATTTTAACGCATCTTGCCCGTCAACGGCTTTTTGTACCTCATGTCCAGATTTTTGAAGGGTAAAACATACCACTTCTCTTATACTTTCGGAGTCGTCAACTATAAGAATTTTTTTTGCCATAATATTTTTATTATATTGCTGTAAATATTGAAAATAGTTATGTTAACTGTTTTGAACTACGTTTAATTTTTGAAAATCGTCGAAACCTGCACTTTTTATTAGTTGCATACTCTCGGCGGGCAAACCAATTTCAAATACAATGGTTTTGTGCTCGGCTAAGGCGGTATTTCGTATGGCATAAAACATTTGAATCATCGAAAGGTCTATGTTGTTTACCTCTTCGGTAACTATTTTTATTGTATTGTGTTTCGATATTTCGGGCATCAGTTTTTCTTTAATCTCCTCGGTATTGTTCAACGATATGTCGCCCGATAGGGTTATCACTCTGTATTTTGCGTCCGTTTCCTGTTTTTCGGATATTTTTATTTCGTACTTTGCCATAATGGTATGTAAATATTTTGTGAATGATTAAAACAATTCGAGATTATCGTCGTCTGTATCAATGTTTTCGCCATCGTCGAGTTCTATGTCTATCTCCCTATCGTGTTCAATGGCTGTGCCTGTGTATTGAGTAAAAATGTTGTATTCGCTGTAAGTGGTGTATCGGCGCAAAATTTCGGAAAGATTTTCATTCATATCATTTTCTTCAATATTCAATCCCAAATTTAATTTTCCCGACAGTTCGTTGAGTTTATTTACAATATCTTCAATAATGTTTTCAAAGAAATCGTAATAGCGCACCTGCTCAATTGATGCTTTTATTTTTATATTGAAATCAATGCTTTTGTCTGTGTTTTCGTCTATCAAACGGGTAATGGTGAGGCTGTCGCTCTCAAAATCGTTGATGGTTTCCGAAACTTGTTTGGTAAAATTATCGTGCCACTGCTGGTTGTAGTGCTGTGTAATATTGGTTTGCACTGTTTTGTACAGTTCGTTATTGAGAAGTATAATTTTGTCGTGAAGTAGTTTTATGGTATCTGTAGTGCGCAAAATATCCACCGACAAAAACTTTATCTGTTGGATAATATTTTCAATATCCGATTGTTTTATGCTCATTTCGGCAGTACTCCACACCGAGTCGATAACCAATTCGTCGAGTGTTTTGGTAAAATCAAACACTTTTTGAAGTTTTACACTCCATTCGCTTACCAAGTGGTTGAAATGGGTTATTTTGTCGAGTGTTCGCATAAGTGAGTGCGAAAACTCCATGATGGTATCGGTTGATTCAATTAGTTTTTGATGCACATCTTGATAGCTCACTCGCCTGCCTTTGGAGGTGTAGAGCGCGAAATGTTTGCACAAATCCGAAACCACTTTCAGGTCGGCACTTATGTCTTGAAATTTTTGGGTGATAATAGACATTGCCGTTTGGTACTGCCGGTTGGTGTGAATGAGTTGTGCCACCTGCAAACCAATAATATCACGAATTTTTATGTACGATTTTATTTTGTTTTCAATGTTTTCGTCGCCCTCCGATATTTCAAGCTGTTCGAGTTGCAAAATAATGTCTTTGTGCGAATCTTGGATATGCTCCATTTTTTGCCGGATAATATCGTGATACTGCAAATTGGTGATAATTTTTTCGATATTATCGAAGTAATTTTTTGTTTTTTGAGTGAGTTGCGGAATTTTTTCAACTGCTGTGTCGTGCTTTTTTTTCAGATGTCGAATAAAGTTTTCGGTTTGTCGCACAATGTTTTCTACATCGGGCAAAAACGATTCGGTCATCTCCGTACATTCTTTATTTATGTTGTTGAGTTCTGCTTTCAACTGAAACAAACCGGCATCCACCTCCGGATAAAACAATTTAATATTGTTTATTTTTTCTTTTATCTTATCTGAAGTACTGAAAAGTTCTTTGTTGGTGGCAGCTCCGGCATCGTAGTAATTGAGGTTAAATTCTAAGTTTGCGTTCACAAATTTCAGTGTAAGAAGATTTTGGCTGAAGTTGCGAAGCGGAATAAACAGATTGTCGAAATGCGAAACCAATTTGCGAAATGTATCCGACAAGTTATCGAGAGTAGATTTTACCTGAGTATTTGTCAGATTGAGTTCCTCGCCCAACTGCTCAATTTTGTTGTACCTTGCGGTGTTTTTTTCGCCAGCAATAACCTTGTACAGCTCCATAGCATTGCTCGAAATGCTGTCGGATACCGCAGAATACATTTTGAGATACATATTGAACGTTAAAAAATCTTCCGACGAACACTCGTGCAGAGAGAGTATTTTATTGTCAATATCGCTCAAAATTACAATTATTTCTTTGAACGAAATGTCTTCGAACAGTTTGTTGATATTGTTTTCCATTTTTGAGAGATATAAAAAAGTAAACAGATTTATTGTTATGTAATACAAAGTAATTCAGCAATAATTTCTTTCAACCGATTGATTTTAATCGGTTTAGCCATACAACCTGCTGCTCCAAGCTTAATTGCTTTTTGCAATTCGGTGGTTTCGAGTTTGGCAGTAATTACAAAAACCGGAATGGATTTTAGCTTGTCGTGGCTTTTAATTTTTTCGAGAAACTTAAACCCATTAAGGTACGGCATCATAAGGTCGAGCAAAATAAGGTCGGGCATTTGCTCCTCAACAACCCCGAATGCTTCTTTACCGTTGAATGCCTTAATAATATTATAACCGGCTAATTCAAGTATGTTGCTAATTAGCAAAACGTTCGTTTCAGAATCGTCAACTACAAGGATGGTTTTTTTTGTATCCATAGACAACTAAATTTCTAAAAAAAGATATTAAGTTACAAAATTTGTGCTATTAAATTGATAACACACAGTGATATTTTTTTTAAAATTAAGAAAAATTTGCAACATAAAAAAATAGATTCTGTTTATTTTACTGATAAGAAGTAAAACCCTCTGAATTATTTTTCAAAATGAAACAAATGGGGTGATATGTAAGCGAAATACCGCGATGCGAATGGTACTTTTGTGTGTATTGGGTTTGAAAATCGGCGAGCCGTTTTTTTGTCCAATTTTGTGTACTTATACCATTTACACCCGTGTTTTTGAGATGCTTAAGCACTTCAAGTGCCGAGTCGAAATAGAGTGTCATTTGGTTCGATGCGGCATACTCAAGTTCAAAATACGTAGAAAGCTCGTTTTTGAACCAGTCAAAGTCAGGATATGTAAGTCCCTGTTTTTCAATATCGTTTATTTCCAAAAAATTGTTTGTACCAAAGGTCGAAAAAGCCAAAATACCATTGGGTTTGAGTGCCGTTTTTAGCATTCGCAAAAAGTGTGGCAAATGTTGCAACCACTGAAAAGTGGAGGTTGACACAATACAATCGAGCTGTGAGGGTATGGCAACATTCTGAATATCACCCGGAATGAAAAAAATATTATCAAAATTCAACTCACGGGCTTTATCGTGGATAAGAAATTCAAAATCGGCAATCAAATCGTTTACAAAAAACTGTTTGGGTGTTTTTTTTTCGATTATCAAAGACGTAAAAAAACCAGTGCCGCAGCCAATTTCCAACACTCTATCAAAAGAAATATTGCTCATTTGCATCAGCCTGTCCATCAAATCGGTGGCAATTTGCTGCTGAACAATTGCGTGCTGATTGTAGGTAGGAATACTTCGACTGAAACGCTTCTTTATCAAATTCTTATCTATATAAACTTCTTCTAAAAACATTCGTTGAATTTATTTGTTTGTGCAAAAATCAATGAGCATTTCCCACGTATCGAAACTATAAAACGGAAAATGACCTTCGGTGTGGTGGCTGAGTGTTACCCTCTGGCTGTTCCAGAAATTTTCTTGATTTTTGGGTGGTATAATATTGTCTGAATCCGAAACAAGGGCAAAATTATAAATGTTTGCCGTATTTTCGGTTGTTTTACAATATGTTCTTAAATAGGTTAGTTCATTTCGGTAGCTTTCGGTGCTTCGCTGGCTTACAAACTGGTTGAATTTTATTAGCAATGGGCTACTGCCACACATACGGCGAAAAAATTTTTTCATGCCGGTTTCCGAAATGTTTTCGAGGGTGGCATCGAATATCGAAAGTGGTATTCCGTGTTCATTGTCAATGGGTTGCAGTGTACCGTTTATGGCAATTGCTATTGAAATATTTTTTCGGATAGTTTGGCAAACCATGTTTGCTACACAAACTCCAAACGACCAACCTATAACAATGATTTTTTGATAATTACAAACAATTTCGCTCAAATTTATTTCCGCAGAGCTATAATCGTACAAAAAAAGTATATCGTATTTTTCCGATTTTATAGGGCAAAAATATCCGTAATCGGATGCCCAGCCGGAGAAAAATAAAATCAATGCCGAACGGTTTTCTTTTATTAGCCAATGGGTTTTCAATTTTCTGAATTAATAAGTTGCTGAATTTCAGCTTTTAATAAAGGAATATGGCGGGATATTATGCTCCAAATGGTTTCATCATCAATTGAATCGTAAGCATGAACAATGAAATTTCGTAAATTTACAATTTTTCGCGCATTATAAATTTGAAAATCAGATTGTTCTTTCAAGATTCTATTTACAGCTTCGCCAATGATTTCAAGTTCACGTTCAACTGCCCTTTTTACTGTTAGTTGGCTTTTTTATTCAAAAAAATTGTGAGTAGAACCTAAATGAATTGAAATTGCATCAATAGCACTTTCAATATCAAACAGCGATTTTTTTATTGAAATGGTCATAAACAATTCGTTTAGTGTTGTTTACTTCTTTTATAAAATAAGGATTTTTCATTGCTTTGCCCGATACCATATCAATTTTTCGTTTGAATAAATTTTCGAGGGCTTCTATAAAATCAAAAAAATTATCGGCATATTCCAACAAAGGCACATTGTCTGCAAAATAAACTAAAAAATCAATATCGCTGTCTTCTCGGTAATTTCCTTTTGCAAAAGAGCCGAAAACATACAACTGTGTTACATTATAGGTTTTACAAAGCAATTCTATTTCGGCAAAATGATTGACTATGGTTTCCATAAATTATCGAAATATATGTTTGTACGAAAATACAGCTTTTTTGTCTAAATCGAATAGCTATTCTGTTAAATTTTTAAGTTATATTTGCGCCTAATTCATCAACATTGAATATCAAACAACTAAAATTGATACACGTACCTAAATTGATTGCTCGATTATGAAAGTATATAAAACATTGGCAACGCCCGAAAACGACATCGTTTTGCTGGCAAACAAAGATACAGACCTAAGTAGTTGTGGTCTTACTCCCCTACAAATCAGCTATATAAACAAGCATATAGAAAAAAAACACAAGCGTATTGAGGTAAATTGCTACACGCACACCATTCATGTTTGCATGGTGAGTCAAAAAAATGAGGAATACACCCGTTGGGAAAAAGCCCGCCTGCTGGCAAGCGAAGTGCTTGAGAAGCTAAACCACGAAAGTGTAGAAAAAGTAACGGTGGTTGATACCATTCAGAATAAAGAAATTACACTTGCTTTTGTTGAAGGACTTTTGCTGAGAAGCTATAATTTTTTAAAATATTTTGAAGAAAAGAAAGTTAAAAAGAAACAAAACAGCCTCAATGAAATAGCTATTTCATCGAATAGTGTAAGCGATGCCGATGTGCAAGAACTGGTGCATCTTACTGATGCTGTGTTTATTACACGCGATTTTGCCAACGAACCACCCAACAAACTATCGGCGGCAAAATTTGCCAAACGCATGAGCGATTGGGCTAAAGAAGCCGGTTTTTCTGCCGAAGTTTTCGACAAACGCAAGCTCGAAACATTGAAATTTGGTGGCTTACTGGCTGTTAACCTCGGAAGCGACGAACCGCCCACGTTTACCATCATGGAATGGAAACCCGAAAACCCCATCAATGAAAAACCGTTTGTATTTGTAGGCAAAGGAGTTACATTCGACACGGGTGGACTTTCGCTCAAATCAACCGAAAATATGCTTACCATGAAAGCCGATATGAGTGGCGGTGCAGCAGTTGCCGGATTGATGTACGCCGTAGCCAAAAACAAACTGAATGTACACGTAATTGGCTTAGTACCAGCTACCGACAATCGACCGGGAGGGAATGCCTACGCCCCCACCGATGTAATACGAATGCACAGCGGCTTAACCGTGGAGGTGCTCAACACCGATGCCGAAGGCAGAATTATACTTGCCGACGCGCTGAGTTATGCCAAAAAATTTACGCCCGATTTGGTAATAGACATTGCCACACTTACTGGAAGTGCTTCGGCTACTGTTGGCAAGCACGCCACAGTTGCTATGGGGAAAGTGGAAACCAAAATTATGGACGAGCTAAAAAATGCCGGAAACCTCACCTACGAACGAATTGTGGAGCTTCCGCTTTGGGACGAGTACGATGAAACATTGAAATCGAACTTTGCCGATTTGAAAAACTTAGGCAAAGAAGCGGGTGCCATTACATCTGCCAAATTTTTGCAGCATTTTGTTGATTATCCGTGGATTCACTTAGACATTGCGGGACCGTTTTATCATGCTGCCCAAGAAAATTATCGGGGCAATGGCGCAAGTGGTGTGGGCGTAAGGCTGCTGTACCAGTTTCTAAAAAACTACTATGTATCGAAAATTGAAATAAACTAAACATATAACTCGTATGAGTGAAAAAATAAATGTACCCCGAATTGCCATTACACACGGCGACATCAATGGCATTGGTTACGAAGTGATAATCAAAACGTTGCTCGATACCCGTATACTCGAAATGTGTACACCGGTGGTGTATGGGTCGCCAAAAATTGCCGCCTACCATCGCAAAACAATGAATATTACTAATTTCAGTTTCAACAACGTGAAATCGCCGGAGGAGGCAAATGCCAAACGCGCCAACATTATCAACTGTGTGGACGAAAACACCCGTGTAGAATTAGGAAAATCAACTCAGGCTGCGGGCGAATCGTCGGTTTTGGCTTTAGAGAAAGCAGTGGAAGATATTAAGAATAAGCATTTTGATATTCTGATTACCGCTCCTATCAACAAAAAAAATATTCAATCCGAAAGTTTCAAATTCGCAGGTCATACCGAATATTTGATTCAGAATTTTGGCATTGGCAAAAAAGGCATGATGCTTATGGTGAGCAACAATTTGCGTATTGGCGTAGCCACAGGTCATATCCCCATTCAAAAAGTTTCGGAAAGCATTACCATTCGACTGTTGATAGAAAAGCTACGCATTTTCAACAAAGCCTTGTTGGAAGATTTTGCCATTACCAAACCCCGAATTGCCGTTTTGGGTTTGAACCCCCATGCTGGCGACGAGGGCGTAATTGGCAAAGAAGAGGCAGATGTAATTATTCCAGCCATTGAAAAAGCCAGAGATGAGGGCATTATGGCACTCGGTCCGTATCCAGCCGATGGATTTTTTGGGACAAATGGATTTCAGAAATTCGATGGCGTGCTGGCAATGTACCACGACCAAGGCTTAATTCCGTTCAAAACTATTTCGTTTGACGATGGAGTGAATTTCACCGCAGGCTTGTCTATTGTGCGCACTTCGCCCGCTCACGGAACGGCTTACGAAATAGCAGGGACAAATGTAGCTTCCGAAAATTCGTTTCGCAACGCCCTGTATCTTGCCTGCGATATTTATACCAATAGACTAAATTACAAAGAGATGGCACGAAATCCGCTAAAACAAGTAGTACTCGATACCGACAATATTGTTGACGACATCATACCCTTGGTAGATGATAGCGATGCAATATAGAACCTAAAAACTAAAAATTTACCTTTATGGCAAGTTCGAACTTTATTGATTATGTGAAAATATTTCTCCGCTCGGGAAACGGAGGTGCAGGTTCGGTGCATTTTAGACGCGAAAAATATATCCCCAAAGGCGGACCCGATGGTGGAAATGGTGGCAACGGAGGTAGCATTATTTTGAGAGGAAGTACGCAATTGTGGACATTGTTGCATTTGAAATACAACCGCCATATTTCTGCCGATAACGGAAGTCCGGGTGCTGGTGCACTCAAAACCGGTGCAAGTGCCAACGATGTATATATTGATGTACCACTCGGTACCATTGCCAAAGATGCCGAAACGCTGGAAAAACTGGCTGAAATTACAGAAGAAGGTGAGGAAATTGTTATTTTTCAGGGCGGTAGAGGCGGCATGGGCAACGACCATTTTAAATCGTCAACCCACCAAACTCCCCGTTTTGCACAACCCGGCGAGGAAGGCAAAGAAGGATGGGTGATTTTGGAACTGAAAGTGCTTGCCGATGTGGGACTTGTGGGTTTTCCAAATGCAGGAAAATCAACACTTTTGTCTGTGCTCTCGGCTGCCAAACCCGAAATTGCCGATTATCCGTTCACTACCCTTGTACCCAATTTGGGAATTGTAAACTATCGCGATTTTAAATCGTTTATCATGGCTGATATTCCGGGTATTATTGAAGGTGCATCGGAGGGTAAAGGTTTGGGATTGAGGTTTTTGCGACACATTGAACGAAATTCTATTTTGCTTTTTATGGTTCCGGCAGATACCATAGAAATAAAAAAGCAATACGAAGTACTTTTTAACGAACTGAAACAATACAACCCCGAATT
>JFJP01039296.1_pt1 | contig 13859 bp, 9 predicted proteins | sample 431651 | NCBI WGS metagenome assembly JFJP01 (sample SAMN02602958, study PRJNA72255) | Microbial mat metagenome, whole genome shotgun sequencing project. | biome: fresh water; feature: sink hole; material: water; isolation source: purple microbial (photo- and chemosynthetic) mats found in... | reverse complement strand
AATACGAGGTGGTAAGCCTTCATCTATTGCAACAAAAAGATTTTTTAATTGTCGCCAAAGTTCTTCTTTATCTTTTGCATAACTTTCTTCGGCAAGTTTTTCAATACGTTTAAGAACATCGTAATGAATTAGATCGTAATCCTTTATAACACTAACAAATAAAATTCTATCAATTATTGTTTGGGCATATTGCAATAAATCTAAGGGATTTTTCTCTGGATTGTGAAGTTTTAAATGTTGTAAAAAAACTTCGCGCAAATATTGGTATTTTTCGTAAAATTCTTTTGTTATTGTTTTTTCTCTTTCTTGACGATTAGCAAGAAAATTGTCTATGGATGAAGCAATATTTGGGTAAAAGAGCTGTCCGTTTGCTAACAAATAATAGAACCGGTAGAACTCGTATTTGTCGTTAAGTGAAAGAATGTCAAAACTTTCATATTTTGTCATATCGTTTGCTAAATACAAACGAATTTCTACGAAATTGCTAACAATAACCCACTTGCATTTTTCACCAGATTTTACTGCATACATAAAACATTGCTCAACCGCGCTACCTTTAAAATCTGATCTGTTTTGCGGTTTGTCAAGCGTTGTTCGAGCATCTTTGATTTCGATTACTGCCCTTACATCTTTGTCAAGTTCTTGTTTCTCTTTTATTTTGAAAAAACCTAAGGCTGCATCTGCTTTACTGCTATCTAAGGAAGATTTGTTCTCTAACCTTAAATTCCAATCCGTGGAATTTTTGTACTCGTATCCTAAAACATCGCCAAACAAAAGGGTTAAAAAAAGGGGTTTTAACTCTTCTTCTTTTGCACGTACAACTTTACCATTAATAATATTTTCTTGCCAATTCTCAATTAATTTAATTTTTTCGTCTTGATTTGGAATACCGTCAATAAAAGTATTTTTTACTTTATTTTTCAGTTCTTTAATGGAGAATATGGTCTGGTGTTCTTTCATTTGTTGGTAACGTGTAATTGATAACTTCAAACTTATTCACTGATGCGTAAATGTAAACAATACGTTTTATCAAATTCCTAATTCATTTACATTCTTGCAGGTACGCCTATACCAAGCAACAACATAGCCGACTTAATTATTTTTGCCACAGTTGCCGAAAGTACCAACCGGAATATACGCAGCTCATCATTTGTTTCTTTGAGAATTGGAAAATCATGGTAAAACTGATTGTATTCTTTTGCAAAATCATACACATAATTCGCTATCATCGCCGGACTTAGATTATTTGCAGCTTCAGATACTATCTCCGGATAATTGTAGATATATTTCAGCAATACAATTTCTTTAGCATCAATTGTTAACTGCAAATTGAATGTTGGATTGGTATGGCTTATTTCCTTTTCGGTGGCTTTGCGCAGCACTGACTGTATCCGTGCGTAAGTGTATTGTATGAACGGTCCGGTATTGCCATTAAAATCAATGGATTCTTCGGGGTTGAACGTTATATTTTTTTTAGGATCAACCTTTAAAATATAATACTTCAACGCACCAAGCGCTATCGTTTCAAATATCTGCTCGGCTTCGGCAACACTAAACCCTTCTAACTTACCTAATTGTTTGGAAATTTGTTTTGCTTCGGCATACATCTCTGCCATCAAATCATCGGCATCTACCACGGTTCCTTCGCGCGATTTCATTCTGCCACTGGTTAAATCAACCATGCCATACGAGAAATGCAGTAAATTACCTGCCCACTGATAACCAAGCTTTTGTAAGATGAGCGTCAACACTTTGAAATGATAATCCTGTTCATTACCTACCACATAAATATGCTTGTCGAATTGGTATTCATTGTACCTTGCAATCGCAGTGCCAATATCCTGAGTCATATACACAGAGGTACTATCGGAGCGCAGTAGCAGTTTTTGATCCAAACCATCAGCAGTAAGGTCAGCCCAAACCGAGCCATCATCCTTGCGTAACAATACCCCTGAATCGACACCCTTACTTACTTCGTCTTTACCAAGTTTGTAGGTTTGCGATTCGTAATAGATTTTATCAAACTCAATTCCAATTCTTTTGTAGGTTTCTTCAAAGCCGGCATACACCCAACCATTCATTGTTGTCCATAGATTTAACACTGCTTGATCGTGTGCTTCCCACGCGCGCAACATTTCCTGTGCTTCGAGGATAAGAGGTGTCATTTTGGCGGCTTGTTCGGGTTTATGCCCTTGTGCTACCAATTCGGCAATTTGTTTACGATTTTCCACATCAAAAAGTACATAATACTTACCAACCAAATGATCGCCTTTCAAAGCTGCACTTTCGGGTGTTTCGCCATTTCCCCATTTTTGCCATGCCAGCATCGATTTGCAGATATGAATCCCTCTGTCGTTGATTAAATTTACTTTAGTTACTTTATTACTGGCAGCTGTCAGGATTTCGGCAAGCGAATGACCGATTAGATTGTTGCGCACATGTCCCAAGTGGAGAGGTTTATTGGTATTGGGCGACGAAAACTCAATAACAATTTTTTTGGATAAATCGGTTGGGCTACTGTGCCCGTAATTTGTATGGTAGTGCGCTTGTTCTAAAGCCGATAACCAAAACGATGGATGAATGCTCAGATTCAAAAATCCCTTGATAACATTGTAACTTTGTAGCGCCGGTAAAGTTTGCATTAAGTATTCGCCTATCTCATTGGCGGTTTGCTCCGGCGATTTTTTCGATAATTTTAATAGCGGAAACACAATTATTGTTCTATCGCCAACAAATTCTTTTTTCGTTTGCTGTACTGATACTACTTCTTTATCAACAGTTGTAGCATATAAATCGGCTATTGCTGCTTGTACATTTTTGATTATCAGATCGTCAATTTTTTCCATAAGGCTACTTTGTTTAGCTGCTTGATTTTATAATTTCAGTGTGCAAAGATAATATTTACTCAGATCGAAATATCAAAAATATTTTTCTTTTTTGCAGTAAATATAAATAAATTTGAGCTAAAATAATCGTACGATTTGTTTATCATTGTAGCGCTTTATCCGTAAAAATAATTTGGAATGATAGGATGTGTACCAGATATGATATCAATGAGATGATAATGAATTGAAGGTGGGGGAATAAAAAAGTGCCACTTATAAAGGCAGTGACACTTACGCTCTTATTAACCAACTAATTAAACCTATAATGAAATTATCAAATATTATGCCAAATAGAAAGTTTTTATTGGCGTTTTGTGTTTTTGGGAATAATTTGTTTAAATAATTGTGGTATTGATTTTGTTTTTAAATGCTTAATTCATTTATAGTAACCGGATAATTTATTGCAAATGCGCAAGTTTAGTCTTTCTGTGCGGATATTCCTTTTTGTAATAGGACAATTGTTGTTGATATTATGTGGTTTGGCGTGGTATGTTATCCATAGCCAAAAGCAACAAATCATGCGTAATATCGAAGGTCAAATTGTTGCAGATTTACTTGATGCTACCCAAACTATCAATCTTCAGCTATCGCAAAAGCAACGATTTCTTAATTCGCAGATGAAGACTGTGAGGTACATCTGCGAAATTAGTGGCAATATTTCACTCTCGGAAACAGAGTTTGACGATCTAACTGTGCAAAATCAGATAACCAAAGAAAATCAGGATATTACAATAAACAGGCTGTATATAGGTGGTGAACCACTTTTGAATAATATGGCGTACATAAATAAAATAGCAGAGCTGACAGATTCCTACACTACGGTGTTTCAGAAATTTCCGGGCGGTTATGTTCGCGTAGCTACCAATGTGATTGATGAAAAAGGAAACTCAACCGTAGGCTCTTATATACCGAGCGAATCGCCGGTAGTGCAGCAAATTGAAACTGGCAAACCTTATGAAGGCAGGGCGTTTGTTGTCAACCAATGGTACAGAACTGTATATGAACCAATATATTACAATAATGAAATAATTGGTATGTTGTTTATCGGCAGTCGCGAATTTGACTATACTAACCTTAAACAATACATTAATTCTAAAAAAATATTTAAAGAAGGATATATTTTTCTGGTTGACACCGAAGGAAATTTACTTATACACCCAACCGAAGAAGGTCGCAATATTAAGCATTTACCACAATTTACTTCGTTGCTAAATACCAATAACGATAGCATTATAAAAATCGAAAACAAGGATGATAAGCATAACATAATTCGCTGGTATGCAACCTACATACCTACTTTCGATAAATTTGCAGTGGTGTCGGTATCCGATAGCGAGTATTTTGGTGTTTTAACGAAACTAACAACAATTCTAATTATTGCATTTGTACTGTCGTGCGTGTTGCTTAGTACGGGCATTTTATTCATTATTACACCAATAACTAATTCCATTAACAAATTGGCAAAAGCAATTCGAATTTTGTCGCAAGGTGAAATACCGGATAAATTAATGAGTAAGCGCACCGACGAAATCAACGACATCACTTCCTCACTCAATGTACTGATTGAGCGTCTGAGCAATACGGCGCATTTTGCACGCGAGATTGGAAAGGGAGATTATACCGTGGAATTCACCCCATTGAGCGAGCGCGACATACTCGGCTCTGCTTTAATAGATATGCGTAAAAGCCTGATAACTGCAAAAGAGGAGGAAGACAGACGCAAAATTGAAGTGCTCGAACGTAACTGGACAAACCAAGGTTTTGCCATGTTTGCCGAGATTCTTAGTAATAACCAGAGCGACATCAATCAACTGTCGTACACAATCATCTCTACCTTAGTTAAATACTTGCAAGCTAACCAAGGTGGAGTATTTTTAGTGAATGATAACTATACGAAAGATATTTTTATTGAGCTAACAGCTTGTATTGCTTATGATAGACAAAAAAATATTCAGAAACGCCTCGGTTTGACCGAAGGATTGATTGGTAGGTGTATTGCCGAAGGAGAAACATATTATATGACAGAAATCCCTGAAAACTATATCACCATCACTTCAGGGGTTGGCGACGCAACACCGCGCTGCTTACTGATTGTGCCATTAAAAGCAAATGAGAAAGTATTTGGCGCTATTGAAATAGCATCATTCAACAAATTGGCGCGTTATGAGATAGATTTTGTTGAGAAAATAGGGGAGAACATCGCTTCCGCGCTGGCATCGGCGCAAATGAATTACCGCACTGCCACATTACTTGAGCAATCGCGCCGACAAACTGACTTGATGACAGCCCAGGAAGATGCACTTCGGCAAAATATTGAAGAAATGATTAGCGCACAAGAAGATATTGCGCGTAAGGAAAACCTTGCTCGCGGATTTGTTGACTCGGTAAACCACACCATGATACGAGCCAATTTTTCGCTCGAAGGTGGGCTAATATACGCAAACACGCGATTTCTAGATTTAGTAAATCTGACTTCGATGCAGGCAAAGGAGATTTTAGTGTTTGATTTTTTCGAGCAAACAGGTAATGACAAACTGTTTGCGGTATGGTCGAAACTGGCAAAAGGAGGTAAACATTTTGAAGGTGAATTATGCTTTCATAAAAAATTCAATGCCGGTAAAATTTTCGCTACCTTTACATCCATTCGCGATTCCAATGCTAATCCGCTCGAAATATTGCTTTTAGCTGTACGATTAGATTCGACAGAGTAGCGTTTTGTTTTTACAAATTGAGTTTCAAAATGAATATAACTAAACCGACATAAAAATTACTTAACGTTAATATGCTCCAACGAGAGCAAGATTATTAATTGTTAATTATTAATAGTTAATCACTTAAATTATGAAAAATATTTCGATTGCACGTATTTTCCTCATCATTAACATATTAATAATAGGTTTTTCGATTTTGTCGTCATCCTTAGCAGTTTGGTATGCTAATGTACAATCTGAACTAAACCAGAAGCACGAAATCCGCTATAAATCGTACCAAATTGCCCTGTATTTTCGACAAACAAAAATTGAAATGACCGAAATGGCACGCGCTTATGTTGCAACAGGTAACGAACAATTTGCTAATCGGTACTGGAATTTGCTTGATATTAAGCAAGGTAAAGAAGCAGGTTTTGAGGGGCGTTCGGTTTCTATGCGTCAGTTGATGCACGAAGCCGGTTTTACCAAATCGGAGTTTGATAAGATGAAAGATGCCGAAGATAAATTAGATTATTTGGTAACTATTGAAGAACGGGCACTCTATGCAATGCGGGGATTGTACGACGATGGATTGGGAAATTATATTCGCAAAGCAGCACCAGATAGTGCTTACGCCTTGCGCTTATTGTATAGTCCCGAGTATTTTTTAACCAATGAAGCTATTAACGAAGCAGTAAATGATTTTTTTAAACAAATTGATACCCGAACACTACAATCGGTTGAAAGTTATACGCTGAAAAGCAACAAAATTGGCATATTTATGGATTTTGTTATGGTTATAACATTATTCTTAATTGTTATCTCATACATAATTATCCGCAAAAAAGTTATTAAACCGGTAGCGCACCTACAACATTTTTCCGCGCGTATTGCGGTTGGCGATCTTTCTGCTAATATCGAAACCGTGTATAACGACGAAATTGGCAAATTAGCAACTGCTTTCACAACACTTTCCGATGGCTTGAAATTTAAGTCGGATGTTTTACAGGAAATTGGAAAGGGACGACTCGATATGGATTTAGTGCCACTTAGCGACAAAGACATTATTACTAAGTCGCTAATTACCATGCGCGATAACCTTCGAACAGCAAAAGCAGAAGAAGCTAAACGAAAAATTGAAGACGAACAACGCAATTGGACGACCGAAGGTCTGGCGCGATTTAGCGAATTGTTGCGACAAGACACCGATAACATATCTAAACTTGCTAATAATATAGTTCTTAACCTTGTACGGTACTTGAATGCAAATGTTGGTAGTTTATTTCTGATTAATGATAACGAACCCGACGATGTACATATTGAGCTGATTGTAACTTTTGCGTACGACCGCAATAGAAATTTGCATAAGCGTATTGAACTTGAAGAAGGGCTGATTGGTAGGGCAATATATGAATCTGAAACGATATACATGACCGATGTTCCAAATTCGTATATCAAAATTACTTCGGGGCTGGGCGACGAAAATCCGCGAAGCATATTAATTGTTCCGCTTAAAACCAATGACCGTGTACTTGGGGTAGTGGAATTGGCATCGTTGCAATATTTTGATAATTACCAAATTAAGTTTGTTGAGCTACTGGGCGAAAGCATAGCTTCAACTTTAATATCTTCACGCATTAACCAACGTACAGCCCTACTTCTTGATGAAACTCGCCAACAAGCTGAGGTGATGGCTGCACAAGAAGAAGAAATGCGACAAAATATTGAAGAATTGCAAGCTACGCAAGAAATGCTCGATCAAAAAGATAGACAACAGAAAAAGGAAATTGCCCGATTAATGGCTGAAAATAATACCAAACTGAATGAATTGGAAAAGAAAGAACTGGAGAGCAAGGGGATAATTGATGCACTTAACCAAACTACTTTCTTAATTGAGTTGGATTTTGATGGAACAATACTTTTTGTTAATGATTATGTACTTCGGAAATTCTCAATAACCCACGCTGATATAATTGGTAAAAATCAGGCTGACTTTATGGTAAGCAACGCCGTTTTGCGCGAAGAGTGTAAACAAATATGGAGCGCAATACGCAATGGTGAGGTAGCTGCCCACATAAGTAATATCCAGATAAACAACCAATTGTTCTGGTTTGCCGATACCTATACTCCTGTATTCGATAAAGATGGAAAACCGTACAAGGTGCTGAAAATATCGCATGACATTACAGAAAATCGTTTGCGCGAAAGTGAACTTAAGCTCATGGCTGACCGCTTGAAAACGCACGAGGAAGAGCTTAGGCAAAACCTGGAGGAAATGCAAGCTACCCAAGAAGCCCTCGCTTTGAAAGACGAAGAACAACAGCACATAATAGACAGGTTGATTGCCGAAAATGAAACCAAAATACAAGCGATTAAGACAAATATCGAATCTGAATTAGCAGCGAGTAACGAAAAACACCAATTGCAGTGCTTTACTTACGAATCAATGATTCAGGATTATAAAAATAGCGAAGTAGAATGGCACAAACAAATGGAGGCATTAAAAATTGAAATTGCCGAACTTCGCAATAAGATTGATTAATCAGGGTTAAGAACCTTTCGAGCGGTCGTTAACCCTCGAAAAGTTGATTAATTATCTAAAAATCTTGAATTTACCAATGCGAATTTTAGACTTTTGTACCGGACTTATTGAATAATTCGAAAAAATGTTATGTAAACAATTATAAACCCAAGGAATATGAAGAAATTAAAACTCCTTATCGCAGATGATTATACAGATAACAGGATGTTGCTTGCGCAGATAGCCGAGCTGCTATCGCTGGAATATGTGCTCGTAGAAAATGGCAAACAAGCCTGCGATGCAATACTCGCCGACGACCAGATTAATATTGCGTTTCTCGACATCGAAATGCCGGTAATGAATGGCGTTGAAGCCGTTAAAGCCATCCGCAGCATGACTTACCCGCGAAATAGTATGCCGGTAGTAGCCATTACTGCACATGCACCAGAGCATTTCAAAGAAAAATTGCAGAAATCGGGTTTCAATAATTACATTACCAAACCTTATACAATGGATAAGGTGCAGAGTGTTTTAAGTTTGTATTTCTGATTTTTTTTTTTCACCTTTTATTATTAGATTGCGAAGTTTTCAGTATTAACTTTCTAACCTCTTATTTAATGAATCTTGTTTTAATTGCTTTTGCACCGGTACTTATAATTGGCTTATACGTTTATTACCGCGATAAACACGAAAAAGAGCCGATGGGTATGCTGCTCCGTACTTTTTTGATGGGAGCACTTATTACTATTCCTATTATTTTTGTAGAGCAGTTTCTCGATGGTTACTGGAAAGCAAAGTTTATGCCCGCTCAAATGCACGTACTTACCAATGCTGCTTATGTGGCTTTTGTGGTGGCTGCATTGACGGAAGAACTGTTTAAGTACATGGCTTTGATGCTTTTCTGGAGAAACAGACATATAAACGAGCTTTTCGATGGTATTGTGTATGCTGTGCTAATATCGCTCGGTTTTGCTGCTGTCGAAAATGTGTTGTATGTAGCACAACATGGCGCTTCCACAGGCATTCTTCGTGCGCTTACCGCTGTGCCGGCACATGCGCTTTTTGGGGTTTCTATGGGATATTATTTTGGGATAGCTAAGTTTTTTCCTGCCGAACGGACGGTCAAACTTATCCTTGCTCTATTAGTACCGCTAATATTACATGGCATTTACGATTTTATTTTGATGGCTGAGAATGTGTATTTCTTGGTGTTATTCATCCCTTTTATCGTTTATTTGTGGATAGTTGGCTTCCGTAGGATGAAACGACATTCTGAGGCTTCGGTGTTTAAGAAGTAAAAAAAATATTATGGATAATATGACTTTAGAAAAATATAAGAAGGAATTTGAAAATTTTCCTGCACCACACGACAATGAATGTTGGACTGTTGAGAATCTTGAAAGATATGAAAGATTGGCGAATGATTGTATTTCTGATTATCCTGATGATGAACTTGGATATACCAATTTAGGTATAGCCATTGGTATTTCAATATATAAAGGTAGATATGAAAAAGATATGTACTACGATATACTTGAATTGGCTAAAAGTAATTATAAATACGCCAGTACCTTAGAAAATATCTTTAAACATTCAGGAGGTGATGGTGATTGGGTTTACAGTGCTAGAATCCCTTATGATACAGCGTTCAAAAACGTGTATTCTGAAATGGGATACTATGCAATTTTTCTTGGTTCTTATGGTGATGCTGCAAAATTTTATTATACAGCACAAACTTTAGGTATTGACTATCATACATTTATTCAGGCAATTAACCCTCCGATTTGTGATATATCTGTACCAAAGTTTTTATGTATGGAGGATATTAAGATAACGAATATTTCAAACATTAAGGAAATCTATTTTGTAGGTGAGAATGGTGTCGGAAAGACACTTTTGTTACAAACAATTATTCGTACAATTAATCAGAATGATCATATAATCGATCAAGAGGAAATTGCTCCTAATCTTGAGGTCTTTATTGAAGGGGAATGGAATAAAAATCCTCATAATTACGAGAATATTTTTGCTTATGGAACAGCCCGATTTCGTACCGGTTCATCTACCGACGAAAATTTTGATAAAAAGGGTTATATGACTTTATTTGACAGGCACAAACTATTAATCAATCCTATACAATGGTTTAAGGATGTTTTATTGCGTGAAACTCAAAGTGAAAGTCCGCTAAAAATTGATTCTGTTTTGAGAACCTTTGAAGATATTATTGATTTCGACAATACGAAATCGTTTAGAATTGAACGTTCAGGTTCAAAGTTTAGTTTTTTCGAACAAAACACACTCATCGAATTTGAACATTTGGCTGAGGGATATAGGAGTGTACTTATTTGGTTATGCGATTTAGTAAGCCGTTTGACCGAAAACCAACCTTACACAGAAAAATTAGAAGATTTCTACGGCATTGTATTGGTTGACGAAATTGATATGTTCCTGCATCCTAAATGGGAATATTCGATTGTCAGGAAGTTGAGAGAAAAATTACCTAACATTCAGTGGTTTTTCACAACGCATAGTCCGGTTTTAATTCTTGGGGCATCGCCTGATGCTGTGTTTTACAAACTTTATAAAAAGGACGGTGTAACAAAAATTAGCGAACAATGGAAATGCAGCGATATTGATAATTTACTTTCAAATGCTTTATTGACCTCGCCTTTGTTTGATATGGACACTGCGCGGATGCAGAGTTTTGCGAAATCGGGTAAAGAACTTGATACAGGCGTTGATTATTTAGAAAGCAGACTGAGAATAAACCTTAACCAGAGGAAAGCGGAAATAGGTTATGTAGAACGCAGAGAAATAGATGAAATGATTAGCAAGGCAATTGATGAACTGATAAATGTTGATTGATAATGACACATGTAGTAAAACCGGAAATCCCCCCGAAGAATATAAAACAAGGTTTAGAAGAGGTTTATCAGAAAAAGTGTGCTTATTGTGGTACGCATCTGTACGAAGGGATGCACATTGAGCATTATCGCCCGAAAGCAGAGTACGATTGGTTGGCTGATTCCTGGGATAATATGTTGTTGAGTTGTGCCATCTGCAATTATATGAAAGGAACTAAATTTCCGATACAAAATACAGCATATAAAGTACACTATTCTAAAGGTTTTAATAAACGGAAACACAGTTGCGGTAAACTGTATGACAGAATAGAAAAACCCTTCGTAATTAATCCTGAAAGAGAACCTCGCGTGGAACGACATTTTGATTTTAAACCAAATGGGGAGATAATCGGAAAAACAGTGCAAGGCAAAGAAACTATTAATGTTTGTGATTTGAACCGGGAGGAATTAATTATTGCACGGTTGGAACTTTTAAATGAACTGAAAGCTGCTGTTAAGAAACGTAAACTTGAAAGTGGTGCAACCGGTGTGAAAAATGTTATTAGCGATTTTTTAGATACAATTCGAAAACCAGAAAAGTATGGTTTCCTGGCTTTTCGTAAGTATATTTTGCAAAATGAATTAGCGAAAATTTACTGATGTATAATTGATAAAATTTTGTGTCATATAAACTTCAAACATTGTTTTTGTTCCAAAAATTGCATCAATGAAATTCAAATATGATGATGATTTTAAGCAGCTAAGAGAAACTTGTCCCCCGGTTGAATACTTACCATCTGAAATGGAAGTCTATCGTTGGGTATATGAAGATATTATGCATCAAGACAACTTTGTTTCGCAATACTATAAAAAGCCAAAGCGTTTTATTTCAAAGAGCGATATTGAAAAATGTAAAGCAATGGCATTATCAATGTTCGATTCATTAGAAAATGCAAAGAAGAGATTTCATACCATTTTGAATATAAATGGCAGCGAAGTGTATCAAACACTTGGTAGTCATATTGCAAAAGGATTTATACAATTAAGTGATGGCGTAAATAGTCATATAGAAAATAATGGACATTTAAGCCATCACCCAAGTTATGAGGCAGATTATAAAAACAGTTTTGTTATTATTGAAAAATTATAATTTATGAAAGAGATCAACGGTTTTAAACTAACAAAGCTGGATTTTATCCCACTTAAACTTGGTGATTTTCTTTATCATGAAGGTTCATTATTATCTCATTTTATTGACGAATTAAATCCGAATATACAGTATTTGTATATATGGACTGACTGCGACGAGGTGTGTAACCGCTGGATGATCATAAAATTATCCGAAACATTACTGTTAAGATTTTTTTGTAAAGAAGTTTCTTTGAGGGATATTGTTTTTCAAAGCCCTTATGTGATTTTTGTTGATATTGATGATTATTTAGTTGAGAAACAAATAATCATTGCCCCAATCGAAAATGTCTATTCTGGTTATCTGCCTTCTGCACAATCATTTTTCGATGAAGAACAGTATGAGAAATATGCTATCAATTTGCGTGATAAAATTATACTAAACGAAAGGGATACAAAATTTGAAAAAGTTTATGAAGAACTTAGTACCATTAAAAACCAACAGCAGATAAACAACCAATTGTTAAATGTACTTTTACAATTTTTAAACACCAAACAATCAGAAAAACTTGATATTCCAATAGAAGTTTAGTGAGGTATTATCATAATTTATTGTTGGAAATCAAAAAAATGTGTGATGAGTGCGTGCAAACCAATTATTTGATAATATAAATATGCTCAAAAACTTACTTAATTTTTTATTCTTTACAACTATACTTTGTGTTAGTTGCTCCGCTCCCCAATCTAACAACAAAAACAAACAGGAAAGCCAGATTCTCTCTCAAATAGCCCTCAAGCACGCCAAAGGTTTTACGGTTGATTATATGAGCGATAGTGTTACCCGACTAACAGTATTCAATCCTTGGCAAGGTGCACAGCAAATAAAGTACGAATATTACCTGATTGAACGGAATAAGACCTTACCTCAATGGCTGAATGGTAAAAAAGTTTTACGCACCCCAATTCAGCGCATAGTTTGTCTTTCGACCACACACATTGCATTATTGGATTTTATTGGCGAAACCGGTAAAATTGTAGGTGTTTCGGGAGCTAAATATGTTTGTAATACTTCTGTAATACTGCGGATTGAACAAAACAAGATTGTTGATGTCGGTTACGACCAACAACTGAATCTTGAACTCTTATTAAGCCTGAAACCCGATTTAGTGATGGCTTATGGTGTGGGTGGCGAAGCGGCTGCGTACACTGCCAAAATCGAAGCGCTTAATATTCCGGTGGTTTATAATGCTGAGTATTTAGAGGAAACACCCTTGGCAAAAGCCGAATGGGTGAAATTTGCAGCCTTGCTGTTTAATAAATTCGAGATGGCTTCTACGAAATTCGACTCCATTGAAACAGCTTACAATCAAGCAAAAATGCTTGTGGCAAATCAAACAAAAAAACCGTTCGTGTTATGCAACCTGCCCTGGAAAGATGTGTGGTATTTACCTGGAGGACGTTCATACTCTGCCCGTTTGATAGAGGATGCCGGTGGTGGGTATATTTTAAGTGCCGACACTTCGCGCGAAGCCATACCAACCAACATTGAATGGGTGTTTGATAAAGCACAAGCTGCAACATTCTGGATAAATCCCGGTGCTGCCGCTTCGAAGCAGGAAATCACATCAACCGATCAGCGACTTGCCCGTTTTCTGGCTTTTAAAACGAACAGTATGTACAACAACAATGCGATAATTTCGAAAAATGGTGGCAACGATTATTGGGAGTCGGGCATCACAAACCCGCACGTCATTTTGCGTGATTTGATTTCTATTTTTCATCCTGAACTTTT
>JFJP01027574.1_pt1 | contig 13859 bp, 16 predicted proteins | sample 431651 | NCBI WGS metagenome assembly JFJP01 (sample SAMN02602958, study PRJNA72255) | Microbial mat metagenome, whole genome shotgun sequencing project. | biome: fresh water; feature: sink hole; material: water; isolation source: purple microbial (photo- and chemosynthetic) mats found in... | reverse complement strand
TTTAAAGAATTAAAAATAACTCTATGAAATTTAAAAAAGAAAAAATTAAAATTAAATTTTTCAATCAGTGTTTTTTAAATTATCAGAAAAAATTTATTTACTTTACAAAACATTTTTGTGGATGTTCAATTTAACTATTAAGTATAAACAAACATCTGAAAAATTTAAATTAATAATATTATTGTCATTTTCAAAAATAGAAGTTCAGTCATTCATTCGCATTTTTCTTTAAGCTAATGAGATTTTTATCTAAAAAATTGAATTATTTAAATGAATTTTTTTTAAAAAAATATACATTCTTCTTCATTCAATCTAAATTTACTGGCATACTTCGATATCAAATTGATATCTTCATTCTTCATTTTCTCTTTGATTTTTTCTTTATTACAATATTTTTTTTCAAAATCGTTTTCATTATTCATGGAATTCCAGGATTTTATTTTGGTAGGAGGACCCACAGGATTTCCAAATTCTTGATATTTGTTTTGATTTTTATAGAATTCATTGAGAGTGAGTTTGCATTTTGTATTATATGAAGATTTATTAAAATCATTGTTATTATGATTCCCAAAAAATTTGTTCTCCTCCTCTTTTTTTTGTTTTAAATGTCCAGTAGCTAAAAAATGGGTTTTATTCGGGTCATATGAATTCCTGTAAGCGATGTGACTTTCTATATTTTCTTTTGAACTATAATTATGTATTTTGTCTTCTTGTGGCTCTTTAGCGAAAGTATCCTTTGAAAAGTTTCTTCTTTCAATGTTATTCTGCAAAATTTGGGAATGAGGAGGGCTTTGACTATTATAGATTTTTTTCCCTTTTTTCTTCGAATTCTTCATTCTATTTTCTCTTTGATCTTTATGTGATATTTTTTCAGTTTTTTCTTCCTCTTTTAGCAGTTTAAGTGATTTTTTTTTCTCAGTATCTCTTTTTGAAATCACCTCGTTTGGTTCGAGCTTTTGACTCTTTTGTTTTGTGAGGGTTTTTTTATTTGTGTATTTCTGCTGAATTTTCTTTTTAATGTCTATTTGCTCTTCAATCACATTGTCATTGGTTTCATATTTGGGTTTTTTGTCATTTTTCTGATTTTTTGAAATGGTTGAATTCGAATCACTGTTATTATACAAATCTTCATCACTTTCATTGATTTCGAAACTTGCATCGAGATATTTTTTTTCTGAAGTTTCGAAGCTCAATTCGCTTTGTTCAGTGATTTTAGAATTCAAAACATTCAAATTTTTAATATTGCTGAATTTATTTATTCTATTATCTTGAAAATCATCTAATTCAATCTCTGGAATCTCCTCATTATTTTGAATGTTTTTTTTCAAATAATCCTCTAAAGTCAACCCTTTAGTGAAATTCTGTGCTGAAGTGTATTTTATGTTTGATTTGAGGTTGGTTTCTGTGGTTTCGAGTTCTTTTGAAATAAATGGCAATTTTTTATCGTTTTTCTCTTCGAAGTTCATTGTATTATTAAATTTTGAACTCGTTAAATCCATTCTGGATCTTTTTGAACATTCTGGCCTAATAATCTTTAGAATAGAAATTTAATTAAAAGTCATATTTAATCGATTGGGTTGGTTACATTCTCATCATTGAATTGGTTTTCCATTGAAAACATCAAGATAATCGGTGAGTTTTTTAATTAAACAAGAAAAAAATTAAAGGTTTTTTGTTTAAAATGAAAATTTTGTTTATATTTTGAAATAATGAGTTTTTTAAATAAATTTTACAAGTTTCAATAATTTGAAAATTAATTTGTCATTCCAGTTTTAAATACTCACTATTTATTTTCTGTTTTCTCCAAAGAAACATCATGAATAATATTATAACAACAGTCCTTTTTAAAATTTTAAGTTGATTATTCCTAAAATCAATGTTTTCTCTTACATTGTGTAAAGAAATGTGAAGAAAATCAACGATTTCCAATCAAATGCCTCAAGGAAACTCTTGAAAAACTCACCTGAAATTTTCGCCAATAAAAAACTTGAAATTCCGATTTTTTCTGGATTTTTGTTCAAGCATTTTTCCTTTTCCCAACAGAATTTTTCTATTGCTGGAACCCGAATTTCATAATGGCATTTATTCTCATAATATTCTTTCATGCAATTCTTTTGCTCCACTTTCAAATCTTCTACTTCGAGATCATATCTAATATAGAGATCATTCAGCATAAAATGAAAGATGCTACAAAAAACAACCAAGCAGAAAACTATCTATAAAAATTGAAAATCACCAATTGTTTTGAAAATTAATGAAAGAAAAACCAAAGCATTTGTTATGTATAAATTGATATTGGTTTCAGTTTTATGAATGCTTTTCAAAGGCCTTCTTTTAGAAGAGGGATTTATTTGATATTGCATCAAAGGAAGACCTTTGAACTCACAATTTTTGGCAGCTTGCTTTGGAGTGAGGATTTGATTTTGTTTTTTGTTCCATGGGAAATAAAAATTATCTTTATAATAGTCGTTTGAAAGCCTATTTTTATTCGGTTTTTTATTTAAGAGAATGACTTACAAATTTTTTGCTTGGGATTGAAAGCTTTCGAAAGGCTTTTTGAATTTGTAAAAGCACATTGGACATATCTAAGAAAGAGGTTAAATTTAAATGTGGAACTTTAGAGGAACATTGTAGAAAATCGAAATTTTATTGTGGCAAAAGCCACATTCCTGCAACAAATCACTTTGATTTTTTATTTGAAGTTCTGTCATGATTTTTAAAGATTTTTTTTTCTTCTAAAAATATAAATATCAATTTTTAATTTGGAGACAAATTTCTCTCATTATACTATTTTTCATGAACTACATGCAAATTTTTTTCCTATTAATTTCATAAATTGGATTTTTTTAATTTTTTTTTAAAATAAAGGGTTTCGTCCTTGACTTTTGAATTTTTAATAAATTTTAAACAAAAAATTTTGCCTATAAAATACTAAAAATCTAATTTTATAATAAAACAAAATAACAATCTTATAAAGAAAAAATGAGGATCGAAAAATGCTATTTTTGTTCTGGCCCGATGTATCCCGGCCATGGTATCGCTTTCATTCGAAACGACAGCAAAGTTTTTTCACAAACCTTCAAATCTTTCTAATATATTCCCCATTTTTTAAGATTTTTAGATTTTGTCGTGCAAAATGTCATAAACATTTCAAAGCGAAGCACAATCCAAGAAAATTAAGATGGACCAAAGCCTATAGAAAAATCCATGGTATTTTTTTTCAATATAAAAGAAAAACTCACGATATAATTTTTTTCATTTAGGAAAGGAAATGCTAAAAGATAGCACTTTCGAATTTGAGAAAAGAAGGAATGAACCTCTGACTTATAACAGGAATTTATATGTTACAACAATAACTGCAATGCAAAGAGTGAATGAAATCAAAGAAAAACGAGAGATATTGTTCTGGGAGAACAGGTTCGTTTATAAGAGAAATCTTAAATAAATTATGATTTTTTTGTAGAATGAAAGCTGCCAAAATGCAAAAAGAAGATATTATTAATAAGGAATTGGAGAAAAATGTTGATCTTATTTCAGAGGTCAAAATGAAAACAAAGATTCAAATGAATATTCTGCACAAGGAAGAAGCATTGGAGGAAAAAAAGAGAATTGCAGCAAAGAATCTTTTTTCAAAGAAAACAGTTGTAGATAAAATAGATATAGAAGATGATGAGGATCTTGAATAAATTAGAAAATTCAAAAAATTGTTTTCGTTAAATAATTATTTTTTTCCTGATTTTAGTTAGAACAGCTCAAAAATTATTAATTTTCAAAAAAAAATTTTTAATTCTTCTTGTTATATTTAACAATGATCACCAAAGTCTGTTTTCAAATTATTGATCTCTCAATCTTATTATTATTTCCTTTTTGTTTGATTATTTTTAATTTTTTTCTTTTTGTTTTGTTTTCAAATTAAGAAAAAACTTTATTTTAAATTAATTCTTCAAATAATTTGCTTTAAAATATTGAAGCCTTGAGTGCTCTCTGGTATTTTATTCTTTAATTTCTTGATATTCTGGATCAACTAATTGAAAAAAATCATTAAAATTTTCAATTGAATTATATTTTATTTACTGCTTCTTTGTAATTCGTGTTTTCTATCAAAGAAATTGCAAGAAATATGAGTCTTGTTTTTAAATAAAGTGGGAGGTTTTTGGCAAGAAATTCATAAATTATTGCGATTTTCTCTTCTAAGAAATTTTTTGATTCATCATTTTTTGTTTCATTGGATATTCTGATGATATTTTTCAAGACTCTGTTTGCATCTGGATGAGTTATTAAGTATTTTTTGTTGATTTCTTCTACATCAGTGGTTTTAAAACCGGCAATCATTTCATTTTCAAAACATTCACAAATATTTTCAACAAAACTTCTATTTTCTTCAAATGAATTTTCATCTATTAAAAAAAATTAGAAAAATTAAAAAAATTTAAAGAAAAAAATTTTTTAAGGTTTAAAAAAAAAAATTCATAAAAACTTGAGAAAATTCTTTGCAAAATGGTCGAAATTACTCTAGAAAGTGACCGATCTTTCAAGAACTCGACAAGATTTCCTTTTAAAGCATTTATCAAATCGGGTAAAAGCAATGCTAATATCTCCTCTCTTCTAATTGAATCTTCTTTTTTGCTTTTGGAAAAATTCATTTATAAGTCAAGATTGAATTAAAATTAAAAGAACCAAGTTGTTATTATTTTATCTGCTTGTTCTAAAGTATTTAAAAGATTGTGTTTTGGTATAATAATGCTTGAAATCACATTAATTCCATTCTGACTTTTTAAAATCCCATCAAGATTTTCTATGATTTCCTAAAAAAATTAAAATAAATTACATAAGAAATTTAATTAAAAATAATAAATACCTTGATCAAATATTTATTTAAGACTTCTCGATCATCAACAGAACTCAATAATTTCAAAATAATAAGAAATTTCTTATCGTTTTCCAGAATACTTGGAAAAACCTTACCTTTTAGTGATTTCAAAATAAGCTTCTTCTGTTTATTATTTGAACTATTGATTATTTCTAAAGCCAGTGGAATTCCTTCCTTTGTTTTCCCCAAATCTAAGATATTGTCTTTAAACTTCTCCATTATTTTCTCTTTTTCGTTTGGGATCAGAATTTTAAAGACTTGGCCTAAAACTAATTGAGAAATAAGATAATTTGTTGAATCTTTTTCAATGATTCTCATCGCAACATTTTCAATTCTTTCTGTTTTGTCATTTGGCGCCATTTTGAAAATCGCTTTGATTTTATTCACCTGTTGAGGTGTAGCATTTTTAAGAAAAGCATCCATAACTTGTCCAGCTTCCTGAATAATTTTATAAATAATTTATTAATTTTATCTTTTAAAAATGAAAAAATTACTTTATGAGAAGCGAAAAACCAAGCATTTTTCACAATTTCTTCAAACATTTTATTTTTTTGTTCTTTTGTGCCTTTTTTTGCGATTTTCACAAGTAGAAAATGACCATATTTTGATTTAAAAATATCTGATAGATCGGCGCTTTTAAGAGCATCGAAGATGCGATTTCTTTGAACTAAAGAGCCAAATTTATAGCATGCTTGTATAAATTTGCTTGCTGATCGTTTATTGATTAGTTTTGCCAACAATGGTCCTAATTTATTCAAAATGTTTTCAATGATTTTTATTTTTTGAGTGTTATCCTTAATTGATTTATCGAATAATTTGGTGGCCAATTTGTTCATTTTTGTGATCAAAATCAGGTTTTTGCCATCATTACTGTTAAAATCTAAATCATCTTCATTTTCAGGTTTTTTCTCTGGTTTCCCATACTCGTCTTTTCCTTTTTGTTGAAATTTTGACTCATATTTTTGGAATTTTTTTCCTGAAAATTTATTATCACCTTCATATGGTTTTTTGCCCTGATAATTGTTTTGACCTTGATAATTATTTTGACCTTGATAATTGTTTTTACCCTGATAATTATTTTGACCCTGATAATTATTTTGATCCTGATTTTGATTTTTACCATGAAACTCCTTGGGAGCTTGATCTTGTTTTGGGCCTTGTTGTTGTTTTTCAATAGGAAAGTCTTTTTTGATTTGTGGTGGTTTTGTTTGTTTTTTTTGGGTTTCAGCCGGAATTTTTTCAATTCGTTTGGCTTCCCCACTATTTAATTTTCTCGCTTTTTTGACTACAACTACTTCATTTTGTGTTTCCTCAGGATTTTGCTTTGGAGCTTTTCGTTTTGTTGTTGTTTTGTTGTTCATTGGAGAAGGAAAATGAGAAAGATATTAATTATTTATTATTTATGGACAAAAAACATAATTTTTTTATATATAGAACAAAATTAATAAATTATTATTAAGAAAAATGGAAGAATCTCTGAATCAAGCAAATGAAATAAATGGAAATCAACCTATACCTTTGATAGAAAATGAAGAAATTAAAATCAATGAAGAAAAATTAAATGATCAACCTTCAATAATTTTAAGAGGACCTCCAATTTGTTTGCAAACGATTGAAATAGTTCTCTATTTATCATTAAAATTCAATAAAAGTTGAATCTTTAGAAAACAAATTCAAAAAGTCACCAAGAAGATTTTGTCAAAAAATTGCAATACTTCGATCCACAAAAAACTGTTTGCTCTATAACAGAGAATAATACTATATATTTGTACGAGATTCTGAACGATATCTACAAACAAGAAAAGTGCCTTGTAAATTTTTGGAAGAAAGAATATGATTTAACTGTTTTATATGATATTCTGCTAACAAACCCCAGACCTTCGACAACAAGTCTGATAAATAATAAATTAACTCTTTATTGTATATATTTACCATTATAATAGATGAAAAAGAAATAATTTTATCAAGAAGAGACCATCCAGTTAATAATATGAATATAGTTTTTTTGATATTATTTTTTTAAAAAAAGGTCACCATATATTCTTTAAACGACAAAGGGGTTCTAAAGGATCAAGCCTCTTTAAAAATTTGCAAAAGAGGTTCAGAAAAGTTTTTGAGTCCATTAAGTATGAAATTAAAAAAAGTAATTGTTTTTTCTCTCATAAGTATAAATTCATTTATTTAGGATGGAACTTTATTTGGAGGAGGCAATTCTTTTTTATTTATGTATGATCTGCATATTTTAAAAGAAAAAATGGTATAACTCATTTCATAAAATGTTTAAAATCAAAACAATTTGCTATTATAAAAAAAGTTGAGTAGAGCTTTCAAAAAGACAGAAATTATTTCAACAATTGATATTCCGAATGAAAATGCACAAAACTTTGATTTAGTGAAAGATACAGTAATTGTTGGGAAATTTGATAAAAAAATAGCGTTGTACTCACAACAAAACGATAAGGTTTTATGTGAAATGAAAGTAAAAATACAATTTTTCTTCATTAAACATATTTCATTTATAAGGCACACTTAGGAGGGATAACCCATATAAAATTCATGCCTAATAATAATCTTTATTTGTTTTCAGGTGCTCGAAAGGATAATCTAGTTTATTTATGGGTATTTTTCTAAAAATTTCTTCTTAAAAATGAAAAAAATTCTTTCTAAATTTTTTAGGATTTAAGAAAAACGAATGAGTTTGTAAATTTCTTTGAACGCAAATGCAAAACAAATCAACGAATGTTTTTCGATATTAGCTCCGATGGCAATGAAATATTTCTGGGGAATCAAGTTAAAAGACTTATTTTTATGAAATAAATTAAATTAAAGGATGGAACCATTGTTTCATATAAAATATTAACTGGTGAGTTGAAATCATTTATTAAAGCTCATGATGATTGTGTGAATTCTCTCGTTTTCTTAAATTATGAGCATAACGAATTTTTGGTTTCAAGCTCAGGACAAAGAACTTTTACCATAAATGAAAATTTAGATGGCGATTCTTCTTCTTCTAGCTCAATAGAAAAAACAAAAAACGAAGAAGAACTTAAATTGGATGAAATCAACAAATTGAAAAATTCTTTAAATTTTTGGAGATTCTAAAAAAAAAAATCTGATTTTGTTTTTTTTGAAATTAAAAAAATTTTTATCTTTAAGGTTTAAAATTAAGATTTAACAGCACATTTTGAAAAAAAATTCATATTGAATTTTATATTCACATAATCAATCAAAAATTGAAATCTTCATGGGAGGTGTTTGCTCATCAAGCTCAAAAAAAAAACCAATAAAACAAGAAGTGCCCAATGTGGTTCCAGACCATCCACCCCATCAAAATTTAATCCAGCCAATTCCTGTCCCCCAAATGGAGATACCAAAGGAGCCCTTAGGTATTTTTTTATTAATATTCAAATAATATATTTATTTTTTTTGTAGTTAATGCTGACAACTTTGATGCAGTTCCTGCAGAAAGCACAATTCGAGAATTTCCTATAGATCCCTTAGAAAAATATGGCATAAAACGACTTATTTTAGAACAGGCATACAAAGGAGAGTGCGACACACTCAGCAATGAATTAATAGTAAATGATGAAAAATTAATAAAATCGTTAGCCGATGTGGTCAGGTCTGATCCTAACATGATCAAAACTTTTAAAAAGTTTGTAATCAATCCTCAAGAGGGTGGCTATTACGGTCCTCTGATTGCAGCTGCCAATGCAATTACAATTTTGGTTGCTGCCAATGTTCCTTTCGTTGAAGAAAACCTTCAAAACGTGAAGATTCCTGATGCCATTATCAGAGATGGAGTTTTCACAAACTGTGATTTCACAGGAGCCGACCTCACAAATGTTAATATGAAGAATTGTAAACTTCAAGGCTGCAATTTCTCTCAAGCGATACTCAAGAATGTGGATTTAGGTGTTTATCCAAGTATCCATTGTCTTTACACAGTCACAGATTTGAAAACTTGCACACCAATTTATGATGATAAATATCTAATCAGTGTCCATAAAAACAGTAACAAAGTGATATTATGGGATTATTTGAGTCCTAATGAGAAAATCGAAGAATATGCAGGTCAATCTGCTGCTTTCCATCCACAGGGTTTAGGCTTCGCTATTGGTGTGCATCAGAATATTCAAATATGGAGCAAAATAAGCCAAAAGAGTTTCAAATTATTAAGAACTTTAGAGGGTCATAACGAGTCAGTGATAGCTCTTGAATATACTCCTGATTTCACTGAATTAATAAGCGGTAGTGTTGACAAAACAGTGAGATTATGGGAAGTGAGCACTGGTCATATGATTCGAGTTTTTCAAGGACATCTCGATCAAGTGAATACTGTTGCTTATTGTCCACAATTTTCTTTGCTAATCAGCGGCAGCAATGATAAAAGCATTCTTCTTTGGGAGAAAGAAACTGGGAAATTGAAGAAGAAGATCACTGACCATCAAGCAGCAATCAACTATGTTGGTTTTTTCAGGAACGGAGAGAATTTCATTGCAGCCAGTGATGATTTAAATAGCACAATCAGGGTTTATCAAAGCGAAAATGGATATTATCATGAGAATTTCGAAGGTATACATACTAATGGTGTCAAATCTATTGGTTTTTCTTCCAATGGAAGTCTTCTGGTTAGTGTCAGCAAAGAAAAAATGGTTGTTTTAAATCATTCTAATCGAAATATTTTTTGCAATATACCCGTTCAAGGAGTGACTGAAATTAATTGTGCGATTTTTGGCCGTGATGACAAACAAATCATCAATGGAGGTAATGATAAATATATTACATTTACCGATTGCACATTGGCCAAATCAAGAAAGATTTATGAGGGTCCATGGCATGAGATCACTTCTGTTGCGATTTCACCTGATGGATCCTGTCTGGTCAGTGGAGGGAGTGATAATTCAGTTAAATTGTGGAACACATCAACTGGTAAACTATTGAAAGTTTTAGAAGAGCATAAAGATGTTGTGACATCCGTTGCTTTTTCTCCCAATGGATTGCAAATTTTAAGCGGATCCATGGACTGCTCTTGCATTTTATGGAATAAAAATAGTGGAAATATCATCGAAACTTTCAAAACAGACATTGAGGTAAAATCTGTTGCATTTTCAATGGACGGGAGCAAATTTGCATGTGCTTCTGGGTCTGATTTGAAACTGTTTAGTATTTCAAACAAGAAACCGCTCAAATCCTTTGAAGGACATCACGAGATCGTTACTGCTCTTGTTTTTTCTCCTGACGGTCATACAATTTTAAGTTCAAGCCTTGATAATTTGATAATTTTATGGGATTTAAATGGTGTTATTATAAAAACCTTTAGAGGACACAAATCTACTATTAAAGCAATTGCTTTTTCACCAGATGGCCTCAAATTTATTAGCGCTGGACTCGAGAATGATATAAAGGTTTGGAATATAGATTCAGGTGAACTTGATCATGAAATCAATGCACATTATCTTGATATTAATTCTATCTGTTATTCACCTGATGGAACTGAAATTTTAAGCGGAAGCAATGATAATAAGATGAAGATCTTTAATGAAAACTATGGGAATACGATTCATACTTTTGACGCACATAGTGGTTATGTGATTGCTGCTGGTTATTCGAAAAATGGTTCTATTATTTATAGCGCAGGACTTGACAACACCATTAGAATATGGAAAAAATCAACCAAGGGTAATTATGTGGATTATTTGCTTGCGGTTGAGATTTCACAGGATGAAACACCGATGAAATGCAATGATATGGTACTGACTGACGTGAAAGATTTGTCAGAGTTTAATCAACAAATTTTCCTTGAAAATGGAGCAAAAAAACCTTACTTTTAAGTAAAGGTAATTAATTAAAAAAAAAAAAAAAAATTTTGAATCGAATTAAAAAAAAATTTTGAAATAAAATTAAAAAAAAAAATTTTTTTTCATTTATTTAATTTCCATTTTCATGTAAAAAAAATAGAAAAGATTTTTGAATAAAATTCGTATTTAATTTTTTAAATATAAGTTTAAAAAATTAATTTTCCCCTTCTAAACTTTCGTTATTCAAATCAGAAAATTCCCTTTTCGTTGATCTTTCTAAATTTCTTCTTTTTGTGAGCTTTTTCTTTAGGAGCCTCTTGCTTTTCACTTAAAAAAGAATTGAACAATTAAAATTATTCCATATTACCTTTTTTCAGGTTTTGTTTGTGGTTCTTCATGTAATGTTTCTGTTGTTTTTTCATCGGATTTTTTTTCTTCAACTGTTTTTTCTTCGACTTTTTTTTCTTCGAAATTTTTTTCTTCAATTTTTTTGTTTTTTTTCAAAATCATAATTTTATTAAAAAAAAACCTGGCAAATTCCATGATTTTCTCAAAACAATTTTATATTTTTTATTATCAAGAATAAAACTCGTTGACAATGGATTTGGATTTTTGGTGTTAGCATGCGTTCTATCTTCCTTTTTGTCAGAAAAACCACCAAAGCTTTTAGACAACTCTAAATTTCTATGAAAAAATTCATTCTCACAATCTTTATTAATTTTTTTGTTTGGACTATCGGTTATTTTTTCTTTTTCTTTAGGAAATAAATAATCCAAAGGGTTCTCATTATAGTTCAATCCAACATCATCTATGCTTTTTCTTCGTACTTTTTTTTCTATTTTCTTCTGGTTTTTATCATCAAACTCTTCTTTATTATTTTGTTTTTTTTCATTATTGGTAATAGAATTTTCTTCTACTTCTGCAATTTTCTCTGATTCTTCAACTTTTTCTTCTATTTCCTTTTGATTTTCAAACGCTTTGACCTTTGATTCTCCTTGATTGATATTATTTGCATTCATTTTTGAAACAATTGGCTTCGAGAATATTGTGTTTTCTATCTCATTATCCAAGAAAACTTCGACTTTATCTTCTTCTTTTAGCTGTTGTTGTGCTTCATTTTTTTCGTCATTGTCTGGAAATTCATTATTTATTTCCATTTTTTCTTCATCTTGAGAAATGAGAGAGGGTATTTCAGGAAGGAACTCGGATTCCTGGTTATTCATATAGAAATTTAAAGGATTATCTAGGTTTTCTCTAATATTTTTTTTATTTTGTTCATTGTGTATTTTTAAGAAATTCTCTGAAAATTTTTTGAAAAGTTCACCTTTTTAAAAATTTGTATTGAAAAAAAAACTATAAATTTTTGAAACATTTTTCAATTTGCTCTTCAATGTATTTATTCTTTTGGGCTTGAGTGTTTATGAAATTGGCTATTTCAACCACATAACCTATGAAACCTTTTCTGAATTTGTTTGAAGACCTTTATTAATTTTTTTAATTTAAATAAAACAATTTATTTTTACTTGGTTTGCGTTGAAATAACTGGATCAGTATTAAGAGCAAGAACTTCTAAAATTTTTGCTGATTCAAAAATCTAAAGAAGAAGAAAATTTTTTTTTAATTTCTTAGAATTTTTACCTCATGAATATAAAATTCATTATTTTTCAAAATGATTGACTCGATGATTTTTTGGAGATATTTGTGTAAAACGTTATTCCATTCGTATTTAAAAAACATTGTCTATTTTAAAAAAACTCAAAATTTTTTAAAATAATCTAAAAATCAAAAAAAATTCAAAAAACTAGCCTCAAAGAATTGAAAAAATAAAAAATTATTAAAAAACAAGCATAGAGCCCAAAATTTTTTTGTCTTCAAAGAGAGAGTTGAATTTGGGTGAATTGTATTTCATGCAATTTTCGATAATCTCCAAAATTTTGAACCTTTCATCACCAAATATAGCTAAAGTCTCTCCATATGTCGTTTTTACTTCTAATCCCTCAAAAGAAGCATCAAAAAACACAAAAAAATAAAAATAAGAATTCAATTTATAATATTATATTACATATCCTTCATTCAACCCCTTGAGCAGAAACTCGAAATTTTCTAGGAGAATCTTCACAAATTCAATTTCATCATAATTTCTTTGAAAAAGGAATTTGTTTGTTTCATTTTTGACAATATAATCATTATAATCATTCATCTAATAAATAAAATTTATATAGAAAAAAGGGTTGTTCTGTTAAACCAATGAAGACTCGTCTTCAAAAGGGCAATAGTAATTGCTTATAATATTGATGATTTCCAAAATAAATTTTCTATTGATCGGTTTCTTCGTAATTTTTAAGTAAAATAAAAAATTGATAGATTACATTCAATTTTAGCTCATCAAAATATTTTCGCACGTTTTCATTTGAAAGAAAAAAATTTAGCATGCTGCTTCCATCCCAAATCAAAGAATTTCTTTTCAAGATGTGAGTTATAATAAAAGAAGCGTTTCCCACAGCCTTTAAGCCAATTATTTAAACAATTTCTTTATTAAATTACTTCTAAATCTTGAGAGTTTAATAAAATATTCAACAATTCCTTCAGTATTTCATTTTTTTTCTCCTAAACAACAGTCTTTGTGTATAAAACAAATAGGCAAATTTTTACTTTATATTCTTCTATTTTCTCATCATATTTCGTGCATTCCACTGCAATAAAAATCAGAAAGATTTCTGCCATAGTTTTTACCATGATTTGTTTCAAAAATTTAAAAAGCAAGTTTTTTTGTGAATAAAAATATTCAATCAACTTTTTTTTCAAATTAATTAATAGAAAAATGCTCAAATTTTTAATTTTTTTACTTCCTTTGTTTTTTTTTTGTAAATAGAAAGAACGACTTTTTGAAAATATCCTGCCACAGTTTCATTCAATTCGACTTTACAATCCATTATTGAAAACAAATAATCAAGAAGAGATGTTTCATCCTTTTTTTCTTGAGGCTCATTTATTTCTCCTGTTTTATCTTCAGGATTAATTGCATTCTCCTGAAAGAAAGCATTAATAATATTTGTTTCCAACTCGAAAATTTCACTGGCTATGAAAGGATACCTTCAATAAAAATATAAATCCTTTTGAAAAATCAAAGAAATACTTATAACATCGTTTAATATTACTATAATCCACAGGGTCTTCTATTATAAAAC
>JFJP01021687.1_pt1 | contig 13860 bp, 9 predicted proteins | sample 431651 | NCBI WGS metagenome assembly JFJP01 (sample SAMN02602958, study PRJNA72255) | Microbial mat metagenome, whole genome shotgun sequencing project. | biome: fresh water; feature: sink hole; material: water; isolation source: purple microbial (photo- and chemosynthetic) mats found in... | reverse complement strand
AGATGGCGCGGAAAAAGAGCCTTCTTCTACCTCAGGAAGTTATCTCCTTCATTGCAGAAAAAGGTCCTTCCAATATTCGCGAGTTAGAAGGGGTTATCATTAAACTTCTGGCTACGGCATCTCTGGAAAAGTGCGATATCACCATGAAAATGGCGGAAAATGCTCTGAATCAGCGCATTCTTAGCGATGACCAAAAATTCTCCATAGAACGCATTATAACTTTCTGCTGCGACCATTTTGGCGTGAGTCACAAGATGCTCATGGGCAAGGGGAGAAGTCAGGAAGTGGCGCTCTGCCGCATGGTGGGGATGTATATCGCTCGAAAGCACACGACATTTTCACTGAAAGCTGTCGGTATGGAGTTTGGCGGACGGGATCACAGTACGGTGGTTCACGCAGAAAAAACAATTGGTGAACGGATCGCGAAAGACACCGAATTTGCCGCTGACATTGAGTTTTTGGTGAAAAAACTGTCGAAGTAATCCGTCGATGTATTACAATTTCGAAACGCATCAGTTTTATGTCTGGAGGTAAACCTTCGTCATTGGAAGGTCTAACCGTGATTATGGAAGATCAAACCGTGATTATGGAAGGTCAAACCGTGATTATGGAAGGTCAAACCACGATTACGGAAGGTCAAACCACGATTACGGAAGGTCAAACAGTGTTCGTGAGAGAATAAACACCCTTTTTAGGGTGAGTATTGCGCGAAACTGATGGGGTTTGGCGCAAAAAGATGTAATTTAAGGTGAGTAGCTCGGTCGTACTATCTGCTTGTTATAATGATCATTTTAGGAGTCAAAATTTGAAAATGGAAAGAAGCTTTGTTTTTGCAATTTTAATTGTACTTCTTATTGGATGTTCGAAACAGACAGTGTTTCAGAATTTAGATGAAGAATTCCTGATCACAAGTCGTGATTTTATTCAATATCAGAATTACGAGCAAGTACCAATGAAAAATGGGTGGCAGTATTTCTACTCATACAATATCGATAAAAAATTTGGCCTCTATTCTTTTTACTCTACTACTGTTCGAAACAAAAAGGATAAGAGTGAAATCAAATGGTCTGTTAAAGCAAATAAGTTTTATAAAGCTGAAGATATCGAGAGACTTTTTAAAAGTTCATCACAAATGAAATTACCATATAAGGATTATGTTATTCCGTTGGATATTGAAAAGTACAACGGTCAAAATGGGTTCTGCATTAAGAGTCCTGATTATTTTCAGTTTGTGATAACTAAAGATGACATTATGTTAGACCTTACCATTGAAGGTGAACATAAAATGGAACTTGGGATGATGGATTCTGTTGTGATAAAGCATTTAAACAAAATCAGTCAAATCTCATTGGATGTAGATCGAGAGTCTGTAACAAAGAAACTGCTTTAATGTTTATTTCACCACAAATAAATCATCTTAACGCATTGAAAAGTTATTGTTTTGTCTTCTCAACGCTGAGAATTGAAGGGAATCTTGAGTTCAAATGAGAGCGATGATTCAATACAAGCTTGGTTGGTGATGGGCCTCCTCGCTGAACTCATCGCCTACCATAACAGTGTTCACCCATTTCTTTCCTGCCAAAAATCGTAAAAATTGAACCACTGCAACGGATATTTCCGGCAATAGTGTTCGAGTCGCTGTGCATAGGCTTGTGCGGTGGCGGCGGGGTCGATTTTTCCGTTTGCTTTCGTGGCGATGTGCAACTCTTCGCAGAAAAGGTCATAGCGATCTTTACCGGTGCGAATGCCAAACATGAGCAGTGTGGGCGCTTTCAAAAACGACGCCAATTGCCACGGCCCCACGGGGAACGGCGCTTTTGATCCCAGAAAATCAACCAGTTCTACCCGTTCATGAGCTGCCGCTGCGGGGCGATCGGCGAGAACGCCTATGTGTTCACCCTTGGCGATCAGGTCGCGCATGCGCAGCATCTGTTCAATGTCGAAATTTTCCAAGGGGATCACAGAAAGATCTGCTGCTCCGCGGGTTTGGCGAAACAGTTCCTGCATCATTTTTGCCTGTTTGGTGTACATGAGGGCGTGAACCTTTTCGCTGTCCCGTTCGTCGGCCAAAAGGCGGATCAGTTCAAAACTCCCCACGTGAGCACCGATCAGCATGACACCTTGTTTTTTATCGAGATAGGAATCGATTAGTTCGCGGCCGTGCCAGTGGAGTTCGAATCGTTTTCCCTTTCCAAGAAACAGACCTAGGCGGTCGATCATGGCATTGGCAAAACTGAAAAAGTGGCGGTATTGAAGGGCGATTCCCGGTTTTGTGGCTTGGCCATTGGCGTTGGAAACCTTCTGAAGATACTCTTTTGAAGCTTTGCGGGCGGTGGCGCTGGTGAGGAAAAAATAGGTGAGAGGTATCAAGGCAATAGAGCGCGTTAGCGTCGGCCCTAACAGATTGTAGAGGTGCATGGTTATTTTCAGCCCTGCAATGGATCCCCGTTCGGGAAGATCGTTCCACCTCGCTGATCTTGAACGACCAACTCGGCGGAACAGAAGTGCGGGAATCCGGGTGATCATTTTCCAAAAATGGGTGAAAAAGAACCAGCTGAACGCCAGGTTGTCTTCGAGCATACGGAAATGGGAAATCCCGTTTTCGGGGTAGTGTACTTTTGTGGGAAAGTTGAGCGATTGTACACCTTCCCAACTGAGATAGAGCGCGATCGACGGATCGAAGGTCATGCGCGCGCCGATGGTGTATTTTTTCATCACTTTTTCCACTGCGGCGAGAGGATAGCAGCGAAATCCGCAAAGCGCGTCCTGAATATCACGTGACAGCGAGTCGATAGCGATCCAAAAGTTTGATATTTTTCGTCCGTGAAGACGCGATTTCGGCACCGATTCATCGTAGACGGGATAGCCGAGAATCATCCGGTCGGGGCTATCCTGCGCCATGTTTAGGACGGCGGGGATGTCATCAAAATTGTGCTGGCCATCCGCGTCAATCTGAACTGCGTGGGTGAATCCATCGCGGATGAGGTGCGCAAATCCGTGGCACACGGCTGCGCCTTTCCCCTGATTTTGTTCAAGGTGCAGTACCTGTACGAAAAGGGATGATCGTTCGACCCGATTTAGTTCTGCTACCGTTTTTTCATCAGAACCATCATTGACGATATAGATCCGCACGCCATAGTTTGACAGTGCATCGACAACCGCTTGGATGGTGGATCCGTGATTATAACAAGGGATCAGAATTGCCGGTTTAAAGGGAGCCACAAAGACCTCATAGATGGAAAATTAGACAAAATCGGGAGACAAATATAGTTCTGAACCAAAGTGTGTGTGATTGGCTGTTCACAGCAGGGGTGCCGATTCGTATATTAGACGCTCAAAAATACCTTTGTACGCGCGCGAAACTGAGATGAAATCGTCGATAGGATATACCATGAAAATCGCCTTTGTCTACCCGTGGTTTGAAAAGTTTCTCACGAATAACCCAGAGTTGAACTCGGGACTTGTGGACTATTTTCTCGGCGATTTCACTACGCCGCCATCGTTGGGGATTCCCATTCTTGCGGGAATGACCCCGGATTGGGTTGATTACGAATTTCTCGACGACAATTCCGGCGATCCTATTGATTACACAAAACAGTACGATCTCGTTGCAATAAACTGCTTTACACCACAGGCAACACGCGCCTTTGAAATCGCCGACCAGTTCCGCGCTCAGGGAACAAAGGTAATCATGGGAGGTTTTTTCCCTTCGTTTGAATCGGAAGCGTGTTTCGAGCACTGCGATTCGGTGAACATTGGCGAAGGGGAACCGACGTGGTTGACCATTCTCGAAGATGCTAAAAACGGCACCCTGCAGCGGATCTACAACGGAGGCAATAAACTGCCCGCGGATCAGTTCCCTATGCCGGATCGGGAAATTTTCTACTGTAAAGAAAACTATACTTGGAAAGAAGATCTGATACAGATCAGTCGCGGATGTCCGTATAAATGCGCCATGTGTGCCATTCCTGAACACATGGGCCACAAGATTCGCCTTCGCCCGGTGGATCAGGTCGTGGCAGAACTGAAAACGCTGAAATACGAAAACGTCTACCTCGCCGACGATTCGCTCTTTTTCCCGGGGAGCAAGTTTGAAACGTATGCCCGTGAACTTCTTACGGCGGTTATTCCACTCAAAAAGAAATTTTTCGTCAGCTCTTCGGTAAAACTGAACTGCGACGATGCACTTCTCGATCTCATGGTTGAAGCGGGAGTGAAAAATTTCTACTGTACCATGAACGTCGATCCGATCTCAATTGCGGCACTTCGGGGGGATGAAGAAGCACAGAACCATATTATCGATCTTGTGGAACGTCTTGAATCCCGTGGGATTCGCTTTTTCGGAAGCTGTGCGATCGGGCGCGACTGGGATGACAATACGATTGCCGATCGGGTGCTCGATCTCTACACAAAAGCAAACATTAAAACGTCTGAGTTTTTCCTCTGGACGCCCTATCCCGGTTCAGAACAGTATCTTCGCATGAAAAAACAGGGACGGATTTTCGATACGGTATGGCAGCACTACAACGGAGCTCACGTGGTGTTCCATCCTGAACTGATGAGTGCGGACGAACTCTACGGTCAGTTTATCAAACTGTGGAATAACTATTACGATATGATCAAAAACGAAAGTGCTGCAAATCTCGAACCGTCCACCTGGGAAAACGGGAAAGAGGTTGTGGGTATTCCGCTTCAGAAAAAAGGTGTGCGCGGAGAAACGGTGATCACCGGAATTGGCGTACTTTCGCCGATTGGCCGCACCAAAGAGTCAATTCTCGAATCATTGAAAACTGGACGCGACGGCCTTGGACCGATCACTCGATTTGACGGTTCGCTCTTTACACTCAAAGATGTGGGTGAAGTGAAAACCTTTGATCCTCTGCAAGAGTTGACTGAAACCGAACGACTCACGCTTTCCGATCGCTATCTTCAGATGTCGCTTGTGGCAGCGCGTGAAGCTCTTGCCGATGCGGGGATTGCAATCACCGATACGGCGAATCCTGACATTGCGCTCGTGTTGGCGACTTGCAACGGCGGATTGAACTCCGGCGAAGAGGAGTACCGCTGGAAACACGGTAAATCGGACAAACCGTTCACCGAACAGACCAATCTTCAGGCGCAGTTCTACGGATTTGGAAAAGCTCTGGCGGGATCGCTCAACATTTCCGGCGAATCGTGGATAATCACCACCGCCTGCTCATCTACCACCGCCGCAATCGGCTTGGCTAAGACACTGATTTCTCGTGGCTATTACAAAAAGGTTCTCGTTGGTGGAGCCGATGCGCTCGCCTTTTCAAACGTGGCAGGATTCGATGCACTCAAGGGAACGAGCGATCAGAAAACGGCGCCGTTCTCGTTGCCGATCGGCCTGAATATTGGCGAAGCTGCGGCGTTCTGGGTTGTGCAGGAGATGGAGTCTACCATTCTCGAAGGTACAGCCATGTACGGTCGCGTCGCCGGTTCGGCTACCACATCAGATGCGTATCATCCAACGACACCGGATCCGCGCGGCGACGGCGCATATCGCACGATTGCCAAAGCGTTGGAAAATGCGGGGATGAAAATCGGGCAGATGGGTGTGATCAATGCTCATGGCACGGGAACGAATGCCAATGACAAAGCGGAAATCAAAGGTATAGAACGACTTCTCGATAATGGCGAATCGGTTCCAGTGGTGTCGACAAAATCATTTTTTGGTCACTGCATGGGATCAACGGGGATTCTTGAAGCAACCGCAAATCTTCTCGCCATGAACGAAGGATTTATTCCTCCGACGATTCATTTCACTGAACCGCGCATTGAAACCGCTTTGGATTTTGTTCCCAATGAACCGCGGTTTACTTCGTACGACTCGTTTGTCAGTTCGAACTACGCCTTCGGTGGAAACAACGCCGCCGCCGTGATCACCCAATGGGATCGCCCAATCGAACCGAAAGAAAAAATCAATCAGCGCGTGGTGATCACTGGTGCTGGCGTGGTCAGCACAATCGGGCTCGGCATGGAACAACATCTCAACGCCTTGAGTTGCGGTGACCGCGGTGTTCGGGATGCTTCACATTTGAAAATCAAAGGAACCCGTTCAGATCGCGCGGCAATTGTGCCGGAGTTCACCGCTCGCGAGGTCAATCGCCGCCTCGATTTCAAAGGGAAAAACCGCATCTCAATGATGGCGACCAGCGCGAGTTTCTGGGCCTTTGAACAGGCGGGGATTTCGCCGAACCGCAAAAACTGCGATGATCTCGGTCTCGCGATGGGCGTCTGTAATGGACCTTCGCAGATGGAGTACATGGACGGGGTGTGGGAAGGCGACACACCCAATGTGGATGTGGGCTGTTTTTCAAATCTCACCACCAATTCAGTCGCCGGATGGGTCTCCAATCTTCTCATGCTGAAAGGCGAAAATATCACGCTCTGCCCCGGACCTCACGGCGGAATGCAGGCGATTGCCTACGCTTTTGACGCGATTGCTCAGGGAACTGCGGTGGCGATGGTCGCCGGCGGCGCCGATGAAATCGATCCGCAAACGCTGTACAATTACGATCTCATTGGCTACACACTTCCCGATGAAGTGCTTGATTCATTTGCCATTAGGGATCAGTTCCGCAAAGAGAAACTCCTCGGTGAAGGTTCGGCGGTCCTGCTTGTGGAACCGGAATCGCAAGCGAAAGAACGCGGTGCGGCGATTCTTGGCGAAATTCTGGGCTACGGCTTGAGTTGCGATGCCGTGGGATTCCTCGACGATGGACTCAATCCCGAACAACTGGCTCGTGCGGTGAAAACGGCGTTGTCGCGGGCAGAGTGCAGCGCAGATCAGATCGACCTGGTAGTATGGGCGCCTCAGGGGAATATTCAGGATCGCAAAATATTGTCTGCACTGGAGTTGGCTCTTGGGAAAGAGACATTTGATGCGGTACAACTCGTTGCCGATTCGACGCACACTGGATTTTCGGAATCCACCTCTTCGGTGAGTGCCTTGGCGGCAGTTCTTGCGTCATGTGCTGAGAAGAGAGCCATTTGGCCACAAAGGTATAACGATGAATCATTGGACAATCGAATCGCTCCTGAACAGGTGAAACTCGTTCTCACCGTGGGAAGTTCCGATGTGGGCGCAAATTTCGCGCTTATTGTTCGGGTTGAATAATTGAATATATTGAATGAAACATAGCTGTCAAACGGAAGGAACATCCTCATGGCAAAATCGAATCAGGAACGAATTGAAGAGCGGGCGGCGATTTTGAAACCGCTGAAAGAGGAGTTGATTCGTCGACTCACTCTTGACTACAAACCGGAAGACATCCACGAAGATGTGTCGCTTCTCGGTGCAGGACTGGGACTTGACTCTCTTGACGCACTTGAAGTGGTCATGTGTATCGAAGCGGTTACGGGAGTAAAAGTTCCCGATGGACGTCCGGAAATTCTCCGTTCACTCAATTCGATCGTTGACTTTGTACTCGAAAAAAGAGGAGCGTAATCATGCGAACTGCAACTCTGACAGCTGCGTTGAAAGCAAAAGGAACTGCGATCGACATCAATGGCGTTGAAACAATCACGACCTATGGCGATTCTGCAACCGAATACAATTTCGTTCGCAATAGCGTGGGAATCACAGACTTTTCTCATCAGAGACTCTACCGCGTTCCCGAAGAGACCGGCATTGACTATCTCGATGAACTCTTTCCGGGGAATGTCGCTCAACTTCGTTTTGGTCGCGTACTTCACACATTCCTTCCTGATTCCGAAGGAAATGTAGTGGCAGACTGTTTTGTCTGCAACAATGACGATGAAATTCTTATTCTCTGTGAATCAGCAGTTTCCGACGAAGAACTGGATGCAATTTTCGCTGAAGCGGGTGGTGAAGACGCGGGACTTACCGTTCTGAACGACACGCACTCAATCGTTGGAATTGACGGCGCCATGGCGTTCAAACCGATGAAAGAGATTTTCGGTACTGATATTCTCGGATTGCTCTACCTTTCGATCGAACGCTATGATTTTGAAGGAACTGAAGTGGGCGTGATTCGCGGTGGAAAAACCGGTGAGTTTGGCTATCTCGTGATTGCAGAACATGATGTGGCGGTGAAATTCGCCGAAAATATTCTCGGTCGCGTAGAAAAACTAGGCGGTGGCTTAGTTGGACGTGCAGCTCACGATATCCTTCGCTTAGACGGTCGCTTTTTCAATATTACCGCCGAAGGTGTAGAAGTTCGGGATCCGCTCAAACTAGGACTTCAGTGGATGATCGACTTTGAAAAAGATTCGTTCCGCGGATCAGAACCACTTCTTGCGCGCCGCAAAGCGGGACTCACAGAAAAAATCGTGGGAATTGTCGCACCAAAAGGAACCGCAGGATTTGCGGTCGGTGCACCTCTCTATATTGATGGCGCACTCTGCGGAAAAATCGCCGCGGCAAACTATTCACCAGTGCTTGATTCTGAAGTAGGACTCGCGCTTCTCACTGTAGGTAAAGCCTATGCTTCGCTGGACTTGACCCTGAACAGCGCCGATGGTGTCGCGGTACTTAGCGTGACGATGCCGCCGTTCACGCCCAAATCACTTTCGGTGAAATTGGACGAACTATGAGAAAAGATCTCGAAGGTCGGGTGGCGATTGTAACCGGTGGATCGCGCGGAATTGGTGCAGCCACTGTGCGCGAACTGAGTTCACGGGGAGCGAAGGTGTACTTTTCGTGCCGCAAAGAGAGCGAACAATCGACCGCGCTTTCTCAGGAGACCGGCGCCGTTGCTCTCTATGTCGAACAGACCCAGCGCGAACTAATCATCGAATCGGTAGATACGATTCTCGCCGCTGAGGGCCGACTCGATATTCTCGTAAATAACGCCGGAATTACTTCTGATCAGTTTCTTCTTATGATGCCTTTTGAAGAGATGGATCGCGTGATGATGACCAATTTTACCGGAGCTGTCACTTGGGCAAAGGCGGCAAGTCGCCCCATGCTTCACGCGAAATCCGGTGCCATCGTCAATATCGCTTCTGTTTCCGGCATGGTGGGAACACCGGGCCAATCGAACTACTCCGCGTCAAAAGGTGCACTGCTCGCTTTTTCTCGGTCGCTTGGCGCAGAACTGGGACCGCGGGGGATTCGGGTCAATTCGGTGGTTCCGGGATTTATCGAAACGGACATGACCGCGATCATGCCGAAGCGGACAAAGCGTACCAACTGCGAACGGATTGCTATGAATCGCTACGGTTCGCCTGAAGAGATCGCCAAAGTGGTGGGCTTTTTGGCATCCGATGATGCGTCGTATATTTTGTCGCAAGAGATCATTGTCGATGGCGGACTTACCGGAGCGGTGGCAGTTTCGCAGTAAGCTTTTTGATTTTGAATGAAAACGTGGCTCGGACGAACTGTTCGGGCCATTTTGTTATTTCCCCTTGGAAAACCCATCCGATCCGGATAGGATGATTCCCGCCACGCGAATCGCCTCCTCTTCGATTTCGGGAGTGAAATCCTCGGATGATTTTTCCATAAAGAGCGATTCGAAAAAGTCCGGCGTTTTGTACTTAGACTCTTCGATGGAACTCTCCAGAACCGATTTCACAGACTCGCCATTTTCGTGGAAGATCCGCGAACAGTTGCCGAACCACGGCACGAACCGCGTGCGACTCGCCGCATAGAGATCGAGGATTGATCCGAGAATCGCTTCAGCCATCGCCTGTTCGATTGGGGGATACCAGAACGTGCCATCACGAGTGATCAGTTTGACCACAGCCGGTTCAATCGCGCAGATAATCAGATGATTCAGATAGAGTTTCATCCACCGTTTGAACTTGAAAGTCGGCTGACCGTATTTCATATCTCCCGCATCGACGGCAATCCATTCCGATCCGGCTTGATACACCGAACTCGTTTCCAGATCGATTTTCAGTCCACCGCGAACCGTTTCGTATTTGATCGTCGTCGGTTCGATGGATATGGCTGATTCGGGAATGCGAGCCACGAGCCGATCGATTTCGGTTCGACTCGACATTTTGGTCGATTCGAGAGCCGCTCCAGCCGGAAGATCGCCTCGAAAGTAGAGCGATTTGATCGTTGCATCCACCGCACCGGTTTCGCCCAAGGACTCCCGAATTCCCGACTCGCGAAGCTGAAACTCCACCAACTTATTTGCCCCGAACGGCTCATCATCCTCGGCTGATTTTTCCACCGAAACGAACTCCATGCCGATCAGATTTTCGAACAGATCCTTCAGCGGATCGACTAACCAGTTGAGCAGTGATCGCGTCGTAATCGATTCAATTTCAACAGAAAAGGATCGTGCAAAAATCGATTCGCCGAATAGTTCTTGCGGTGCGATTTCCGGAAACCACCGCTTTTGATAGGTGAACAACCGCGGGTCGCCGATGCGGTAGCGGTTCGAAAAGGGGTGAAGCGGATGGTTCGTGACCAGATGCGATCCCGCGGGCTTGCCATCAATGCGGAAGTTCAGATCGAGATAGCTGATCAGTTGATCAACGGCGGAACTGGCGGGTCGTTCTTCGCCGGACTGAGCATCGAAACCGGTCCAGCTGATGTAGAGTTTTTCTTTCGCCGAGACGATCATTTCGAGGAACAGGTAGAGATCGTTGTGCCGCGTGTCGCGGTCGCCTCGCTGATGGCTGGCTCGGATCAGATCGAAGGACAAGGTGTTACCTCGACGGGGGAACAGGTCATAGTTCATGCCGATACAGCCGATAATTTTGAATGGCACCGACCGAAGCGGCAGCATCGAAGCAAACGAAATCGAGCCACGAAGGAATCCCGAACCCGATTCATCTTCGGAAAGAAGGTCTTTCAGCGCCGACCGAATCGTGCTGAATCCCACGGCAATCGGCACGCCATCGCGATCAATCACATCGACCTGCATCTTGAGGTTTTCAATCGTTTTGATCAATTTCGGCAAAACCGTTCCCTTCGCCGCGGCCGCATCTTCGTGTTCGCCTTCGTTGTAGAGGAACAGTTTGCGAAACCACGAAGCCAGCAGATCACACCATTTTTGTACAGGCATGGAGGTTCGGGAGAAATCAGCCAGTTGGGCTACGGTCCGTTCAAACGCGGCGAGTTTTCCCAATAGATTGCCGTCAGATCCTTCGATTTCTGCGTAGGTGGGAATATCGCTGTCGATTTCACCGCCGGCATACCCCGAAACCATGCGATCCAATCCCGACCGCCAGCTGAAACGGTCGTCCCCGAAGGATGCTCCCGATCGGTTTCGCCAGAAATCGCCATCGGTTCCCCAGCGAATCCCCGATTCGGTCACCCATTTGCGGATCTTATCTTCGTCTCGAACGGTCAGTTCTTCGCCGATAATTCGCTGATATCGAATGAACAGCGAAATCAGTTCCGAAGCGGTGAATCGCGTGTCGGGAAGTTTTAACAGTTCCGCCACGAACTGAAGTTCCGTCTCTTTGGCCAGTGCGGACTGGTCGGCGATTGTTCCGCGAAGTTTCGACCGGTGCGAAAACTGCATGGTGATCAGCGGGGCGTAGGTTTCGATGTCCGGCGTGATGATCAGAACATCGCCCAGCGTGATCGATTCGTCTTCGTCGAAGCAGGAAAGCAGCCAGTCGTAGAGCGATTCCAGTTCACGATGGCCGGTGTAACAACGGTTTAAGGTGATCGAATGATCGTTTTCAAACTCAATTGGTTCTTCGCGATCCATATCGTTCCACGACAAAATATCCCGCTGGATTTCGCCCAAAATCGAATCCGATTCGGACTCTTCAAACGCTTCGATTTCGTGAACCGCCACGGAAGAGACCGATTCGTAGAGCGTGTGGAAAAAGTCGCGGCCCGCTTCGCCAAGATTGCGGAGAAGCCGGTTGCCGAGATTGAAATATTCGTGAGATTCGTCGTATCGGGTGAGTCGTTTTTTCTGATAGGTGATCTGTCGATCCGTAAGCGTGTCGCCCCAGTAGAACTGCGACGGATTGAGTACATACAAATTCACATCGCAATGTTTTGACAGGAGTTTGAACAGTTCCATGTAGCGAGCTGGAAGGATCGACATGCCGAAAAGGTTCACCGCGTGCGCTGATTTTTTCCACTTTTCCAACTTTTCCGAAGGCGTGTCCGATTCCAGTTCACGGGCGAGATTGTTCAGAACGGCTACGGGATTTTCACCGCGATCTTTTTCGGGGATTGAGTTGTGGTACGCCGTGATCGCCTGCCAGAGAATCATCTGCCATGATTCGTGGTTCGCGGTCTGACCGGTGAATTTCGGTTCGCCCATCGGTGTGGTTGCCGGTTTTCCCAACTCCCACGATCCGAGAATATCCGGCCGGTAGAGCATGTAGCTGTCAAATAGCTCTGCCGTTTGCGAAGCGAAACTGAACAGTTTTTGCCGGCGAAGACCATTTTCGCCCCCGCCAAGGTACTCTTCGACGAGCGGATATTTAGAAGGATTTGATTCGATTTCTCGGAAAATGAACCAGCGCATATTCTCCGGTTCGAACACAGTGCGAAGTTCGCTGGAACCGGTGATCAGGGCGTTCAACTTTAAAAGAAACTTTGCCGGTCGTGTGTACTCAAATCCGGCAAAAACACCGTTGAATCGCGCGCACTGCTGAGTCAGCCATGTTTCCATCCCCGCGGTCTGAACAATAATGCCTTCTCGCCGAAGTGGATTTTTGCGATACCCGTTGATCGATTGGGCAAATGTTTCCGCCAGCGTGAGGAGATTGTTGCTTTGGAACAGACGAAATTGTGGATTCATGTTTTCCCTTTGTTGAACATTCCCCGCACGGGTTCGGCGGTGGGAAGAAAATAGTTCACCAGCCGTAGGAATGAAACACGCCCGTGCGATTTTTGTGAATCCTCACACCGCACGCGAGGGAGAACGGTTTTGTCGGTGCACCAGTTCCTCGATCGAAAAGAAAAGGAGATGCGATGAAACATCTCCTTGGAATCGTGTCCGGTTAACATTTTGGTGGTGGGTGGCGAGCCTAAGCGAGTCAATCATGACCAATTTATGGTTAGAAATACTTTTAGTTTAAGTATCCTGTGGCATATTATCCCAATCAGTACTTTTGTCCAAGCACCAATCAAGAGCACGTCTTCTTTCAATTATCAAGCTCAATGAAAAGTTCGGGTGAGTTTCGTTTCGGAGAGAAATCTCCCGTGCAAACCACATTGCACGGTAGTAAAGATCACGCTCGATATATAGTTCATGAAAACCACGTATTTGAGTATTCACTGTAAATTTTTCAGTACCTTCACTTTTTTGCAAATCTGGACAAAGCAGAATCATTGTATCAGGAATAGGAGTAGCCAAGTCGATTGTATGGGACTTATTCATAACCCACAGAAGGGCCCAAAGAGATTCAATATACCAGTAAAGATTAATCCTATCTTGTTCTGATAAAGTTTCTTGGGTCTGATTCAGAATTGACTGCTCTGCGTTTGACAAAAAAGGCTGTAAATTGTTTTCTTTGATGTAGTTGGAAATAACACTTATCGGAGCTTGAAAGTAAATGCTGATCATTGCATTCATAATCAACGCTCGATTGATAATTTCTTCACGACTTCTCATACTTGTGATTTCGTAATACGGAAGCCAATCACAAATCTTGCCACCATATTGAATTACTTTAACTTCACTTGCTTTTTTAACTTCTTGTACATCAATATTCAATTTTCGGAATTCCTCAATTTCAGTGGGTGAAATTTTTAGTGAATTACCTTGAGCAAACACATTTGTTATAATAGATATGAGCATTGCAAAAAAACTATTCTTCATTTTTCCTCTATGTGTTATCAATCAATCATCACCAATATACTAATAGGAAAGTTGGCCTCGAAATGAGGCTGATTCTCGCAAATATTAATTTTTAAGTACCAACAAAGAAATTAACTTTTCAGGA
>JFJP01028154.1_pt1 | contig 13863 bp, 6 predicted proteins | sample 431651 | NCBI WGS metagenome assembly JFJP01 (sample SAMN02602958, study PRJNA72255) | Microbial mat metagenome, whole genome shotgun sequencing project. | biome: fresh water; feature: sink hole; material: water; isolation source: purple microbial (photo- and chemosynthetic) mats found in... | reverse complement strand
AATCGCACCATTGAGATTTTTCTTGTAATTTTTTTTTTTTTTTTTTAAATTTTAATATTTTTTTTTAAATTTTTGAACTTTTTTAAATTTTTTAATTTTTAATTAGAATGATGAAATTGAAGAGAAAATCAATGAAATCGTTATAAATCACAAAGTGAATGGTTTAGAAAGTTTAGTGACTCGTATTTTTGTCGCACACCAGTTAAAACAATCAAAGATTTTATCAGATGACCTCATTGAGAAGCTGTTGGAGAAATTATTAGATGCTTATGAAAAATGCAAAAAGCTTTGCATTGAGAGAATTGAAGAAGTTATAGATGAGGACTTTTGAGGAAAAAGTTTTGCTTGTAAAAACTTAAAAAAATATAAAATAATAATTTTTTTCAACCTTGATAAAGATTTTAAAAAAGGGGTTGGAAAAAAACCAACTTCTTTTTTAATACCCTTTTCATTGTATAATAAAATTTTCTACTTATATAAATAGTAAATTAAATTTTCCATAAAATATAATAAAACAAAAATCTTAAAAACAGCACAAAAAATTAATGAAGCCAAAAAAAACTCAAAATACCTTGTTTTAATAATTTTTTTTCAAAAACATGAAATTAAATAATCAAAACAAAAAATGAGGATTTGCCTTTTAATTTTTGAATATTTGATATTGACATTGAAAGATTTTTGTTTTTTAATCCTAAAAACTCAAATTTCTTTATAGAAGAGCAGTCTTTTGAAAATAAAAAATCTTTTTCATAAATTCGCATTAATTTCGAACTTATTTAGTAAATAATAAAATTTCAAAAAAAACCAAATTCAAAAAAGATTCAATATAATTTTCAATGAAAATTTTCTTTCATTTTTTAGCATTCCTCACCTTTATCCTTCTTTTTCACTGCAACACTCCAAAAGAAGCTCCAATTGCATTGCAGCTTTCGGTTGAGCAATACCATTCTTTAACGAGTTCAACGGGTGTTCTTGTGAAATATTTTAAAATTACGATTGACAAAAAAGTGGAAAATGAGGACGTTGATCTTGTAGTGATGGTTCGTCCAGTTGAAGACACCAGCGACCCCGATATTTTCATCTCAACTTCCAACCAAAATCCAGACAGTTATTCCAATTCTGACCAAATTTGTTCAAGTAATGGTCTTGATGTTTGCACGATTCCCTCATCAAATATAACTAATAATGCTACTTTTTATATAGGCATTAAATGTTACACGCAATGTTCTTTTGCTTTAAAGGCGAGTTATGATACTGAATTATTTTTCACCTTGCAGGAAAACCCCAATACTGGCACATTAATGGGTTCTTATAATTTAGAATACCTATCAAAAGAAGCCAAAATACTTAAGTTCTATGTCCCTCTCAACAACAAGAATTACCAAAGGATTCTTGTCAAAGCACAACAGGTTCATCCTTCCAAGATCAATGAGAGTTTTTATATATATATGAATGAAGAAAATGGTCCTCCAACGACCTCTCGATACCATTTCAAAGGCTTAGAAGCATGGAATTCTGGTCAATGTATTCTGATTTCAGATTCCTTTAATAATTTATGGTCCAGTTCAGCATTTGGAAATTTCAGCAAAAGTGATGTCAATTACACTTTATTGGTTATGGCTCCGACAAATTCTAGCATACAAGTGACTGTTCAGGCTTATAATGATTTGATGAAAGTGAAACTACAACAAAACCTTCAGGATATGGTCTATATGGACAAAACAATCACATATGAGTTGGATATAGACGAAAGTACCTTCACAAACTTCCAAAGCAATAATCTTTTATTAACCTTGACTGCTTTTTCTGGGAATCCTGATATCTATGTAAATCCTGATACTTTACCTACTTCTTTAATAGGTTATAAATGGAAATCAATTGAAGATGGCAAAGAATCCTTGATAATAACTTCAAAAGAACGATCGACAGCAAAGGCCACTAATAAAAAGTTCTTTATCACCATTTATGGGAAATTAACCAGCACATTCTCTTTATGGATAGGAACCTCCAATGATATTAACTATTTGACTTTTGGAGTCACACAAACAGGTGCTATAAGCACTGATGAACTCATCAATTATAGATTATTTGTGTTCAGCGATGAGGATATGAACATAACGGCAATTTTAAACACTGAATCAGGCAATCCTGATCTATATGTAAAGCTTTGTCTTTTGAATGATTCATTCACCGATTGGCGTATGGCAAGAGATGAACGTCGCAAATGCTTTATAACAGCAGAAGACGTGAAAAATCGATATCTTTCAACCCCAGAAAACGCAGAGATGTTCCTTTATTCTGATAATGTTGGGGGTAAAGATGCTATCAGTTTCAAGTATGATTCAGAGAAATGCATGAAACAGAACAGTGATGAGTTCCGACCCTTTTCTTTTAACAAATGCATGTATGTGATTGCAGTTCATGGCAATTGCAATTGGCAAAACGAATCAGAGTTTTCATTGGTTGTGACCCATTCACAACATCATATCATTCTAACTGAAGGAACCCCACAAAGAAATCGAGCTGATTTACGAGCGACAAATTATTTCAAATTTACATTGATGGATGGTAAAAACATAGAATCATTGAAATTCCATATAACTGAGATATCAGGAAAAGTGACAACTTATGTTTCAAAGAAAAATAGATATCCTATGGAAAAAGACTATGAGAAAATGTCATATTCTCATTGGGGGAGTCTAAATTTCCAAGCGGCTGATTTGGTAAATTCAACTGATAAATCATTAGCTGGAACCTATTATTTAGCAGTTTTTTCAGAAACCGCAGCCACTTATTCTATATTGACAACTGTTAAAAGAGGTACTGAAGAAAATCAAGAAGAACAATCTCGAACGATCTCATTATCAGAAGGGGTTCCTCAATATTATTCCTTTCTCTATGACCCTAACGAAAGGCATTATTTCTCCTTTAGAACCTCTTTTTATAAAGCGAATTCTGATGTAATGATCCATCTGACCCCTTTGAGAGGAGCTTTTCGTCTATATATCTTAAATACAAAGAAATCAAAACTCGAAAATCCCACTACAACGGAATATCATTTCATATTAGAACCCAATCAAAACACCTTAACGATAAGAAACACAAGTGATTTCTGGAGCAAAAAAGCCAACTATGTTATATTGGTTTTACCTTTGCAAGATAATGCGATAACCACTGCTCAAAATCTTTTTGAATTTGTCATACAATATTCCACGTCTGAAAGCATGAAAACCCTTTCTAGTCACAATCCTTTGCGAGAGGCCGTTCAAAACGATTCTTATTCCTTTTATCGATGTGAAGTTCATAAAGGTGATGAATCAATAGAAATCTCCATTAATGTTCATACCTTCAATCCCTATTTCAAAACTATGTTACAAGTCTTCTTCAGCTTCCAATCAAGTAACCCTTTCCCTGCCGAGAAAAACAATGAGTTTAACACCACTGTTCAAAATAATATCTGGATTCTTGTAGAAAACAGTGATCTAACCACAAACTGTCCTTATTTATTCGATAATAATCTCAATTATAGCAAACAATGTGTTTTCTATATGTCAGTGCGAGCTTTTGAAGCAGATGTCTCGGAAATTACCTATTCAATCTCCACCAAAAGAAATTATATACAGAAACCTGTAACCGTTGCGTTCCATGAACTAACTGACAATGCCCCACAATCTGTTCATTATAGTTCCTCGAACCCAGAGCCTCTTAATTTTTTATACAAATTAGAAAAAACCCAGCGACCTTTGCATATCTCCGCATTTACACAAGAATATTACTATGGGGCAAATTTCGTTCTGTATGCTAATTTCCATCCTCTAAGCAATATAACCTCGAAAGTATTGAATGAATACTTCCCTAAACCTAATGAAAAAGAAGTTTCTTTCGTGGTCGATAGTCAATGGCATCATTCTATCAGTTTCACGATCTATGAAGAAAATTTCAAGAATCTAGCCTGCAGAGAGATGGTAGAAGGTTGTGGGTTATTCCTCTCGATTTATTTAAAGAATGAGACAAATTTCGGATATTATAATCCTTTAGCGAATAGTTCTTTCACAATTCAAGTTACAAGGAAATTATTAACATTAACACCTGGAGTTCCTTTTAATGGACTAGTGATTGATAATGAGATAAAATACTTCAGATTTGAAATCAATGAAGAAAAAACCACAGTTTTAATCTCAGTAACACCCTTGAATGACGGGGATCCTGATTTGATTGTGAATAGAGGGATAAATAAAGAATGGCCTGATTTGTTTAATTATGAATATGGGTCAAAATTGAAGAATTCTGATCAGGTTTCTATTGAGCATCAGAGAGATAATAATACTGAGAATAATACATATGTAATAGGTGTTTATGGCAAGAAAAACTGCAGTTTTGTGTTAACAGCTACTTATGGAGATTTCAAAATGATCAATTTATATTCAGGAAGTCCTGTTGCGATGACATTGAAGGCAAAAGATAAAATATATTTCAAATATACAAATTACGCTCTAGAAGAGGATTTTAGAGTGATTTTTTCTAAGGAATATGGGGAATATTTGTTTGCGATGACTACTTTAAAGGATAATGAAGATTTTATTGAGAAATTGCCAAATTTCAAAAAGAAAAATTACTTTTGGTCTAATCTTGATACGAAGGATTTAGATCATATTTTTATTCAAAAAGGAGATAAGAATTATTGTGGCAATTGCAGTTATGTGCTAATGGTCGAGGCCGAAAAAGAATCAAGTTTCACGCTTTTGACTTCAGGCTCAAATTCTTCAGTTTATTTGCAGCATGCGAAAAGCTTCAAAGATTTTGTGCTTGCAAAGAACAATAACAGTTATGTGACTTATTTCTACGAAGATATCGAACGGATAATCGTGAATATCCTCGTTTATCAAGGCAAAATCAAGGCCACTTTATTCAATTCAAGTGAGCATGTGAACCTTGTGGCCACAAAAACAAATGATAATACCAATAATGTTCAATTAGTGTTTGAGCCTGGGAAATACTTTTTGTTTTACACAATGGTTTCTGTCCTAATAGAAGGTTTGACTTCAAGTAATTATACTATATCTATACATGGTGAAGGAAAGGATAGAAATATTAGACATGGAATTACTGAATATGGAGAAGCATTGCCTTTTGTGAAATATAACTTCACATTCTATAGTAACGCAGATGAAGAGTCTGAACAGTATTATTCAGTTACTCTAAAGAGCAATTCCTATTATAATATTTCTAGTAATCTAACGAATAATAGCATAAACTCTTATTCAGTTATGACAAATACAACGATAAATATCCAGCTTTTGAACACAAATGAAACAAATAATTCGAATTATATATATATTTCAAGAAGTTCTGACTATATTTTTGCAAGATTTAAAGCAAAAAAGGGTGATTATCTATTAACTGTTGATAACAGCAAAAACACATTTGGATTTTCTTATAATATTCTATTGAGTTTCTCGGGAATGGACCTCATTTATCCTGATATGGAATATATGAACTATTTATCAGTGGGTAAAGCTAATTATTATCAATTATTGATAGAAAATAACAGCAAAATCCTAGTAGAATTGTTCCAATGTTATGGGAAAAATAGATTATTTGTAGCATCAAATCAAAACAATATCTTGAACCATCAATCAGATCTTATATCAGAGCTCGATAACTCAATTTCTTCAAATCAAGTCATCAATTTATATGATACTAAGAATCTCAATGAGATTTACATTGCTGTAAAATCGATTGAAGGGGGGAATATCGATATTTTTTCAGGTTCTAATAATAACACTTATAAAATCTCAAGGTATTTGATAAAAACACATTATTATAAATCAGGACAAACGCCTTATGAATTGTTTTATCCAGGTAACGATGGAAAGCTCTTTTTTATTAAAGACGGTGATAATTTGAAATTTGCAATGAAGAGACTAAATTGTGAGAAAGATTGCAGAACTGCGATGAAGATAAGTATGAAGAACTCTATAAAATATTACAAATATACTATAAGATTCAATTATGATGCGAGTTATCTTGAAGAAAGTGTGACTTGTTTCCAATTATACAACGGTACTTTGGTAAACACTGGAAATGAGTTAGAATTTGCAATTTTCTACGAATTTAATTACAATCCTATTGAACAGGAGTCTGATCTAACATTCTCTTTGAACATTAAAGACTATAAATTCCTTGAGGATACTCCTTATTATGCTAAAGTTGTTGCACAAGTCTTTGTGGAAGAAAATAATGGAATACAACCTTATTCTTTCTTTTATAAAACTGTGGAGTTTTATCCAGGGATTCAGATGATTCTCAGCAAAGAAAATCAAGGTTCAGGACTTATTTGGATCTTTGTGATTGTGCTTATTGCGTTGGTTGGAGCTTTGGTTGCAGCATTTTTCTTCTTCACAAAATATAAGAAAACTGAAAAACAACTGAATTATGAACTGCAGGATGTTAGCAAGGTGGCCAGAGTGGAAGACTTTCAGATCCAAAGGAAAGATTATATTGGATTGTTTAATGAAAATGAAAGTAAAGCTTAAAAGGAAATATTAAGAAAAAAATTTAAAGAAATTAATTCTTAAAAAAATATCATGACAATTAATTTTAAAAAAAAATAAAATAAAGAAAGTCAATGTTTGGATGTACAGTATTTTAATTTTATTTTTTAATGTTTGTCGCGATAAAGACTAACTTTATTTTATTTTTTAATTTAAGGAGATGATTGGTTTTATTCGATAAAAGACTAATATATATTCTTGTTTTAAAAGATAAATTAAGAGATTGTTAAAAAAAAAATTCAGTTTTTTGTTTATTAAAAAAAATATCAAAATAAAAAAAAAAATCATTGAGTTACAATAACAAAGGAAATTTTTAGTGTTTTATTTTTTTTTTGATAAAAGACGAAATTAAAGTAAATTATGACAAAATCTCAGTCAGTGGTCCCCGCTTTTATTCTTTCTTTTTAAAAACAATTTTGATTCCAGTTTAAAAGTTGATTTGCATCTCGAAAGCGGTTTTATAAATTGAGCTTCTTGCATAAAAACTCCTTCTTTATCAAGCCATTCATATATTTTTTGCTCAATCTCATGATAGTTTTCTTTTGTATTTTCGATAACTTCGAACTTTTTTTGTTTTGTTTTAGTTTTGTTTTGAAGAAAAAAAAGAAAATACTTGTTTATTTTGTTGAAATACATCTTCCATCTTGAAGTGATATATAATAAAAAAATTCAAAAGAAGGATAGGAAAATGAAATAATTAAATATAATAAAAAATAATTTGAAAATTTTGAAATCCTTTTTTTCATATTTTGTAAATTTCCGATGATAAATATTTTTTTTAAAATCTTGAAATCCAATAAAATTTAATTAATTTTTTTTTAATTAATTCAGACGCATTATGATGTTTTAACAAAAAAGATATAAGATGTTATTTTTGTTAATATAAAGGACTTAAAAAAATGGAATTCATGGAAGAAATGAATAACTGTTAATAATTTTTTGTTTCTAAGAAGCTTTCTAGATTTTTAATCATAATTCTTTATTTCTTTAATTTTTTTCCTTCATTCTAAAAATCTAAAAAAAATTCAGAATTTTTTTCGATTTGATCAAGATCCGAAATTTTAGCCATTCTTTGGTTAATTCAATAATTTTTTCAAATTATGAATATAATAAATGCCTTATACCTTTTTATTGAAATGTTTTTGTTTTTTTTGAAAAAAATCAAAAGAAAAATACTTGTTTGTTTTGTTGAAATGCATCCTCCATCTTTAAATGATCTATAATAAAAATTTTCAAAAGAAAGGAGAGGAAAATGGAATAATTAAATATAAAAAAAAAAAACCCGAAATATAATTTGATATATTTTTTTTCGGATTAATGGATTAATTTAAATTTTGTAAATTTCAGATGATAAATATTTTTTTTAAATTTGAAATCCATGGAATTGATTTTTTTTCATCAATGAATAGGCATGAAGATGTTTTAACAAAAAGATAGGATGTTATTTTGAAATAATTAATTTTTTTTTTTCTTCTTTCGAAAAATCAAAAAAAAATTCAGATTTTTTTAAAGATTGAAAATCTTCATCGATTGTTTGTTTGTTATATATAGATAAAATGCTTTATATATTTTACAATTTTTTTATTGAAATTTCAAGTGCTGCCAAATGAATTTGAAGAATGTTTTTTATTTATGCTTATTTGTTTGATGAACGTGGATCAATTCTTAAGTGAGAATTTATTAAAATCCTGATTTATTTCCCTTGGAATGTTTTTTTTGTTTCACATTTCCACAACCCAAATCCCATCATAAAAAAAATTTAAAAGAAAAATCATTTCTTTTTTGTTAATATTTACCAAAAAAAATTTTTCATTAAATCCTCCATTTTTTATTCACCCACTATGAATAATAAAAAGAGAAAAAAATTCCTTGTTTTTTTTAAAAAAAATCTTCTTAAAAAAGTTTCTCATTATTTAATTTAATCTAAATTTTCGTTATAAATCATATGCAACATATTGGCTACTTCTTTAAAACTGGGCCTTTTCTTCCAATCCTGTTCCCAGCACTTATCAATCACACCCTTCAATCTTTGATCACTTCCTTTCATAAAACTTGGTCTTTCCCCCAATTTAACCTTAATTTGCATTTGCTCCACAGAATATTCAATAAAAACCTTTCTGCCATTCACAATTTCATACATCATATTTCCAAAAGAATACACATCACTTGCTGAAACATACATATTTTTATCTTCAATAGCTTCTGGAGCATAATGCCTTGTGCTTCCTCTCACAACCAAATGCTTATCATTTTCTAATGCACTTACCCCAAAATCACAGATTTTCAGGAGAAATTGGTCTATGTTATAATCGATTTTCGTTTTTTTATCAATAAAAATTTCGTTGGATTCCTTCTCATTTTTTTTATTTTGTTTTTGTTCTTTTTTTTCGTTTTCCTCATTTTTTTCATTTAGCTTAATTTTTAAATTTGAATCATTTTGTTCAATTTTTAGATTTTGTTCATTTTTTTCATTTTCATTATTTTTCACACTTCTCTCAAAAATCAATATATTATTCAATTGTAAATCCCTATGTAAAACCCCATTTTCGCTCATGTTTTCCAACCCTTCAGCCAATTCGGCTAAATACTTAAACCATTTCCTCGGCATTTTGCTTTTATCCTCCCAAGTTTTCCTTTGTTCCTGAATGAAAGTCCACGTATTAACTCCCAACGCTTTTTCCATAACAATGAACATTTTATTTCCATCCATCCCAGCTCCATAGAATTTAACCACATTCTTATGATCACAAAGCAAAAGTGCTCTTAAATCTCTTATATAAGCCTTTACTTTCCTTCCTCTATCACTTGAAAGATCAGTGATTTTCACAGCGACTGGCAAAGATTTTTTTTCTTCAGGTTTTTGCCAATTCATGCTGTAAACTGCCGCTTGAAGTCCTTGGCCTATTTTATGAAGATTTATGGAAGAAATCAATTCAGAAAACTGGATTTTCAAAGGAATTTCAAATCCTATGATTTCTTCAAAACTTTTTATAGGTTGATTTATTTGATTTATTGGTTTTTCTTCAAAGATTTTAGGCTTTTGATAAGGCATTGGTATAGGAAAAATTATTTTATTGAGAAGTAAATATGAATAAACTCGAGATGGCAAATAAATTGCAAGCTTTTCTTGATCTAAAGGGGTCGAAGAACTCACTAGATTTCTTATCTCAGTGCTGTTGGTTTCAAAAGGAACTTTCTCATCAATAACGATGATAATATTCTCTTTATAAGGAGATATTTTTTCTGAATTCAACCAAAAAGTGAGATCTTTTTGCGTTTTTTGGGGTCTGTTTTGAATGATGATAAAAAACTCTCTTTTATTAATATTTTTCTCGATAATTTCAAGATTATCGTCCCCTAAAATGGAAACAATGCTGATTTTTTGTTTGTTTTTTTTATTTTTCATATAGAAATTAACATAATCTGTGAGAAATTTCATGGCCTTTACAATGCCGATATTGGTCTTTTGTTTACTTAAAATTGGCAAAAAAGTGATCCATTCAGATTCAAACAGAGCTTCTTTGCATAATTCCAGCCTGATTTCATTGTCCAGTAAAGGTTTTCCGATTTTTTTCTTCAAACTATTCATGTGTGTAGGCATTAAAAACCCTCCAATTATATGAAATTTCTGATGGAGATCATGATTTCCTTCAATGAAACTCTTGGAGAAATTTAAAGCTCGAATATGATTGTTGTGAATCGGGTAGAATGAACCATATAATAAAAGAATTATGTTCTTTTTATGAAGGGAGAGAGGTTTTAGCTTATGGAGATCAGGTAATGGCTTTAAATAAGAAAATTTATCTAATTTTTCTGAAGGGTTTTGAGGTTTTTCAAAAGATATTTGGGGGTTTGGGGCAAGATCTTGCGGGTTTTCAAAAAGGGAGTCAAAGGTTTTGAATATAGGATCCATTTGATAATTTTATTTTTGAGTTCATTTTATTTCATATAAGAAAGAAATTATTTATTCTTTTATAAACAACTTTATTTATTTTTTTATTTGCATTAGGAAAAAAATAAGACTGATCATTCTTAATTTGACACATAAAAAACGTCTCTCCAACTTTAATAAATAAAAAAAAACTTAAATTACTCTCCAACTTTAATAAATTAAAAAAACTTAAATTTCTAATTTTTTGAACATTTGATTCCTTAAAACTTTTAAAAACCTCATTTTTTTTATTTTAATGAACAAAGAAGAGCCTAAAACCTCTAAAAAACACCGCTGCAAAAGTTTATCTAGTCAAGAACACATAGATCTTGACGATCCTGACAATTCCACAAATTCTTTGCCTTTAATCGTGGGCGTTTGTGCTATGAAAAAAAAGGTGGAATCCACCCCTATGACAGAAATTCTGAAGCATTTTTCTCCTGATGAAATCCAAATGAAGTTTTTTGAAGAAGAAATGATCTTAACACAAAAACCTTCCGATTGGCCAATAGTCGATGTTTTGATCAGTTTTTATTCTTCTGGTTTTCCTTTGGCAAAAGCACAGGAATATTGTGAAATAAGGAAGCCGTTTGTGATCAATGATTTGAAAAAACAAGAATTATTATGGGATAGAAGTCGGATATATAAAGAATTAAGAAACGCTGGGATCCCCACTCCAAATCATTATTTCGTCCATAGGCATAAGACCGAGGATTTGATCTCTAAATATAAGTTCAATCTTCAGGAATACCATTCGGAAAACCAATTGGATTGTGAAGAATGTGAAGAATGTGGTGAAAATAAGAAAGATATTATCTTAAGGAATTTTTTGAACACAGCAACTGAAGAATTCAAGCAAAATGATCGCAGTTTAATAGAAAAATCTAATGTTTTCATCATTCCTGATCACAAAGAATCCAAGGAATCAGACCCAAAAATAAAAAGCCAATCAAATATCTTGACTTCTTCTAATTATGAACTTCCTAATCACAAAAAGCTCAAAATCGAAAAACTGGTAGAAATGAAAGAAGAAGAAAAAGTTATGTTTATAAAGAATATCATAGACTTCACACCAAAAAATCGTACACTTTCCTTTAGTCTTATAAACGAAGAGATAATTTTTTCTCCGATTCTTACAAAACCTAAGCGAAAAACCTCTGAAGAATTTATTATAGAAGAATGTGATGATCACATATTCATAAACGAAACAAAAATCAATAAACCTTTTGTCGAGAAACCCTTTGACGCAGAGAACCATGATATCAATATATATTTCCCTTTGAACGATGGAGGGGGTTGTAAGCATCTTTTCCGGAAAGTCGGCAATGTTTCATCTAAATTCGATTCTTCTTGTAATGAAATAAGAAGAAATGGCAATTATGTCTATGAAGAATTCTTACGAACTGATGGTTTTGATATAAAAGTCTATACAGTCGGCCCTGATTACGCACATGCAGAGGCAAGAAAATCACCTGTTTTAGACGGAAAAGTGCAAAGAACCATTACAGGAAAAGAAGTGAGATACCCTGTTACTTTGACTCCTGACGAGAAAATAATTGCAAGAAAGATCAGTCTTTGGTTTGGTCAAAATGTCTGTGGATTTGATTTATTGAGATCTAATGGGAATTCTTATGTTTGTGATGTGAACGGTTGGTCTTTTGTGAAAGGAAATAACAATTATTATAGGGATTGTGCTTTGATGTTGAGACATATGATTCTTTTGAAATTCGCACCGAATAGACTCGAAAGCTTGAATCTAAGAAGCATTAAGCTGTTAAATGCGAGTGATAGTGGACAAGAAGATGATAACATGATTTCCAGCATTTTTCGACCAGAAATCAATGAGAAAATAGTACCCAGTAAAGAAGAATTAAGGTCAGTAGTGGCTGTTTTTAGACATGGGGATCGAACCCCGAAACAGAAGATGAAAATGAAGGTTAAAGATCCAAGATTTCTAGAGATTTTCGATGAGGAAATTGATAAGAGCAAAGAGATTATTATTAAGAAAGCTGTCCTTTTACAGAAGATCTTAGATGTTGCTAGATTGGTCATATCGGAAATTAATAAAGACTCTTCGTTTGATTCTGATGAGGACCATGATAATAACTTATCAAAGCTTTATCAATTGGTCAGTGTTTTGGAAAAAGGAGGGCATTTTGAGGAAATCAATAGGAAAATACAGATAAAACCGTTACAAAGCATTAATATCATTGATGAGAAGGGAGTCTGTGCGGAAAAGGTGATAGAAGCCTTGTTTATCGTAAAATGGGGAGGGGAATTAACACATTCTGGGGAATTTCAGTCAGAACACATAGGGCAAATGTTTCGGTAATGATTATTTTTTTTAAAAAAATGCTTTATTTTTATTATAATTTTTTAAAATGTTTATTTTTTTTTGTATAAAAGAAAAGCTTTTTTGTTTTTAAAAAAGTGTTTTTTGTTTTTTTATAGAAAAATCCTTTATTTTTTAAAAAAGTTTTTTTTCTCTATCAAAATGCTTTATATTTAGCCAAAAAATCCATAAACTAATAAAAAATTATTTAAAACAGAACTTATTTATATCCCAACGAAAACGAAGGCATTTTGCGTTTACACAGTACTTATCGTCATGATTTAAAGATCTATTCTTCCGACGAAGGTCGATGTTTGAAAACTGCAGGGGCTTTTTGCAAAGGTTTTTTGAATCTGGACGGAGAATTAACTCCGATAATTGTTTCAATGGTTCGAAAAGACGATTTGGCCCAAGAACTGCTTGACTTAAGGAACCACAAATTGGATTTAGGGGATGTGATGAAGATTTTAAACAGTTCTTTGAGCCATCCTGGGAAATTAGAAGAGAGTTTAAAGGAATTTGTGGATATAGAGACCTTAAATTCAAATGAAATGGAGATTATAAGGAACGTAGATGAACCCTTAGATTTGATGAAAAAACTCCATAAAACCATAAAGGAATTAACAAAGATAATACGTTCGCATTTGAATCTAAAGAATAAGACTTATTATATAAATCCATTAGATATGAAGTTTGATAATGGCTTAACAATTGAAGAAGAGAATATGAAGAAGAACATGGAGAAAAACCAAGGGTTTTTCATCGCTTGTGGACAAGAGAATTTAATCCTTGTGTTCAAACGATGGAGAAAATTAGAAATCGATTTCTTCGATCGCAAGAGTGAACAGTTTAATATTAGCAAAATCCCAGATATACATGATTCTATTCGCTATGACATGATACATAATTACAAGTACTTTGGTGCAATGGCAGATGATATTGGCTTTAAAATCTATGAATATAGTGATAAATTAGCTAGGTTTTTAACACCTTTTGAATATGGCATCACAAGAGAAAGGAAGTTTCATATAGGAATGACAGTTATT
>JFJP01022302.1_pt1 | contig 13864 bp, 9 predicted proteins | sample 431651 | NCBI WGS metagenome assembly JFJP01 (sample SAMN02602958, study PRJNA72255) | Microbial mat metagenome, whole genome shotgun sequencing project. | biome: fresh water; feature: sink hole; material: water; isolation source: purple microbial (photo- and chemosynthetic) mats found in... | reverse complement strand
AAGTGCTGTATGTCTCCGGCGAAGAGTCAGTCCGGCAAATCCGCCTGAGAAGCAAACGTCTGGAAACAATATCATCCGGGATGCTGGTCGTTTCGGAAGTGGACCTCGAACTGATTCTGACGATGACGGCTCAGACCCAGCCGGATGTGCTGGTGATTGATTCCATACAGACAATGTTCAACAGCGATCTTTCTTCAGCGCCCGGCAGCGTGAGTCAGGTTCGGGAATCTGCCATGCGCCTGATGCTTATGGCAAAAAAAAGCAATATTCCCACATTCTTAGTCGGGCATGTGACAAAAGAAGGCGCGATTGCGGGTCCCAAGCTTTTGGAACACATGGTGGATACGGTGCTGTATTTTGAGGGGGATCGGAGCCATGTGTTCAGGATTCTGCGTGCGGTCAAAAACCGTTTCGGATCAACCAATGAAATCGGCGTGTTTGAGATGAAAGAAAAAGGGCTGAGGGAAGTTCTGAATCCCTCTGCGGTCTTTCTTTCGGAACGCCCTTCCAATGCCCCGGGTTCGGTGGTGACAGCCAGCATGGAAGGCACGCGTCCGATTCTGATTGAACTTCAGGCACTTGTCAGCAGCACCAATTTCGGAACGCCCCGCAGAACCATTCTGGGATTGGATCACAACCGCGTCGCGCTGTTAGCCGCGGTCATGGAAAAGAAATTGGGAATGCACCTGATGAGCCACGATATTTTTATGAATGTCGCGGGCGGCGTCAAAGTGGATGAACCCGCGGTGGATATGGGCATTGTGTCCGCGATAGCGTCCAGCTTTTTAGACAAACCCATTCCCGAAGGCAACGTGCTGATGGGCGAAGTCGGTCTGACCGGCGAAGTCAGAGCCATTTCCCATGTTGAAACACGCGTGGCGGAAGTCAAAAAAATGGGTTTTACCAAATGTTTTGTGCCGAAAAGCAATCTGAAACGCATGACGGAAATTCCGGGCATTGAAATATTCGGCGTCAAATCGGTGATCGAAGCCATTGAGGAATTGTTTTAAATAATAGGGGTAAGGGGTGAGGGGTCAGAGGTGAGGGGTGGGGCGTGATCTCCCTCTGACCTCTCACCCCTCACCCATTCAATAATATGAAATATCAGTGTTCAAAACAGAATCCGTGGGAAGATCATTATTCGCAGAAGGCGAAAAAAGAGAATTTTCCCGCAAGATCGGTTTACAAATTACAGGAAATACAGCAGAAGTCCAATCTGATAAAGAAGGGAGACCGTGTGCTTGATCTGGGGTGTGCGCCCGGATCATGGCTTCTTTACGCGGCAAATCTGACAGGAGAAACCGGCAGAGTCGTGGGAATTGACTTGCAGCCGGTTTCCGTAAAACTGCCGTCTCATGTCAGCACTTATATCGCTGATGTGCTGGCAGCCGATGAGACACTGCTGAATACTGTGGGAAGTCGTTTCAATGCAGTTCTCAGCGACATGGCGCCGTCAACAACCGGAAACAGAATCGTTGACGCGGCACGGTCTCTCACACTTTGCGAGACGGCTCTTTTCATTGCAAAGCAAGTTCTGATTCCGGGCGGGTCTTTTGTCTGCAAAATTTTTCAGGGAGAAGATTTTAAAACATTTTCAGATTCGGTAAAAGCGGATTTCAAAACGCATAAAATCTTCAAACCGCAAAGCAGCCGAAAGGCAAGCAAGGAAATTTACATCATAGGAATAGGGAAAAAATAGGAGGAAAGATATGTCAGGGCATAGCAAATGGTCGAGCATAAAACATAAAAAAGGTGCGGCAGACGCCAAACGTGGCAAAATTTTTACCAAACTGATCAAAGAAATTACCATTGCCGCGCGCATGGGCGGCAGCGGTGATCTTAATGCCAATCCGCGGCTGAGAACAGCGGTTCTTGCGGCAAAAGCGGAAAATATGCCCAAGGATAATATCGAAAGGGCAATCAAAAAAGGCACCGGCGAACTGGAAGGCGTGAATTACGAAGAAAATATTTATGAAGGATACGGGCCCGGCGGCGCTGCGGTTCTTGTGGAATCGCTTACGGACAATAAAAACCGTGCGGTTGCCGAAATCCGTCACATTTTTTCAAAACGGGGCGGCGGTCTCGGAGAAAACGGCTGTGTCGCATGGATGTTTCATAAAAAAGGCTATATCAATGTGGACAAAAAAGCAATTTCCGAAGAAAAACTGATGGAAATTACTCTTGACGCCGGCGCGGAGGATGTCCGGGAAGACGGCGATATTTTTGAAATTATCACCGCACCCGAGGATTTTGAAGCGGTGAAAAACGCGCTTGACAAGGCTTCAATTCCTTACACGGGATCGGAAGTCACCATGCTTCCCAAAACCACGACGAATCTGGAAGGAAAAGAAGCAGAGCAAATGGTGCGCCTCATGGAAGCGCTGGAAGACTGCGATGATGTGCAGAAGGTTTATACCAATGCGGATATTCCTGACGAAATTTTTGAGAGTGTGAGCTGAAAACCTTACTTCGAGAAGCTCTGTAACTACTTCGACAAGTAATACCAATTCGCTGTCAAAAACAGTGTTTTCAGTAAAACCGCTTTTCAAGCGGTTTAAGCGATTTGAAAAATCGCTTTACTATCTGCTCCGTAAAACCGCTTTTCAGGCGGTCTGAGCGATTTGAAAAATCGCTTTACGGTCTGCTCCGTAAAACCGCTTTTCAGGCGGTTTGAGCGATTTGAAAAATCGCTTTACGGTATGAAAAGACCGAATCTTTGATAGTAATACCAATTCGCTGTCAAAAACTGTGTTTTCAGTAAAACCGCTTTTCAAGCGGTTTAAGCGATTTGAAAAATCGCTTTACGGTATGAAAAGACCGAATCTTTGAAAGCGAATTGGTATTATATCTCCATGTCGGGAAGTTCAAGGCAGACGCCTTTTTCATCCATTTTCCGCGTGCCTTCCATCAGAAGCCACATGAAGTCTCCGATTTCATTTGCCTCCATTTCCTCACGCGGCAGTCCCGGTGTGAATTTGAATCTGCCCTCTTTTTCTTTCAGCATTTCATAGAATGCCTCTCTGCCCTCTTTTTTGTCATATTCGGAACGGATCAGCCGCCCTTCCCGGAAACACAGGATTCCCGGTCCTTTGGGCAACTGCAATGACAGCATACCCGTTTTCTGATTTATATTAAGGGTCTGAAACAATTCCGAAGGGGGCATTTCCGAAAGTTTTCCCACCATGCCTGATGCAAATTCCTTTGTTCTGACATCATGAATTTCCACAAGTCGCCGGGCAAGCAGACGGGTAAAATACATCTGAAGCGTGGGAAGTTTGCTTAAAACCTTTTTAAAATCATTGCCGCTCAGATAAAAGACTGTCGTGGACTCCACAGCTTTTATGCTTGCGCCCACCGGATTTCCGGAAAGAAGGCTCATTTCGCCGAAGACTTCTCCTTTTCCCATGAGCGCGATGCTGATGCCGCCCTCGCCGACCACTTCAATCTTTCCGGATATAACGATATAAAGATTTTTCCCGGATTCTCCTTTTTTTATGATAAAGTCATTTGCTTCAAAAGTCCGGGACTTTAAAAAAGAGGCAAGATATCGGATTCCCTCAGGATTAATTGCCTGAAAAAACGAAAAGCTGGTAAGGAGACTGACAACAGCTTCCCTGTCTCTGACCGTACTGATCGTTGCTGCCCCGGCAATTTCCTGATACTTCAGACGGACCGAGCCGGTACACCCCGCGCATTTGAAAGCATAGCCGCCGGTTCTGCCTGTGCTTTCATATTTTGAATGCACATCTGCAATGTCTTGGAGCAGTATCAGACAGACTTCCCGGTCCCGGGGAAATAAAGCAGATTTTCCGCTCACCTTCAGGCTGTCTCCGAGATTATAAAAAGGACAGTTGTTTTCTCCGATAATTTTATAAACCGCATCAGGGAAATGAATGTTTCCGATCCCTTCACTGTGCGCTTTCGGCGCAGACGGTCTGGGTTCGTGAACAGCAGCGGCACGGGAAGGCGGCTTGGGAAATACGCTGTAAATTTCATTAATAACCCGGTTCAATGCAGCCGTGTAAGCATCGGGATTCGTCTGTTCGGAAAAATCGGCAATACAGCGGAACCGGGCGCTGTCCGAGAATGCCGGATTTGCGCCTGTCACGTTTCTGTCTGTGCATATCAGAAAAATCGGGGCTTTTTTACCGCTGCATTCTGCTTCAAAGGCAGCCTGTATTTCCCGCTCCATTGCTTTGTCTGAAACGCTTTTTCTGGAAATCACCGGCAGCAGCGCGATGGGTTCGCATCGCAGGGGGGCAATCCGACATTCGGTGCCGGGGAAAACATCGCTGTCTGTCTGTCGTTTGCTGCATTCCGACAGCCAGCAGCGAATTCCTTTTTCCGACAGATCGCCATACAACTGTTCGGCAAACCCCATATCGTCAGGCATGTAAAGAATAAAACAGGAGTAAAAGGGAGCCGGATATGCGGTAAGTAATTTCATGTAAGAGATAAAGTTGTCCGGGATGCCGGCACCGCGAAGAAATGCTTCGGGAATATTGCCCGCGGACCGGTAAGTCGTGTCAATGCCGATGGCTGACGGACCTGAATGCCGAGCGGTTTCAAGTCCTTTGCACACACTGAGATCAACATTGGCAAAGGTGACGCGCTCCATGGCGCTTTCAGTGAAATCTGTGCGGCTGAGGTCTGCACAACTGAAGTCTGTGCGGATGATATTTGCCTTCAGGAATTTTGCCTGTGTGAAATTCACCCCCCAGAATCTGACGCCGGAAATTTCTGCAAAACTGAGGTCTGCTTCGTTCATATCTGCCCGGCTGAAATCCGCTTCATTGAGGACGGTCCTGCTGAGATTTGTTCCCCAGAGTTTTGCGCCTCTGAGGTCTGCGCTGCTGAGATCGGCACTGCTGAGATCGGCGTTGGTGAGGTCTGCGCCGCTGAGATCGGCGTGTCTGAGATTGGCACCGGACAAATCTGCGAAACAGAGATTGGTGCCTCTGAAATTTGCTTTTCGGAGATTGGTTTTGCTGAGATTCGCCTCCCATAAATTTATTTCACTGAAATTTGCCTCAGTGAGATTGACCCGACAGAGATTCACGCTGGAGAGATCAGGCGATTCACCGGGATTATCTTCCCTCCACTTGTTCCAAACATTTACACCCTGTTTGATAAGATCAAAGTGTTCTTTTTTTGCCATGAAAACTCCTTCGTGATGATAAGTGAGAATTGAGAATTGAGAAGTGAGAAATAAAAAGTGTTCAATTCTCAATTCTCAATTCTCAATTCTCAATTCTTTAAGGATAAACCAACCGCATCGGATATTCAACCAATTATTTTATGATAATATAAATCCCGTCCCTGCCTGAATCACATACAGAAAAAATGAAAAATCGCTTTTTTTAAAGTTTGATTCAAGCAAAAAATGTGATATGTATATAAAATTTTGTATGTGAATCAGACTCAAAAAAATAAATCCTATTTTTTTTTAAACAGACAAAAATCAAAGCTGTGAGGTGAATAAATGCTTTGGAATAAAATGAAAATCAAAAGCAAAATTTTCAGCGGTTATTCAATCGTATTGATATTGTTGCTTGTCATCTCTTATGTGAGTTACAGGGAACTGTCTGTAATTGCAGACAGAATCAATAAAGTTGACCATGTAAACCAGATTACCAAAGGAATCCTTGAAGCAAGGCGGCATGAAAAAAATTTCATTATGCGCCATGATGATGAATATGCTGAAAAAGTTCTCAGCATTATCGCCGAACTCAAGCGGCTGGCTTACGAAAGCAAAAGCAGATTCAATCAGATGGTTAATAAACGTCGAATGGAGCAGATCATCAAAGAAATCGGTGAGTATGAAAAATCATTTGAAGTCTATGTGACATTGGAGAAACAGAAAAAAGAGACCCTGAATCTTATGAAAGAAAAGGCGCGGCTTGCTTTTACAGAAACAGATAAGTTTCAACTGGAACAGAAAAATCTCTTGAACGCCGCGCTGGAAAAATCCGAAAAATTTGCTGCCGAAAAGCTGATGAATGCCGATGATGCCAATCTGCTTTTAAAATTTGTCATGCAGGCACATGCCCTGAGAGTTTCTTTGGTATATCAATACGATGAAACAAATCTGGAAGAATGGAAAAAGGCTGTTGAAAAAATCACGGAAAAGATAAAAGCCATGAAATCCCGATTTCAATCTGAAGAAAATATTCAGCAGGCAGACCGGATTCTGCAAGAACTTGAAGCTTATACGAATGCCCTGCTTCTTTATTTGGAGACACGGGAAGAAAATGACCTGAACACCCTGCAAGAGGCTGCCCGAAGCATTGTAGCGGAAATTGAGACCATCCGCTCGGATCAGATGGATAAATTGAAAAAAGCGCAAACGGAGCAGACAGCCTTTATAGAAGAGAAACTGACAAAGGCAAACCATGCCAACCGGATTATCAACCGGTTTTCAGATGCGCGAATGAATGAAGAAGAAATGATTCTTTCCAACGATCAGAAATATTTTGAATTACTGCGGGACAGAATTGAAGGTATTCTTTCACTTGAAAAAGACTTGTCCTCAGATTCCAAATCCGATGAAATCGCCCTGTCTGGGGAAGCCGTTGCAGCGATTCAGGCATACTATGCGGCATTTGTGAAATATGCGGAACTGATGCGGCTGCAAGAAGAACAGGATGGGCTTATGGTCAGGGAAGCACGGGAGGCGCAGGATATATGCAGCAAAGCCTGTTCGGATCAGAAAGCCAGAATTGAAGAGCAGGTTGCCTCAGCCCGGCTCACTATTCTTATCGGCACAGGGCTGGCAATTTTTGCAGGGCTGCTGTTTGCTTTTCTGACCACAAGGCATATCACCCATTCTCTGATGGCGGTTATAAACGGTCTTGCCGAAATCGCTGATGAATTGGCTGCCGCTTCTGCTCAGGTATCCTCTGCCAGCATGTCATTGGCGGAAGGATCATCGCAGCAGGCAGCGGCTGTTGAAGAAACATCCTCTTCTTTAGAAGAAATGTCTTCCATGATTAAACTGAACGCGGATAACGCCAAACAGGCAGACCGACTGATGAAAGAAGCCCGAAAAGTTGTTGAAAAAGCCTCTGTTTCCATGGAAAAACTTACAGGCTCAATGGCGGCAGTATCAAAGGCGAGCGAGGATATTTTTAAAATCATCCGGGCAATAGATGAGATTGCTTTTCAGACCAATCTGCTGGCGCTGAACGCGGCAGTAGAGGCGGCAAGAGCCGGCGAAGCCGGGGCAGGCTTTGCCGTGGTTGCCAATGAAGTCAGAAATCTTGCGCTCCGTACTGCAAATTCTGCAAAAGATACGGCAGCCATGATTGAGGATACGGTGAAAAAAATCAGAGAAGGGTCCGAACTTGTCAGCAAAACAGGAGAAGCTTTTTCTGAAGTTACTGAAATTTCGATTAAAGCCGGAGAACTGATCGGTGAAATTGCTGTCGCCTCTTCGGAGCAGGCGCAGGGCATTGACCAGGTGGCGATTGCCACCCATGAAACAGAAAAGGTCATTCATCAGAATGCCGCCACCGCAGAAGAATCCGCATCGTCTTCCGAAGAAATGAGCGCTCAGGCAGAACAGATGAAGGGCTTTGCCCGGGGGTTGGTACTCCTGATTGAAGGACATGGAAAAGAAATTATAAAAACAGGTTGCAGGGGGCAGGTTGCAAGACACAGGTTGCAGGCAACAACACAGCAAGAAGCAAAGCAGAAAAAAGAGAAAACAGGCAGCAGTAATATGGAGTCAAGACCTTCAGAAGATAGAGAAAAGAAATCTGAATCTTTGAAAAAATCAAGCCCTGAACAGCTCATTCCCTTAGATGAAGATGATTTTGAAGGATTCTGATTGCAAATTTATACGGATTCGCTTTCAAATTCAGACCGTACAGCGATTTTTCAAATCGCTGAAACCGCTTGAAAAGCGGTTTTACGGAGAACAGGGTTTTTGATAGCGGATTGGTATCAGACACGGAGAACACAGTTTTTGAAAGCGAATTGGTATTATTTCTCGCATCTGATTTCAGCCGTGGCGCGAAGTACGCAGAGAAAAAATTTTTGATAAAAAATATAAGCATCTGAATATTCTTATTTTCTTTGCGAACTTTGCGCCTTTGCGAGAAACCTTTTTAAACAAGCTTTCCGACTTTGCTTTCAACAGCCTTGAGAATCTTTCCGCTTTTCATCAGCCGGTTCATTGTCTCAATGTCTTTATACAGCACCCGGTCTTTCTCCAGATGCGGAATTGCTTCACGGATGAGCGTATAAGCCGCAAGCGTTCCTTCCCCGGGTTTCAGATTGGTAAAAAGATCAAGCGCCTGCGCCGCGCAGAGAAATTCAATCGCAATCACATTTTCCGTGTTTCTGAGAATGTCTCTGCATTTGCGCGCGGCAATCGTTCCCATTGAAACATGATCTTCCTTGTTCGCGGATGTCGGAATAGAATCCACACATGCAGGATGCGCCAGAATCTTGTTTTCGGAAACCAACGCGGCGGCAGTGTACTGGGCAATCATAAAGCCGGAATTTAAGCCCCCGTCGGACACGAGAAACGCGGGCAGTCCGCTCAACATGGGATTGACAAGGCGTTCAATTCTGCGCTCCGAAATGTTGGCTATTTCCGCAACCGCCATGCCCATAAAATCCGCCGCGAGCGCAATGGGCTGACCGTGAAAGTTTCCTCCGCTCAGAAATTCCTCCGAGTCATTGAAAATCAGCGGATTGTCGGTGGATGAATTGATCTCGATTTCGATAACTTTCGCGGCATATTGTACAGCGTCCCGACTTGCGCCGTGAACCTGCGGGCTGCAACGAAGCGTGTACGCGTCCTGCACCCGGCAGCAGTCTTTGTGGGAAGTGATAATCTCGCTGTTGCGCGTGATGCGGAGCATGTTTTCTGCAACGGCTTTCTGACCCGGATGCGGTCGCACCGCGTGGATTCTGGGATCAAATTCGGTCCGGCTTCCCATGAGAACTTCAAGGCTCATGGCAGCAGCAATGTCGCTCAGTTTGCACAGATGCAGGGCGTCATATACCGCAAGTCCGGCAATGGCTGTCATCACCTGCGTGCCGTTGATGAGAGAAATGCCTTCTCCCGAATCGAGTTCCACGGGCTTGAGACCGCATTTCTGCAGCGAGTCGGCACCTGACATGCGTTTGCCTTTGCAGAAAGCTTCTCCCATGCCGATAAGAACTAATGAGATATGCGCCAAAGGACAGAGATCGCCGCTTGCGCCGACAGAGCCTTTTTCGGGAACGACAGGGCATATTCCGTGATTGAGAACATCGGCGAGATGGCGCACGGTTTCAAGCCGGACGCAGGAATTTCCTCTTGCCATGTCTTTGATCCGAAGCGCCATGGCTGCCCTGACGCTTTCTTCGTCAAGAGGATTGCCCACGCCTGCGGCATGACTCATGAGGAGATTTTGCTGCAACTGCCGGGCATCTTTCGGCGAAATGGTAACACGGCTCAGTTCGCCGAAGCCGGTGGTCACGCCGTATATGGTCTTTTCCGCTTTCACCCATTTTTCAATCAGATTGCGGGAGCAGAGAATTTCTTTCTCTGCCTCTTCAGTCAAACTGACCAGCGCCCCTCTGCGAGCAATATCCGCGAGTTGTTCCAAGGTCATTCCGTCTTTGCCGAGCAATATGTTTTTTTTCATTTTTCTAAAGCAGTTTTGATAAGCATTCAACTAACTTATTTTACAAAAAATATTTAATTTCACTAAAGGTACACTATTTAATTATTGACAAATAAAAAAAAATAATACATATCCTTTATATTATAAATAAGCAATTATTTTTTTAAAGATAAATGCTGAAGTGATGCTTCAGTTACATCTTCTAAAAATCGGCTGTGTATTTACGGCGGCAATACATTGTAATTTTAATTGGAATCAAAAAGAATCTTCAGAACACATCAGTAATGATGACTCAAAAGCTCATACCAATTCGCTATCAAAAACCGTGTTTTCCGTAAAACCGCTTTTCGAGCGGTTTAAGCGATTTGAAAAATCGCTTTACAAGCTGAAAAGACTTAGCTTTGAAAGCGAATTGGTATCATCTTAAAAATTACTTTGACACTTTAGGACTTGGAATTAACGCTTCTCTGGCTGAAATATACTTTCCACCGTCATAATTTGCGCTTTCCGAATTTTCTGTAAAACGCCGAAGCCTGAAACAGACGCAGACCGTTCTGCCGACAAAACGGCTTGCGTCTGTTTCAGACTGGGGTGTTCTACAGAAGCGCAGATTATGCCAGTGGGCAGTATAAAACAGGCTTATCGCAAATACTAAATATCATCCTGACAAGGTGAGTCACTTAGGCATTGAATTTCAAAAATTAGCTGAATCAAAAACAAAAGAAATTAATGAAGCCTATTCTGAATTGATTAAATACGTTCATTGATTAGAAGGAGAAAGTACCACATCATTCTGACACTGATTTTGAAGAAGATGTCAGTCCGGAATATTGGTTTAGTCGTCAGTCCATTCGGAACGCCTGCGAGACATGTCAGTGTCCGTAAAACCGCTTTTCAAGCGGTTTCAGCGGTTTGAAAAACCGCTTTACGATCTGAAAGACCGATCTTTGAAAGCGAATTGGTATTACTTACTTATGGGAATCGCATCAGACATCGTTATTATTGTGGTTGCAGCTTTAATCGGCGCGATCATTGCTCAGAAACTCAGGCAGCCGCTTATTTTGGGCTATATTCTGGCAGGAATATTCATCGGACCCCACACGGGCGGCGTAACGGTTTCTGAAATTCATGATATTGAATTACTTGCAGAAATCGGTGTTGCGCTTTTAGTCTTCGCGCTGGGACTGGAGTTTTCACTCAGCGAACTCAAACCGGTGCGGAATGTCGCGCTGATAGGGACGCCATTGCAAATTCTTCTGACTGTCGCCTACGGATTCGGCATCGGCAAAATATTCGGCTGGGGAAATGTCGCCTCGCTGTGGTTAGGCGCGCTCATTTCTCTGTCCAGCACGATGGTGATTCTGAAAACCCTTATGAATCAAGGCTGGATGGGAACGCTTTCCAGCAGAGTGATGATTGGGATGCTGATAGTTCAGGATTTGGCGGTCGTCCCTATGATGATTATCTTGCCTCAGTTGAGCAATCCGGCAAGCGGCTTGCCTTTAGTGGGAATTGCGCTGGTGAAATCCGCGCTCTTTCTCTTCCTGATGTTTTTTCTGGGAAACAAACTGCTGCCCCGAATTTTGGCGCATATCGCGGGCTGGAACTCAAGAGAACTGTTTCTTCTGAGCATCACGGCTACCGGACTCGGCGTGGGCTATGCCACTTATCTCTTCGGACTGTCTTTTGCTTTCGGCGCGTTTGTGGCGGGAATGGTGTTGAGCGAATCGGACTACGGGCATCAGGCGTTGAGCGATATTATCCCGCTGAGAGATATTTTCGGACTGCTTTTTTTTACTTCGGTCGGAATGCTGTTGGACCCGGCTTTTTTCATCGCAAACTGGGGCAGAGTGCTGTTGCTCGTTTTACTCGTTGCTGTCGGCAAAGGAGCGATTTTTGCGGCGCTGACCCACAGTTTCGGATACAGCAATGTCATTCCGCTGGCAGTGGGGCTGGGGCTTTTTCAAATCGGCGAATTTGCTTTTGTGCTGGCAAGAGTCGGTCTCGGCACGCATTCCATTGACAACGATATGTACTCGCTTATTCTCACCGCAGCCGTCATCAGTATGATTCTGACGCCGTTTGTCTCAGGTCTGACCGCGCCTCTGTATGCCTTGAAAAAGCGCATGTTCAAACATGAACCCTTGCAAACCGTGAATCTGCCTGAAACCGGATTAGACAACCATGTCATCATCGCGGGCGGCGGGCGCGTGGGGCAGCATGTCGCGCAGATGTTGAAACATCTTGATGTTGCCTTTGTCATTGCGGAATTGAATTATCAGAGAATTGAGCAATGCAAAGCCGCAGATTTTCCTGTGATTTATGGAGATATGAGTCAGACGATTGTTTTGAACGCTGCAAAAATTGAGCGTGCGAATCTTTTGCTTGTCACCATTCCCTCTGTTGTGGTTACACAAAGCATTGTTCATCAGGTTCGTCAGCTTAATCCGGATTTGAATATTGTGGTCAGAGCCGAAGGCGTGGAACAGATGAAAAGCCTTTACGAAAAGGGCGTTTACATGGTTGTGCTGCCGGAGTTTGAAGCCGGATTGGAGATTGCAAGGCAGGCGCTGGTTCATCTGCACATTCCGGCCCCGGTTATCCAGCAGTATTCGGATGCGGTGCGACAGCAGTTGTACAGCCCGATTTACAAAAATTACAGCGATTATGAGGTCATTACAAAACTGAAAAATGCCAAAGATTTGCTGGAAGTGACATGGATGAATCTGCCGGAAAACAGCCCCGTGAAAGGCAGGACAATCAGCGAGTTGAATATCCGCACGCGTACCGGCGCTTCGGTGGTGGGCGTGATACATGAGGGAACTTTTTATCCGAATCCCACCGCGGATTACTGCTTTGCAGACGGCGATATGATTGCGATTATCGGCAGTTTCCGGGATCAGGAGGCATTTAAAGTTTTGATAGAGGGATAAGTAAAAGTTTCTCGCAAAGCACGCATCTGATTTTAGCCCGGGCGCAAAGAAAAAAACGAGTTAAAAACTCGTTCTACACAGATTTTATAAAGGCTTTTCTTTGCGGTCTTTGCGTCTTTGCGAGAAACTTAATAATATCTTTCGCAAAGGCGCAGAGAGATCAAAGAAAAAAACGAGTTAAAAACTCGTTCTGCACAGATTTTATAAAGGCTTTTCTTTGCGGTCTTTGCGTCTTTGCGAGAAACTTAATAATTCTGAGGCGAACAAATGATTCAATCTATGCTGTCACATCTCGCTCACGGACCGGAGCGAGACAACAAAAACATGCTGATTTTTATGTCAGTTTTTCTTATTACTCTGTTCTTTTCGGCTTCGATGCTTTATGCCGAGTGCGAAGTTAAACTCTCAAAAGGGCAGACCGTTTATGTGCCGATTTACTCTCATATCTACATCGGCGATCAGGAAGTTCCTTTTGACTTGGCTGTGACGTTGAGTATCAGAAATACAGATATGAAACAGCCTGTTAAAATTTTATCGGCAGATTATTATGACTCAAACGGCAAATTGATAAAGCATTACATTGAAAAGCCGGTTCAACTGAATGCGCTGGCGTCAACACGTTATGTCATAAAGGAATCGGACAACAGCGGCGGTTCGGGAGCGAATTTTATTGTCCGGTGGCAGTCCTCAGTTGCTATCAGCATACCGATCATCGAGTCGGTGATGATCGGTACGAGAATGCAGCAGGGAATTTCTTTCACATCACGGGGACAGGTTATTTCGGAACATATCGAATAAGAAACTGAGTTTTTTGAAAAATTTCAGTTTCAAGTACCGGTAAAGCGGGTTTGAAACCCGCTCTGCATGGAGCAAAAATTTCGCTCCGCTCATTTTTGCACTCCGGACTCACTTCTCATCGTCCTCAATTTTGCCAGTTCCCAAGTGTAGTCATAGAGATGAAGCCCCTTGCTTGCTGCAATGATTTCGCCATCTTGCACACCGATTTCGGCTGCCATGTACTCTTTCAGCAACTGAATCGCCGCGAGATTTGCAGGCATTCCGCCCCACAAATCCCAACTGCGGAAATACACCATAAAGTGGAGTTTTCCGTCCGTTATCCGGCAGTCTATGGTGCGGAGACAGGGCGGGTCTGTGAGCAGCAAATCAGAAGGCGCGCCGACCTGCATGGTCATCTGATTTGTTCCGTAGCCTCTGTGTTGAAAGCTTCGGATCACAAATTCAATCTGATTCAGAAAGGTCTGCCCGTTTTCACGAATCACGATATGCGGATTTTCCCACATATCGCTGTCC
>JFJP01034814.1_pt1 | contig 13865 bp, 11 predicted proteins | sample 431651 | NCBI WGS metagenome assembly JFJP01 (sample SAMN02602958, study PRJNA72255) | Microbial mat metagenome, whole genome shotgun sequencing project. | biome: fresh water; feature: sink hole; material: water; isolation source: purple microbial (photo- and chemosynthetic) mats found in... | reverse complement strand
GGCGTCGCCCTGTGGAAAATACGGCTCAAGCCACATCACGAGTGTGTCGCGCTTGAACGGCGTCTCCTTCTCGTGACGGCGCAGCAGTTCGGCATTCTTGCGCGACAGCCGCAGGATGGCCTTTTCCGGCCGGTCGGTGAGGATAGTGTGCAGGTCCTGTACGCGGCTGACCATCGAGTACAGCCCGTCGGGAAGGACCGTGAGACGGTTCTTCGGTATCGCGGGGAACTCAGCCTTTGGCGCGGAATCATAGCTCGGGAATGCATGATATTTTGATAACGACGATGGCAGCGCGGGTTTGTAGCGCTTTGACATCTTCTTGGTCTGCACAAGGTATACTTCGTCTTCGGGGCCAAAATCGCCGTCGACCTGCAGGTACAAGCCCTCGGGCTTTTCCATCACGCCGCGGACGCGGGCGGTCGACCTGCCGGTATCGCCGTGGCCGTGGACACGGATCGAGTCTCCCTCGGCGATGCCCTCGAGACTGCGCACCAGTATCCACCGCTTCTCGTCGAACACACGGACGACTTTGATCTTGCCGAGTGCGATACCGGTGCCGCCGGCCTGGTCGGGCCGGATAAAATTCGGAGCAGCCGTGCCGTCGAACCAGAACGTCGTCTTGTGCCTGGCAAAGTCACCCTGCAGCATCGCGGCAGCCTTGGTGGCAGCGCGCTCGCGGTCGAAGCGCCAGTTGTCGAGCATGTAGCGGTACGCGGCAACCACGGAGCCCACATATTCGGAGCTCTTCATCCGCCCTTCGATCTTGAAGGTGTCGATGCCGGCCTCTACCAGTTCGGGCACCTTGTCGACCAGCTGGAGGTCGTCCGGGCTGAAGAAGTACCCGTCGCGGCTCTCCTCGGAGAAGATGCGGCGGCAGGCCTGCGTGCACGCACCGCGGTTGGCTGAACGTCCGCCGAGGTAGCTCGAGAACAGGCAGACGCCCGAAGCGCTGACACAGAGCGCGCCGTGGACAAAAGTCTCAAGCTCGACATTGGTCTCAGAGCGTACGGACTTCATTTCCTCAAGCGACAATTCGCGCGACAGCACGACGCGCTTGAAGCCCATCTTCGACAGGAAGTTGGCCCCGGCCGCCGTACCGACGTTCATCTGCGTCGAGGCGTGCAGCTTGAGGCCCGGGAAGTTGTCGTGCGCCATTTTTACGACACCGAGGTCCTGGACGATGACGCCGTCCGGACCTACCCGCTCGAGGTACTGGAGGAGCTGGTACATTCTGTCGGCTTCGCGCTGCTCGAACACGGTGTTCACGGTTACATAAAGCTTCTTGCCGAGCTTGTGCAGTGACTCCACCGCGGCTTCGAACTGGCTGTACGCGAAGTTGCTCGTGCGCATGCGGGCGTTGAAGGTCTTGAGGCCGAGGTAGACGGCGTCGGCGCCTTCACCGATCGCGGCGTCAAGAGCCTCGGGATTGCCCGCCGGGGCAAGCAGCTCGGCGGTTATATTGGGCATGGTCTGGATCCTCTCGTGGCATCGGCACCGAAGGGTTCCACACATGCGGGTCGGGCCGGAGTATAAAGATACTATGATTGTGGGTGTAATGTATAGGGTTGACGGGTTTCCCCCTCCGCTACGCCGGGAGTTTCTTCGTCAGACCAAGCATGCCGGGTATGGAATACACAATCAAGCCCAGCCAGATGAAGATAAATACCACCAGTTGCCCCGTGTCAAATTTTTCGCCGTACACGAAAATTCCCAGAAATAGTACCATCGTTGGCGAGATATACTGAAGAAACCCGACAGTAAAGATTGGAATGCGTTTTGCGCCCGATGCAAACAGCAGCAGCGTCGCCGCAGTCGCCAGACCTCCCCCGATCAGGAGCAAAACCGGCGCCGGCTCCAGCTTGAAGAAGTATCCCGATCCGCCAGATTCAGTAAATATTACATAACCAAGCGACAAAGGTGCCATGAACAGGATTTCGTAGAATATGGAATACACGGAGTTCATTTTTATTTTTTTCTTGATGATGCTGTAGATCGAAAAAGAGAAAGCGAGGACGAGCGCCAGGACAGGCATGCTCCTGTATTGGATGATTTTTATCGCCACACCAAGCACGGCAAGGCTAAGGGCGATCAACTGGAAAACCGACATCCGTTCCTTCAGGAACACCATGCCGAGAAATACCACGACAATCGGGTACAGGTAGTACCCCATGCTCAATTCAACCAGATGGTTTGTGACAATGGCCATCAGATACGCCATCCATTGCGCAAGGAGCGAAGCACTGGCAAGGAGGAGCATGCCGAGGGTCGACCTGTCCTTCAGCGGCTCAAGGAGATGCCTGGGCTTGTACATTACGACCAGGACTATGACCAGTAAAACCAGTGACCACAATGCGCGGTGCGCGAGGATCGTGACGGGGTCTATACCCTGCATGAGCTTCCAGTATGCGGGCAGCACTCCCCACGCCAGGTATACGGCGATGATGTAGGCCAGTCCTCTGGTCCGCTCGCGGTCCTGTCCTTCCATCGATCCTCCTATGATCAAGAAGCCCCGCCCCGGTTTTTCCGAGGCGGGGCATACGTCCGGGACAACTCTACATCGGCCCCATCATCTTGTCCGGCAGCCAGGTAATTATCTCGGGGAACAGGAAGATAAGTACAAGCGCGACTGCGAGCGCGGCAAGGTAGGGCACGACACCCTTGTAGATTGTCTTGAAGGGGATGCCTGTAATATTTCCCGTGATGAATACATAGAGCGCTATCGGCGGTATGAGACCGCCGACCATCAGTGTTATGCTTATCATGATGCCGAACCAGATGGGATCGTAACCGAGGGCAAGCGCGGTCGGCAGGAATATCGGGGTGGCGAGTACCATGAATGCCAGATCGTCCATGATCGAACCGCCGACGAGATAGATCACGATTATCATCATCATGATCGCGTACGGGGGGAAGGGCAGCGACGAAGCCCATTCAGCTGTAATGAACGGTATCTCGGTGATGATCAGGAAATGCCCGAAAATCGATGAGCCGGCTATCAGCATGAGCGTCATGATCGCAGTCTTGAGGGATCCTTTGATCGACCTCTTGATCATCTTGAAGCTTACTTCTTTCCGGATCAAAGCCAGCAGGAATACAGCGACCGTACCGATCGTACCCGCCTCGGTGGGGCTGAAGAATCCCACCATCATGCCGCCTATCACCACCGAGAATACGATGATGACGGAGAGCGCTTCCGGCAGGACCTTGAAGCGCTCGATCCATGTCGAGCCTTCTCCCCTGGGCGCCACGCTGGGCTTGAGCGCTACCCAGATCAGGATCACCATCATGAAGAGCAGCATGATCATCAAGGCGGGCATGATGCCTGCCAGGAATAGGCGCCCGATCGATTGCTCGCAGATCAGGCCATACAGTATCAGGACTGTACTCGGCGGAAGGATCATACCTATCGTGCCTACCGAAGCAACGGTGCCCGCCGATAACTCCTTCGAGTAACCGAAGCGGTCCATCTCGGGGATGGCCAGACCGGAGAACGTCCCCACCGTGGCGAGGGTCGAACCACACATAGCCTTGAAGGCTGTCGCACCGACCACCGTGGTCATCGCGAGGCCGCCGGGGACGCGGCCGAACCACTTGTAGGCTCCGCCGTAGAGGCGCTTCGCGATATTGGTGTTCGAAGCGAACTCCCCCATGAGTACGAAGAGCGGAATCACGGTATAGCTGTATGTGGTAAAGGCATCGAAGAAATCCTTGACCACCAGATTGGATGCCGGCATGAACGACATGAGCGCGGTGAAGCCGAAAAATCCAACAAGGATCATGCAGTACGCCATTTCCAGGCCGGTCAGGAAAAGCAGGAGCATAGCGACAATACCAACGATGCCGACGAGGATCTCCTGATTCATGCGACACCTTCCTTCTTGCCAGCGTCATCACCGCGCACAACCTCGATCAAGTCGTACACGATCGTAAGGCTCTGGAGCAGGAAACTGAACGCCAGCGCATACACGATGGGGTAATACGGAATCTTGAAACTGGAACTCACTTCACCGGTCCGCCTGACATCGCCTCCGTACAGGAAGAAGTTGTAGGCGATGAACAGGAAGAGAAGTATGCCAATTATTCGGGTCACTATACTTACTATCCTCTGTGGACCGGGCTTCAGTTTTTCCGTTATCAGGTCAACCTGAACCTGGGCTTTCAGGAACGTCGCAAAAGGAACCGAGAAGCCGAATACGATCGCGCCTCCATACTGGATGATCTCCATCGAGCCTGTGATCGGGTACCCGAAATTTCGCAGGATCACATCGGCGAGCGTGACCAGCACCAACACCACCAGAACGACGCCAGCGATGACATACAGAAGCGAGTCGATTTTTTTAATGCCGGCCATCAAGTGCTTCATTCCGAACCTCCAGGACCATGTAACGATCGCGCCGGAATGGAACGATACCACCCCGGCGCTTCAGGATTAAAAGATCGACCAGTATGGACGATCAGGGATTCTTCTGGAGGAAATCCAGACAGAACTTCAAGGCTTCATCGCCGGGCAGTCCCTTGGACTTGGCCATGGCCACGTACTTGTCCAGGATGGGCTTCATGAGCGCCGCCGTGGCAGCCTGGTCCTGCTTGGAGACCTCGAGGAACTTGACGCCCTTCTGGATCGCGAAGTCCTTGGCCTTGTTGTCAAGTTCGACCCACATTTTAGCGATTTTCTCGTTGTACTCATCGTTGAGTTTCTCGATGGCCGCGCGGTCTTCCGGAGTGATCGAGTTCCATTTGTCCTTGTTCATGATTACATACATCGAGGTCATGTACGATATGCCGTAATCCTGGATGACGGTCTTGACTACTTCGCCTATCTTGAAGCCCTGGAGGGCTTCGATCGGGAAGAGCGTTCCATCTATGACACCGCGCTGAAGCGAGTCGTAGGTATCGCTTACGGGCATCGTCACGGGCGCGGCGCCAAGGCTGGTCACTATATCAGCGTTCTCCGCGTTCGCCTTGATCCTTAGGCCTTTGACATCCTTGATCGAGCTGACCGGTTTCTTGGTCATGATGAAGCCGGGTGCCGCTCCGTGGAGGAACATCACCTGCACATCGGAGAATTCCTTCGGCTGGAATTTCTTGTAATACGCGTTTGCCAGCTTCGATGCCTGGTAACCGTTCTGGTAACCGAGGGGCTGCTGGAGCACTTCGGACAGGGGCAGCCTGCCGGGCGCGTATGCAAGGAGGGCACCGGCCATGTCGGCTATTCCTTTTACAACGGCGTCATACGCCTGCATGGGCGGCGTGAGCGTGTTGCCGGGGAACATCGTGACCTTGACCCTGCCGGATGTAGCCGCTTCGACGTCTTTGCCCCAGTTGCCCGCCATCACCGTCAAGGGATGGCTGGCCGGCCACATCACCGAATAGCGGAGCTTGATCTCCTTGGCCTGGGAAAAAGCCGGCATGACGACAGCCGCCAGCAGAAGCGCGACGACAGCCATCGGCCGCAACATCGAGCCGCGTGATGAAGAATTCAATTTCGTTGCCATGGTACCTCCCGGAATTTCATTGAATCAATTCAGTGAACGTGATACATATTCGCACCTTATACAGATTTGTCAAGGTATTTTTTTTGCTCCTGCACAAGGAACCCGAGTCACGGCAGCAAAGTCATATTCCTATCGATATGCCGCATTGAAGCGGTCTATTTCGTCGCCGATAATTGGGTTCACGTGGGGGTAGATGCTCCCGGGCGCACCGTAGGTAAGGCAAGGGATGAAGTGGCCGGCCGGCCCGTATGTTTCGCACGCCCGGCGGACCTCGCTCCGAATTTCTGCTTCGCCCGCATCCTGCCTGTCGACGATCGCGGCGTCTATACCGCCCATCAGAGTCATGCGGCCAGAGACCTTTTTCTGAATCCCTGCCAAATCATTCTGGGGAAGCGCCCCCTGCCAGATGTCGACACCGATTTCCACCATATCCTCGACGATGGGCTCGAGGAAGGAATCGGCATGGTGCATCACCAGTACGCCCGCATCGCGGAATTCGGCGTACAGTTTTGCATAGAGCGGTTTCAGGAATTCCCGCCATACTTCGGGACTCATGAACAGGCTGTGCTTGGTTCCCCAGTCGTCGTGGGAAAGGATCACATCAGGTTTGAGATTGTCTATGAGCAGCCTCGCATAGGTCCGCCTGTATTCGAATATTGCCTCGAGCAGTTCGTGCATATAATCCGGCTCTGCCAGAAAATTGACCAGGGCGTCCTCGAACCCCATGAGGAAATGGGATTCCTCGAAGATGCCGGTAGCCATGAAGCCGAGTATCAGCTTCTGATCCCTGTCTACAGCGTCGCGTGTGGCAATGGCGGCGCTCCAGTCGGTACAGTTGGCCGCAAGGTCGGGAACCCTGACCTGAGTGCGCCATGCTGTGATGTCGGACAATACCTTGTCATCGGCAGTGACGTGGGGCATGGCCGCGAACTGGTCTGCCGGCCAGTCGATGGTTGTACCCCAGCGATCCTTGGAACTACTCCCCCTGACCCGGTTGCCCGAGGTAAAAATCCGCACAGGATCATTCATGATGAGGGCAAATGGCCGGTATTGATTGACAAGCCTGTCCGGTTTGCCGCCAAGCTTTACGGTCTCAAGCAAGTTTTCTTTTTCGCTCAGCATACAAGCCTCCATCGAATATATTCACCGAATCGATTATAACATGACTATGTGAAACCGCCAATAAAAATCCGCTCCCTTGGGGAGCGGTCGGATGCCTCATCATGCCGGCAAATTTCGCAGGAAAACGGTTATCAGGGCATGCAATCGCTTCGGAGCATCCTGACGAGAAGCTTCATATAGGATTCCATTTTCTGTTCCAGATTGTACGACGCCTCATGGATGCACCAATCGTAGATGACTCCCCTGCTCGCGATGAACAGATAGTCAGTAGCCTCGTCAGGAGTCATCTCCGCAGACAGTTCGCGGCTCGCTTGCCCCTCCGCTATCAATTCCTTGAGGAGGGTCTGCATGTACCTGCCCTTTTTGGCGAACAGTTTGTTCTTGGTATTATATAGCTGGGATATATTGCCTATGCCCCGCTTGAAGTTGTATTTCGCGTAGTACTTGAAGTATACGACGACGAGATCTTCCGCCGTCGTGCCGGACGCTTTCAACTGGGCAAGTTTAGGCGCAACTGTTGCTTCGAAGTACTCGTCTGCCTTCTTGAACAGGTCTACAAAGATGTCTTCCTTCGACTTGAAATAATGATAGAAAGTACCGATGGAAACTCCAGCCCTCTCGCTGATCTCCTGGATGGTAGTATTGGCGAAACCCTGCTTTTCCATCAGGTTGACGGCAATGGTATAAATTGCGGTGCGGGTCTTGTCCGCCTGGAGTTGCCTCGATGTCGGTTTTTTTTCAAGCACTGTATAAACTTCCTATCTGGATCAATGAACAGGGAGGCCAGTTGGCCTCCCTGCCCGGATTCAGAGCTTAAGCTGTTTTAAAACTATGGCATCATCGCGCCATCTGTCAAGCGTTGATTTTACCTGGAGTCAAGGTCCGGTAATAGCTGCCGCACAGGTTGTTGGGGTTAATCGCATCGCGCACCTTGTACTGGTACGCGGTGACAAGCGGCTGGGGAAGCTTTATATACATCGCATCATGCTCCTCCTGTGTAAACCCGAGGCCGTCTTCCCGCCTGAGGTCCTGGTTCCAGTGGCCCATGTCCACACCAAGTCCCTTTTCGGTCATCCAGCGCTGCGTATCGTTGATAAAGTCCGCGGTTCCCTTGATCGATGACTTGTCGTACGCGTCGAAGTTGACAAAGAATTCCCAGCCCGTAGGACCGCCGCCGCCGATGATGCACACACTGCCCATGTCCGAGTCACCGCCGGTTGCCGCGATGCAGGTCTTCTCGGTTTCCCATTTCCGCTTGAGGGCGGAGGCTTCTTCCATCACCTTGGCGCTGACGAACACGTTCGATGAAAGCCCGAAGTTCCCCTCGTAGGCGCCGCACATCACGTAATTCAGGTTCTTGTGGCCCAGCCTGATCAAGTACAGCAATACGTAGTCGACAAGTTCCTTGTCCATCATGAACTTGTTCTTCCAGCCGCCGGTGATTTCCAGGACTTTGTCGAGCGCGGCTTCCTTGAACTCGGTATCCCGCGCGCTGACGCCCGCGAGTACGACCTGCAGCTCGATCTTCATATCGTCGTTGATCTTCTTGATCTCGGGATCAGCGACCATGGCCGGGAGGTCGCACAATTGCTTGTCCGGGTCGGTGATGATCTTGATCATCGCGGTCTTGAGGTCGCGGCCGAACATGTTGAACTGCCTGTGCCCAAGGAAAAGGACGTCGTTTTCGTGGAGCAGCGCTATTGCGTTCGCGTAGGCATCCCAGGTCTTGAAGCAGATCGTGTAGGCCTTGAAATTGCCGGGCAGGTCGGCTTTGTACGCGGGGACTGTCCCCCTGGTCGGTATGAACGCGGGACCAGGCCACGGGTGAAGGCGTACGGCCATTCTTGTGCATACGCCGAGCGAGCCGGTGCTACCCTGGAAACCCCGCAGGATTCCCCTGGTGCTCGGTCCCGGGCCTTCGCCGCAGAACCAGCCGGAGCCTGCCCCGAGCGAACCGGTCCTGAGGACCTCGCCCGAGGGAAGCACCCACTCCGCGCCAAGCATGTTCTCGCTGGCGGAACCCATGGAGATCGAGGTCGGTCCAAAGCCTACCCAACCCGCAGTGCTCGCTAGCGGGGCGCTGGAGCAACCGACGCCGGGCACGTTGAGCGTGAGCCCGACCTTCATCGCCTCGGCCTGGACCACCGCGCCTATCGCGTACGGCTCGACGATCGCGTACATGTTTTTATCGTCGATTTCAATTGTCCGCATCCGCCTCATGTCGAGCTGGATCGCGTAGGTCGAATCGATGTAGCCCATAGCCGACCAGAACGTGGTCGAGGCCTTGAACTTGATGCCGTACTTGTTGCACAGGCGGACTATGTTCTGTACTTCCGCCGTTGTTGCAGGCAGCAACACCGCCTGAGGCAACGGAGTCTTGTGGTCGTATGGTCCGTAGTGGGCCGACGACTGAGAGGCGATACATCGGTAGGTCTCGAGTATGCCCTTGTCCCGCGAGATGTTGCGCTTGCCGACTATGCTCTCGAGGGCACTGTAGATTTCATTCGAAAGAGTCATGTGCATCCCTCCTTACAAAGCTTTCTCGACAAGTTCGACGATATCGAGAACCTCGATCGTCTTGCCGTTCTCGTCCTTGGTACCCTTGAAATTGCTCTCGCACCAGGGGCATGCCGTCACGAGGGCGTTTGCTCCTGTCGCGTTAGCCTCGGTGACCCGCTCGGAAGCCGTCCACTTTGAAAACTCGGGGCTGGTGTCGCTGCATCCGCCGCCGGCGCCGCAGCACCACGCGTATTCCCGGATGCGTTCCATCTCGACGAGTTCCACGCCCGGTATCGCCTTGATGACGTTGCGGGGCGCGTCATAGATGCCGTACGCGCCGTTGAAACGCGGCCGCTTCGGGTCCCAGGTATGGATCTGGTTGAGGATCTTCTTCTCCTTGCCGGACCATGGCACGAAGGGTTCGCCGAGGCGTCCAAGGTGGCAGGGGTCGTGGTAGGTGACAGACATCGGCAGGGATTTCGTGAACTTGATTTTCCCTGCCTTGATGAGCCTGTCCATGTACTCGACCACATGAAGGACTTCGATCTGCATCCCGAGCTTCGCGTACTGGCGCTTGAAGGCGTGGTAACAATCGGAACACGGCGTCACTATGGTCTTTACACCGGCTGAGGTGAACACTTTGATGTTCGCCTCGGCGCTCTGCTTGAAATCGTCCTTGAAGCCCATCTGAAGCGCGCGGCCGGCGCAGCACATGTCGGCGGCGCCCATGTAGCCGAGATTGACACCTGACTTCTTGAGGATGCGGACCGCTGACTGCGCGATCTTCGTAAGCTTGCCGTCATAACTGTACTTGCATCCAGGGAAGAACATGACTTCGGCCTTTTCCTTGGTCAGGTCCTTCATTCCCAGTCCCTGGGCCCATGCGGTGCGGTCGGCCTTTTTCTTGCCGACAATCATGGTCTTCTCTTTGGAGAGGGCCGCGATGATCTCCTTCTGTCCGGGCAGGGTCTTGCCAGCCTCGACCGCAAACGCTTTGAGCTCGAGGTTGTGCTCGAGAGGCTCGAGGTTGTAGCGCGTCACCTTGCAGGCTACATCGCAGGCGCCGCAGGCAGTGCACTCGTGGATGACCTGTGTAGTCGTCTCGGAGAGGTCGGCGTCCTTGGTCAGCAAGGCAAGGCCGAGCTCGAAACGGCCGCGGGCGGAATACGCGTTGAAATTCGAATACGAGATGCTCGGGCAGTTCTCGCCGAAGCGCAGGCTCTTCACCTTGTCGAAGGGAATCCACTTGCAGCCGAGGCAGTTGCTGCAGCGTTCCTCCATCGGCCTATAATCTACCAATGCCATGTCAAACCCCCTGTAGACCGAGCTTGCCGGTGTTCATGATGTTGTTCGGGTCGAAGATGTTCTTCAACTTTGAGAGTACCAACGTGGACTGTGCGTCCTTGTTCAGCTGGAGTTGCGCCCACATGCCATGTGGCCGGAGGTAATAGGCGCCCATCCTCGCGAACTCCACGCTTGCATCGGAGAAAAGCTTCTTCGCGCGGGCGGTTTCTTTGCTGCACGCGGCGTCATAGGGGAGCACAAACTCGCAGTGGTAGCTCGTGCCCATGTTCTGCGGCTGGATGTAGACGCCGATATCTCCGGCGGGATACCCGGCGGCAGTTGCCAGCGAAGTCATCGCAGAGATGAACTCGGGTGTGCGGTCGAGCGTCGTGGTAAAGAACAATTCCGCAAAGGCGCCCTTGCATGTTTCTTTCCAGTAGACCGGCCCGGAGGGCTTCTTTATCTTCGCAAGCACGGTGGCTCCCGATACACCAGGGAGCGAGGGCACCAGTTTCAGGCCGAACTGCTGAGCGATGTCGGCGATATCGAGCGCCTGGGCCTCGGCACGCATTTCGGGCAGGAGGCTTTGGCCGGAAATGCCGACCAAGGCAGCCCAGGCGGGCAATTCGCCCTTCAGCTCGGCGATCCGGGCGGCGTTTTCGCCGAGCAGGCTGGCGAGCGTCGCGCCGTTGACTATCATCATCTCGTTGCTCAGCCGGAGCCTTATCACCCTGTAGACGAAATCGACAAGATCCTCGGCCCTGGCAGCCGGGGCAAAATAGAGCTTGTGCACCGGGGAAGCCGCTTCGCATTTTAGCGAGGCCCAGGTGACAATGCCCATGCTGCCTTGTGATCCGGTGAGCAGGCGGTAGAAGTCGAGCATCATCGGCCCGTTGCCGCCGACCTGCCAACGCTCGGTCGACTGCTGCTTCTGCACGTCGAGCGGACCGCCGCCGGCCTCGCCGGTAAACATGCGGTTGCCGTCGCCCCAGACTACTTCCGTGCAGCGCAGCGGATCTATGAAGTTCCACTGGTGCAGGGCGTTCATCCTTGGCTCGATATCGAGGACGCTCGCCACCACAGATTTTCCCGCCTTTGGAGCAAGAGGCATGGCGAGTTCCAGGTCTTCCTTCGCCAGGGCTTCCATCAGTTCGCCGTAGGTCACACCGGGCTCGACGATCGCGACCCGCTGCTGCCGGTTGATGCTGATGATCTTTTTCATCCCGCTCATGTCTACGATTACAGCCTCAGGCACGCCTGGAACCGTATCGCCGCGCTGCCGCGGTCCCGTGGAACTCACGGGCACAAGCGGTGTTTTAGTCTCGTTCGCCAGCTTGACTATCCGCTGGACTTCATCGGCACTTTTAACCCTGACAACCAAAGCCGGTTTCATCGGCGCGGCGAAACTGCCGTCCTTGGAATACCGCTCCAGCGTCTCGGCATCGTCGGCTACATTCGCCTTGCCAACGATTCCGGCCATTTTTTCCGCGAGGCCATCCATCGTCTACCCCCAGTCGAAGATTCTGCCTGCCCGCAACGGGTCAAGCGACGCATTTTCCCCTTGCGCAAACGGGGAATATGCGATTTAATTGATTCAATTCACCGAACGTATTCAGTGTAAGCGGGCTTCCCGAAATATGTCAACTAAAAAAATATCGAATCCGGGGTTCTCCCCTAGCCACGGATACCCGGTAAGCATAGAATGCGTTCGGCAATACAACAGGAAGGTGGATCATGGGCGACCTATTCATTGGCTTTACTTCGATCGGCTGGCAGGATCTGGTGATGTATCTCGTCGGAGCGGTGTTGATATGGCTGGCGATCGAAAAGCAGTACGAGCCTATGCTCCTCCTGCCGATCGGCTTCGGCGCCATCCTCGTCAACCTGCCCTTGTCGGTAGTCTGGGAGTATGAGGGACACGCAGGGTTCCTCAAGGTGCTGTACGACGGCGGAATCGCGAACGAACTGTTCCCCGTGCTGATCTTTATCGCGGTCGGAGCGATGATCGACTTCGGGCCATTGTTCAAGAACCCGTTCATGATTTTCTTCGGAGCCGCCGCGCAGTTCGGCATCTTCGCAACGATCATCATCGCGACGCTGCTCGGGTTCAGCCTCAAGGAGGCGGCGAGCATCGGCATCATCGGCGCAGCCGACGGCCCCACCGCAATCTACGTCGCCAACAAGTTTGCCAAGGACATGCTCGGACCCATATCGGTTGCTGCGTACTCGTACATGTCGCTTGTGCCGCTGATACAGCCGCCGGTGATCCGGCTCCTCACTACCAAGAAGGAACGCTGCATCCACATGGTGTACCACGAGAGCAACGTCCCCAAGTGGCTAAAGGTGATGTTCCCGATCGTCGTCACGATGATTTCCGGAATCGTCGCCCCCATCTCCGTGCCGCTCGTAGGCTCGCTGATGTTCGGCAACCTGATCCGCGAATCCGGTGTGCTCGAGCGTCTGTCACAGACAGCGCAGAACGAACTCGCCTATCTAGTCACCCTTCTGCTCGGCATCACGATCGGTTCCAGCATGCGTGCCGACAAGTTCCTCAACCTGCAGACACTGATGATACTCGGCATGGGCCTGGTCGCCTTCATCTTTGACACGGCCGGCGGAGTGCTCTTCGCCAAGTTCGTCAACCTGTTCCTTCCGAAGGACAAGAAGATCAATCCGATGATCGGGGCCTGCGGAATTTCGGCCTTCCCGATGTCCGGGCGCGTCATCCAGAAAATGGCGGCGGAAGAAGAAAAGGGCAACATCATCCTGATGCACGCGATCGGGTCCAACGTGTCCGGGCAGCTCGGATCGATCATCGCCGGCGGCATGGTGCTGGCCCTGGTCCCGCTCCTGGCGGGCTGAGTAGAAGGAGGCAAACATGGAAAACATCATCGCTTACCTGAAAACCGCTTCCACCACCACCCAGGCCCTGGGCGTGACCGCAGGCGGCCTCATCGGCGTCTTTGCGACGCTGACTGTTTTCTTCCTGATCATCTGGCTGTCCGGGAAAATCGGTCGGAAGCACTGATCATCGGCAGGGTGCCGGACTTAGCCTTCGCTTGAGGCTCGAAGCGATTAAGTCCGGCACCTGATCCAGCTGGTTTTCCCTAAGCTTCATGACGCTGGCAGCCGGTTGACTATGCGTTTTCCTCCAGACAGACTGGGTGTACCAACCCTGCCCCAGGAGGCATCATGGATCAAGGTTTCATAGAAGTTGTCGGCGCGCGGGAAAACAACCTCAAGAACATCAGCCTCCGCCTGCCCAGGAACAAGATCACCGTGTTCACCGGCGTGTCCGGCTCGGGTAAATCGTCTATCGTCTTCGACACCATAGCCCAGGAAGCGGGAAGGCAGCTGAACGAAACCTACAGCAGCTTCACGCGCCTGTTCCTGCCTCGGTACAAGCGTCCCGAGGTCGACGAGATACGCAACCTGTCCACGGCCATAGTCATCGATCAGCACCAG
>JFJP01044161.1_pt1 | contig 13868 bp, 11 predicted proteins | sample 431651 | NCBI WGS metagenome assembly JFJP01 (sample SAMN02602958, study PRJNA72255) | Microbial mat metagenome, whole genome shotgun sequencing project. | biome: fresh water; feature: sink hole; material: water; isolation source: purple microbial (photo- and chemosynthetic) mats found in... | reverse complement strand
GGTTTTACCCAGAGTCACAATCTTAGCCAAAATCATACTCACTTGGTGAGGCGAATAAAATTCACCCGCCTTTTTACCTGCACCGCTGGCAAACTGTCCGATTAAATATTCGTAAGCATCACCCAGCACATCCGCTTGGGTATCTTCCAATTTAAAATCTATCTGGTCGAGGTGATACAGCACCTTCGAAATCAATTCATTTTTTGCCGATTCTGTACGCCCAAGTTTGGTGCTGGTCAAATCCAAATCTTCAAACAGGTTATCGAAATCGTCTTCGCTGGCAGTACCCATTGTACTTTGTTCGATGTTTGTAAGGATTTTGGCAAGGTCTTCTAATATAAAATTATTTTCTGTAGAGACGCCATGCATGTCGTCTCTACCAATTCCATTTCCACGTTTGGCAACTTCGCTAAATAGTTCGGACGGTTTCAAGAAATAACCTAATTTTTCAAGTGATTCTTCCCGAATAGCATCAATATACTCATTGCCAGTATGCATCCGTTCACTCAGGTACTTATAAAAAATAAATCCCAGAATATAATCCCGAAATTCATCTGCATCCATTTTACCCCGCAAGGTGTTGGCAATGTTCCAAAGTTGTTGTTCAAGTTGTTTTTTCTGGTCGTCGGACATGGTATGTTTATGTTATATTTTTATCCACAAAAATACACATTATATTTAACACTGTATTATAGTTTTGAAATAAAAAACAACTTAACAACTATAATCAAATCATTAAAGTTGTTTTTTAAAAACTTCATTTGGAAATAGATGAATTTACTTGTTGAATTAACCCCGTTTTACGTAACATTAAACTTGGAGCTCGGATGCTGGTCGTATGTCTCCAGACTACGACCGGGGGAGCTTCCCTGAACGACAATATTGTTAATGAATTAACTCTAGCATACATATTGCATTCATATCTAGATAGTTATATATGCCAACTGCAACGTAATAACATATTTGAAACAAACAAAACTCTACGATCTATAACCTATTGATTATCAGTTGCTATATGTTGTCAAGTTACTGTAAATTAATTTATTAATAACGTGCGAAAGTTTATTTAATGAATATAAATCCGGGAGCAACGATTGCATTTTTTGAAATATTTAATATAAAACAGTTGCTTATTCCAATTATTTTTCTGAATCTTTGTGATATCAAATTAATATCATATTAAATTTAGAAAAAATGAAGACAAAAGAAGAAATTTTTAGTGGAGTAAAACTTTCGGGCATACCAATGCTGATTTTTAATTTACTCTTTTTGATTGGAATAGTTGTACTTTTTATCTGGACGATGAATACAGACATTTCATCGGCACTTATTGCTACTTTTATTATTGCTGATGTATTGTTGCTAATTACTAATAGCATTATGTGGGGCGGTTTTATGCAAATTGAACCCAACGAAGCTCGTGTAATGATTTATTTCGGTGAGTACGAAGGCACAGTGAAAGACAATGGATTTTTTTGGGTAAATCCGTTTTACACCAAGAAAAAACTTACTCTCCGTGCTCGTAACCTCGATGCGGAACCGATAAAGGTAAATGACAAGACCGGTAATCCGGTAATGATTGGTCTGGTGGTGGTTTGGCGTGTAGCCGATACTTACAAAGCATCGTTTGATGTGGATAATGCATCGATGACAGTTTCTACTCCGGGTACACCAGCCGTAGATAATGTGGGGCAAAAAATGAAAGCCTACGAACATTTTGTGAAAATTCAAGCCGATTCAGCCTTGCGATATATAGCCGGACTGTATGCCTACGACCACACAGGTACAGCTGCCGAAAGCGAATTGACTTTACGCTCAGGCGGCGAAGAAGTTAATAATATACTCGAAGAACAAATCAACGAACGCTTAACCATTGCGGGAATTGAAGTAGTGGAAGCACGTATCAACTATTTAGCTTATGCGCCCGAAATTGCAGCTGTAATGCTTCGTCGCCAGCAAGCCGATGCGATTATTGCAGCGCGCGAAAAGATTGTGGAAGGAGCTGTAGGTATGGTAAAAATGGCGTTGAAAAAATTGGCCGACGAAAAAGTGGTCGATTTGGACGACGACAAAAAAGCAGCCATGGTGAGCAACTTAATGGTGGTACTTTGTAGCGAAGAAGGCACTCAACCCGTTATAAATGCCGGAACTTTACACCAATAAGAGTATTTACTATTTAATCATTAATCATTTACCATTCAATGTCGTTAAGTTAGTGGAATGCAATAAAGAATTTTTAATACCGCCCCAAACCCCTCCCGCCAATAGCGGGATAAATTGCGGGGCTTAAGACTGCAACTATATAGTGATTCTCTATTTTTAGGAGTATTTATAGATAGACGACAGTAATTTCTGTTCCCCTTTAGGGGTTAGGGGCGGATTTATTGGATCATTAATTCCCCGCAATTTTTCCCGTTTAAAACGGGAGGCTTAACTTAAAGACATTGATTTACCATTAATCATTTACCATTTATCATTAACCATTTCCCTTTCTGATTTTGGCAAAAGAAACAAAAAATAAAAGCTTTGTGTTGCGTATCGACTCCGATACCATGAACGCTATTGAGAAATGGGCTGCGGATGAATTTCGCAGCACCAACGGGCAAATCTTGTATTTACTAGACCAAATGCTAAAGAAAAGTGGACGAAAAAAATAATTTAAAAAAAATCAACTATATAGCGACAATCAATTCCACAAACAGCGAATTGAAAAGAATGCTTTCTGCAGAAACAATACCCGAGTTTTTTGCGATTCGAACGGGCTTTCAGTCGGCAGGAAAAGGGCAGATTGGAAATAGTTGGGAAGCGCAACGAGGAAAGAATTTGCTATTTAGCCTATTACTCAAACCACATCACATTGCCATATCCGAACAGTTTATATTATCACAAATCGTTTCGGTTGCAATTGTAAGAGTAATGCAGAATCATAAAATTGATTGCACCATTAAATGGCCAAACGATATTTATGTGGGTGATAAAAAATTGGGGGGTATACTTATTGAAAACAGTTTAAGAGGAAATAAGATTGATTATTCTATAATTGGTATAGGTCTAAATATTAATCAGAGTATATTTAAAAGTAATGCGCCAAATCCTATTTCTACATTTAATATACTATCAAAAAAAATAGATTTAAAAACGCTTTTTTTAGAAATAATTGAAGAAATAAAGCAGCTCTATTTGCATGATGATAGCAACGATATAAAATCAGAATATCAGCAATACTTATTTAGAAAGAATGGATTATTCAACTATAAATATCCTGATAATAAGTTATTCGAAGCTGAAATAAATGCTATTGGGAACGATGGAAAACTGTGGTTAAAAAAAAGGAATGGTGAAATCGAAAGTTTCTATTTCAAAGAAGTGGAATTTGTATTAACCTAAAAATAAAACCCATTGTAAGAAAAGACTTACAATGGGTTTTATTATACCATAAACTATTATTTGCCATTTATAATCTCCAAAGTATCGGATGCAATCATAAATTCTTCGTCGGTAGGTATTACAACTATTTTAACAGCCGAATTGGGTAAACTTAGTAATACTTCTTTGCCTCTTGAAGAAGCATTCAGCTCATTGTCAATTTTAACACCCATAAAAGCCAAGCTTTCGCACACACGTTGGCGCGTTCCCGTTTGATTTTCGCCAACGCCACCAGTGAATACAATTACATCGGCACCATTAAGCGCTGCCATATACGAACCTATATACTTTTTAATGCGATATTCGTACATTTTAAGTGCCAATGCAGCCCGCTCATTGCCTTCGCTAATAGCTTTATCAATCTCGCGCATATCCGACGAAATACCCGAAACACCAATAACACCACTATGCTTGTTGAAAAGAGTAGAAATGGCAGCAGAACCAATCATTTCCTTTTCCATAAGATAAGTAACCACTCCCAAATCGACATCTCCAGAGCGAGTTCCCATCATTAATCCTTCGATAGGGGTAAATCCCATTGAAGTATCAACAGATTTTCCGTTTTCAACCGCACAAACCGAACCACCATTACCTATATGAGCCGTAATTAGTTTTGTTTTCGAATAATCTAATCCCAAGAAATCACATGCACGTTTCGATACATAGCGGTGACTCGTACCATGAAAACCATAACGACGAATACCATATTTTTTGTATAATGAATATGGAATAGCATACATGTATGCAAAATCAGGCATAGTTTGATGGAAAGCAGTATCGAAAACAGCTACCTGCGGCACCTCAGGCAATAACTCATTGATAGCACGGATACCAGCCAAATTTGGTGGATTGTGTAACGGAGCCATGTCGATACACTCTTCAATCATCGAAATCACTTCTTCGTCGATTAACATACTAGCATTGAACTTTTCGCAGTACACCCAAAATATATTCGATAGCTATTTGGTGTTCAAGCACTTCTCCTTTGAGTGTTACCTTTACTCCATCTTGTCGTTTGTGTTTCAGGAACGAACCTTTCATCCCAATTTTTTCAACAACTCCAGAGCCAAGTTGCTCCTTTGTATCCATGTCGATTAAAATATATTTTACCGACGAACTACCACAGTTTAATACCAATATCTTCATTTTTCTACTCCTCCTTATTTTACGATATTTCCTTGTTCGTCATAACTATAAAAACCTTTACTTGTACTTACTCCAAAATGTCGAGCACGAAATAAACGCAATAACACTGGAGCAGGTTTATATTTAATATTTCCGTATTCATCATATAAATTTTCGAGCAATTTAACTACTTTCTCGATACCCATTTGATCTGCAGTGCGAAATACCCCTTGTCGGTGACCAAAACCAACAGTCATTACTTTATCAATATCTTCGACACTAGCAATGCCTTCCAATAAAATTCCACAAGCCTCGTTGAGTTGTATCAAAAAAAGACGAACGCTGATAAGTCCCGATGACTCCATAACAGGAACAAAATCGTGTGAAATGGCCTTGGCAAATTGGCAAACTTTATCAAAAGTATAATCCGAAGTATTCAACCCACGAACTATTTCAATAATGTTAGAATCTGGAGTGTTCGACATAAAATGCAACCCGATACAACGTTCTTGATGTTCGAGTTCCGAAGCAAGTTCGGTAACAACAACCGTTGAAACATTGGAAGCAATAATTGCCTTGTCGGAAAGTACGCTTTCAAGTTTTTTAAATACCTCTTTGCGCTGATCCACACTGCGCTCACCGTTCTTGTTATCGTAGCGGATAGCTTCGATAACAAAGTCGCAACCAGCAAAATTCTGATAATCAGAAGTTCCCTGAATTTTTGACAAAGTAGCCCTCTTTTCGTTTTGAGTTAAACCCCAATGTTCAATTTTTTTGTCTAATTTTTCTTCGATACGCGAGTAAGCATTGTTAATACTTGATTCGCAAGGTTCGAAAAACACAACTTCAATCCCTTTAAGCGCTGCGGTAGTGGCAATTACACTGCCTTCTTTTCCACAACCCACTACTCCGATACGCGAAAACAAAGTCCGGTTACGACTGCGCTTGCTAAGTCCGTACCGTTCAATTGCTTCAATAATTTCTTCTGTCATATTTTTGTTTTTTGTTGACTTGTTGATTGGTTAATTGGTTAATTGGTTGATTGGTTCATCTGTTGATTGGTTCATCTGTTGATTTAAAATAACAAATTAACCAATCCCAAATTAACTAATCTCTAATGAACTAATCTCTAATGAACTGATGAACAAATTAACCAATCCCTAATTAACTAGTTACTAAGAGACATAGCTTGATTAGCCGTAATTGTTATCATTCTTACGATATCATCGACCGAACAGCCGCGCGAAAGATCGTTAATTGGAGCCGCAATACCTTGCAAAATAGGACCAACTGCTTGTGCTCCCGAAAATCGCTCAACCATTTTGTATCCAATATTTCCAGACTGCAAATCGGGGAAAACCAATACATTTGCATGGCCAGCTATGGCACTTCCCGGCGCTTTACTTTGCCCAATGGCAGGCACTAAAGCAGCATCAGCTTGTAACTCACCTTCTATTTGTAAGTCTGGATTTATCTCACGAGCAATACGAGTAGCTTCAACCACTTTGTCGACCAATTCGTGTTTAGCACTTCCTTTTGTCGAAAAACTCAACATAGCTACTCGAGGTTCAAAACCAGCAACAGCTAAGGTAGTTTCGGCGGTAGAAACGGCAATTTCAGCTAATTCTCGTGCCGTTGGATTTGGATTAACAGCACAATCGGCAAACACCAATAGCCCATCTTCGCCAAATTGCGTAGCGGGAGTAAACATCAATATCGCTCCCGAAACAACACTTATTCCTGGTTTAGTTTTAATAATTTGAAAAGCAGGACGCAGTACATTTCCTGTGGTGTTTTGAGCGCCAGCTAATTCTCCATCTGCATCTCCATTTTTAATCAATAAACATCCCAAATACAAGGGGTCTTTTGCCAATTTTATCGCATCTTCTTTACTCAAACCTTTGCTTTTGCGTAAGTCGAAAAGCAAGTCTGAATAAATAACCATTTTGGGATCAGTTTCTGGATTTAATATGGTTGCTTCGTTGATGTTTTTTAAATTATTTTCGGCAGCTAAACGAAAAATTTCATTTTCATCGCCAATCAAAATCAATTTTGCGGCTTTTTCTTGTAAAATAATATCAGCTGCTTTCAATGTGCGGATTTCTGTTCCTTCTGGTAAAACGATGCGCTGTGGATTTGCTTTCGCTCGCGCCATGATTTGATCTAAAAGTTTCATTGTAAGTAATTTAAAGTATGTATTTGTTTGTTTAGAATGCAATTATAAACTATGCTGATTTGTGCTGCAAAGATAGTACAAATATTATAAATTGCAATGTGGACATTACAATTTAACGATAAAAATGCACTTATTGTCAAAAAATGTAGGTAATAGAGCAAAAATCAAGGTACAAAAAAACCGTCGAGTAGACGGTTTAAATGATAAAAAGAAAATGAAACAATTCAAACAATTTATCAATACAATTAAGAACAAATAAATTTATTTGCGATGCCCTTGTGGTCTATCTTGCCATTTATCCATTAATTCTTTACGGAATGACCTTTCGGCGCTGAAATACTTAAAAACACTTTCGGATGAAAGCTGCTTTTTTAATTTAGCATAATAAATTTTTAGCAAATGGGATTTCTGAATTTCAGCGTTAATATATCGCTCATTCATTTCGAGGTATTGTGCTTCGCTCCGGTTTTGTTTATTGCGATAAAAACCACGAAAAAACTCTCTATTTTCTTCCATTGTTTTCCAAACAGCATTTTCGTATTCCCAAAATAAGGGTTTTACACGAGCTGCCTCTTTGGTTGTAAGTTGGGATTTTTGGACAATAAACTCCCATTTTCGATTGTGCAACTCTTCAATTTTCGGTTGTTCAGACTCCTGGGCAATTAAAAGTCCAGAAATTGATAGCATAAAAAGTACTATAATTTGTTTCATCTGTTTTAATTTAGTGGTTTTTCGGATACTTCTGCATCAAAATAATCAAGACTTTCTACATCATCCACTTGTGTCATAACGTACAGTTCGTAATTTTCTGCATCTGCCATTTTATTGTCGGTATAAACAGTATAAACCATGCGACTCAAAAATAACACACCCAAAAACATGGCCGCCATATACATCCATGGTCGGAGCAATTTCAGTGGTGAAATTGGCCTTATAGCAATTTGTGTATCAAATTGACTTGCAAAATCTTCGAAATAATTAGTTGGTACAGAAAAGGGCTTTCTGTTTCCAATGTTGTTTAAATTCATATTTTCTTTCATAACATTTATTTTGACTGATAAAAACAATGTTCGTTTAATGGTTGTTTGTTAAATCGTTGATATTTAACATTAATCGTAAATTATTTCAGCTAATGTGCCTATTGTTGTTATTATAATTCTTTATTCCGATTCCAAAAACCTTTCAACTTTCTTGACTGCAAAATGATACGATGCTTTGAGCGCTCCTACCGAAGTTCCTAAAATTTTCTCCATTTCTTCGTAGGTTATATCTTCAAAATACTTCATATTAAATACCAATCGTTGCTTTTCGGGCAATGTTAGAATTGCTTCCTGCAATTTTTGCTCTGCATCGTTTCCATCGAAAAAACTATCCGCTTTTAAATTTTGAAACATTAAACTTTCCTCATCATCCATTAGTTGCAAATTCTTCATACGCTTACTTGTTAGGAAAGTTAACGTTTCGTTCGTCGCAATACGATATAACCATGTAGAAATCAATGAATCGCCTCTAAAATTCTCAATACCATTCCAAGCCTTCATAAAAGTATTTTGCATCACATCGTTCGAGTCTTCGTGCGAAAGAACCATTTTGCGTATATGCCAATAAATCCGTTCTTGATAGAGCCGAACAATGCTGCTAAAAGCTGCAGCCTTTTGGCGCGGTTCAGCAAGCATGGCAATTAGCTCGGCGTCTGTGGAATTCATTTATAAAGTATTATCGTTTTTATTGTTGTTTTTTTATAGACTAAACAGAAAGGAAAAGGTTTAAAAGTTTGCTTTCATAATTTATCTATTCCCATATAATCACTTGATTAAAAGCATATTAATTTTTTACAAAAAAACAACAATCAACTATTTCTACGGCAAAAAGTCATACCTGTTAGCTGTTATTTTTTCTAGTCGCTTTTATTCTATATAATTCACCTTTCGCATAACTTTAATCAATTAGTTTACTTTGAGTGGTTTAGATAATTCCTTACCATCAATTTTCGCAACTTTTACGATTGCTAATTGAGTTGAAATAATAAAAATATATGACTTAATATTTTCTTGGAAATCTGTTTTATCCTTTATAATCAGTCTTTTAATATTTTCCTTTCCATTGTTCCTTCTTTCGTTAAGATACGAATAATGTATATTCCTTTTGGAAAATTGCTCATAGTGACATTTTCATTTGCTTGAACCTGTTTGCGAAGTAACGCTTTACCATTAATGTCGTAAATAGAAATGGTAATTATCCCTTCAATTCCATGTATTCGAAATGATTCTGTAACCGGATCAAGATAAATGTTGATTTTCTCATCCAATAATGCAGGTATAGCTGTTGGCATTTCAATAATATTTTTGAAATCCTTCCAATATATTGCATTTTGATACGCCTTCTTACTTCCAATTGGAACATATAAGATACAAGTAGTTTTATCTACTCCCCAAAAACCATCACCAGCAAATGACATATCAACAGGAGTAATAGCATAAGAATATACTGAAGATAATGCTTTACATGATCCAAATGCTCCTACATCAATATCATTTACACTTGCTGGGATATTTACCGATTTTAAACTTGCACAAGAATTAAAAGCATTATTATCTATTGTTTTTACATTTGGTGGAATTACTATTGAGGTGAGATTATTACATGCCGAGAATGCCATATATCCAATACTTGTTAATGAATTTGGAAGTATAATTGTACTAAATCCACAACCTGAGAACCCGCTTATAGACTTTAAACCCGAATTAAGTGTAACTGAAGTTAGATTTTTACAATTTGGAAAACCTCCAAGATCAGTAATAAGTGGTGGGATAACTATAGATTTTAACGAATAACAATTCAGAAAGCAATATCCACCAATATTTTTAAGCGTGTTGGGTAAATTTATTTTGCTCAGATTTATACAATCGGAAAAGCAATAGTAATCTATTGATTCCAGATTTTCATTCAACGTAACCGAAGTTAATGATTCGCAGTACTCAAAAGCATAACCACCAATAGTAATCACTGATGCTGGAATAACGATGCTTGTTAACCCACGGCAGTTCAGAAAAGCCTTATAACCAATAGATTTTAGACTAGATGACAATTCAATTTTATTAAGTCCAGAACAATTGTAAAAGCTTCCTTCGCCCAATGTTTCAACAAGCGACGGAATAGTAATTGAAGTCAAACTTCTACAATTATAGAATGCATATTCGCCAATTGATTTTACGGTAGAAGGAATTGTGATTGTTGCCAAATTTGAACAATTTTCAAAAACTTTACTATCAATAATTGATAAGGTTGACGGTAGAGTTACAGAGTTTAATCCACTACAACCTGAAAATGCAGAATATCCTATCGATTTTACAGTAGATGGTATAACCAATGATGTTATTCCGGTACAATTATTAAATGCATTATAAGCTATTGTGGTTAAAGATGTTGGGAAAATAATTGATTTAATACCTGTACAGTTAGCATAGGCATTTGCTCCAATAGTGGTTACAGAGGCAGGAAGGTTAATACTAACTAAAGCCGTACAGCCAGTAAATGCATTATCACCAATAGCTTCTAAACCTGTTGGTAATACAATAGGATTTAAACTGCTACAACCAGAAAACAACCCGTTACTAATTTTCTTTGTTGTTGAAGGAATTGAAACGGTGTTAAGACTTATACAGCCCGAAAAAGCACTTTCGCCTATGTTGGTTAATGTGACCGGAATTACAATAGATTTTAGATTTGTTCCCGCAAATGAAGATGCTCCAATTGTTGTAAGCGAATCAGGGAATTCAATAGAAGTTAATCCAGAATAATTAAATGCGCCTTCCCCTATTGATTTTAGTGCCGATGGAAGTGTGATTGATTCCAATTTGAAGCAACTGGTAAATACATTTTTACCAATAGATGTCAGAGATGAAGGTAGATTAATAGTAGTTAATCCATTACAACCCGCAAATGCATTATCTCCAATTGATGTATTTGGCGAATCAATATTAAGTGAATTCAATTTGTAGCAACTATAAAATGCACTACCGCCGATTGAATCAACAGATGAAGGGATATTCAAATTTCCAAACAAACTACTGCAATTGGAAAAAGCCAAAGCACGTATTATTTTTAGTGAAGAAGGTATTCGTAATACACCTGACAAATTGGTACAACCATGAAAGGCATATTCACTTATAATTTGCAAAGAATCAGACAAACTGATAGAATTCAAATCAGTACAGACGCTAAAAGCATAAATTCCTATTGACTTAAGACTCTTGGAAAATGAAATTGAAGATAAAGAAGTTGAACCAAAAGCATATTCTCCAATAGAAGTTACTGTTTGTGGCATTATCATCGATTTTATTTTTTTTGACATATAAAATGCTTGACGCGGAATTTCGTTGGCAGCATATTTTTTTATGCTATTATCGCCCCAAGGGTCACAATTCGGGCCTTCGTAAGCAACAACATTTACTGCATTCAAATCAATATTGGCTAGTGCGGGCATATTATCACGCATGGTTTTAATATCGCGCGCATCAATTGTACCCATTAAAACTAAATCGGTAATCGTGCTTAACTCAGCAGCAGTAAGAATTGTTGAAAGCCCACCAGCTGTAACATTTCGGGGTGCTTCAGCCTGTGTTATATCTACAGTTTGCGATTCGTAACCATCTGCCGAAACAGTTAAAACAGCTTTTCGTTTTATATCTGACAGATTGGGTTCGGCTGTTAAAGTAATTATGCTGTCATTGCTACTTAAAGTTAGCCACGATTGATTCGACCGGGCTGTCCATACTATATTAGCTTTTACTGTTAATTCGCAACTAAAAATCCCTGAGCACTTTCTACTATATTTGTAAAATCTTTCCAAACTATGGCAGTGGAATAGTATGGTTTTGTAGCATAAGGAACATACAGAGAACATCCAGCTTTGTTTATTTTATAAAATGGATCGCCTACATTTGTAAAATCGATTGGATAAATTGAATTAATATAAATTGAAGTCAAACCAGTACAACTTTGAAAAGCAGATGAGCCTATCGAATTAACCGACGATGGTATTTTAATAGAAATCAAACTCGTTTTGGCTCTGTCATAACTATAAATGTAGAATGCACTAGGTGGTATTGCATTAGCCGAATAGCTTGTACTGAAATCATAAGTGCCTCCGGCGCCTGTATAAGCATCTATAGTTACAGCACTTAAATCAATTCTGGCCAATTCCGGCATAAGGTCACGCATGGTTTTGAAATCGCGTGCATCTATTGTTCCGGTAATAGTCAGATCTACCGTATTACTAAGTTCTTCTGCTGTTAATTTAGTTGAAAGACTTCCTGCTGTGATATTAATTGTTTTCGGAAAACCTGTCTGGGTAATTGTAACCACCTGATAACCAAATTCAGGCGAAGAAACTGTCAGTTGTGCATAACGATGAGATGTTGAATCATTTTGATCAACGATAAAAGTCAACTTTCCATCGCCCGATCCTGAAGCAGGGCTTACTGTAACCCATGTCTGGTTCGATGTAGCTGTCCAGTTTACATTAGCTGAAATGTCTATCGAACCTGTGGAACCTTTGGCATAAGCTAATTTTATTTTGTTTGAAGCCACCATTAACCCTTGCGTATTTTCTACTACATTATTAAAAGCATTCCATTGATAAGCAGTAGTATAAAATGATTTTGCTTTATAGGGCACATACAAGGTACAAGTAGTTTTATTTACATTATAAAACACACTATAGGAATTATTTAAATCTATGGGATAAGAAGAATTTGAATAGATTGATGTTAAACCGATACAACCATAAAAAGCATTGTTTCCTAATGAATTAATGGTTGAAGGAATAGAAAAAGAATTTATACCGGTACAATTTTGAAAAGCAGAATTATCAATAGCAGTAATTGTTGACGGTATTACAGCCGATTTTAAAATTGTTTTTCCATAAAATGCATATTGCGGAATAGTATTAGCCGGATAAATTGTTGAAATTGAAGACGGATATGTCCCATCTGTTCCCGTGTAAGCGAGGATTGAAGTGCCCGTAAAATCAATATCTGTCAACAAAGGCATTTTATCGCGTAAGGTTTTAAAATCACGTGCATCCAGTGTACCTGTTAAAGTTAGCGATGAAAGTGAACTGAGTTCATCAGTTGTGAGAGCGGTAGATAATCCTCCGGCAGTGATATCGATAGTTTTTGGGGCTATGCTTTGTGTAACTTCTACAATTTGAGAGATAAAATTGGGAGCTGATACAGTGATAATACCTTTTCTTGCAGTTGAAGTTGTATTCGTTTCAGCAGTGAGAGCCAGTGTGGAGTTCCCTGAGCCCGAACCAGGATTCACAGTAAGCCACGGTTGGTCAGAGTTGACTGTCCAAGCCACATTGGACTTTAAATCAACACTAACGCTGCTTCCTGCATTATGTGCTATTTTTAGTTTATTTGTACTTAATATAAAACCTGTTGCATTTTCCACTATGTTAGCAAAGTCTTTCCATTGTGTTGTTGCCGAATAAAGGGCTTTTGATCCATAAGGCACATTCAATGAACAAGTGGTTTTATTTATATTGTAAAACACATAATTAGAGCTGGTTAGATCAATAGGATAGCTTGAATTCACGATAATTGAAGCCAATCCTGTACAGTTGTAAAAAGCATAACTACCTATTGAAACCACTGTTGAAGGGATTGAAAAAGAAGTTAACCCACTACACTCTCCAAATGCATTAGTACCAATAGAGGTAATTGTTGATGGTAATTTAATGTTCTTCAAGCTTGTTTTCCCTCCTTTATTGCTATTATAAAAAGCATATATTGGAAAAATATTGGCAGAATAAGTTATCGAATTAAAATAAGTGCCATTGACTCCGGTATAAGCAGCAATTGAAACTCCGGATAAATCTAAATCGGTCAACTGAGGCATACTGTCACGCATTACTTTAAAATCACGTGCATCCATTGTGCCGGTAACTATAAGCGTTGAAAGCGAGTTCAATTCATCGTCTGTAAGAGCAGTTGAAAGTTCTCCTGCCGAAATATTCACTGTTTTTGGAGAAAGCTTTTGAGTTACTTCAACAGTCTGAGAAACAAAACCGGGAGCGGACAATGTAACTTTTGCATATCTGATTGTTGTTATCTGAGTGTTATCCGAAGTAAAA
>JFJP01039600.1_pt1 | contig 13868 bp, 11 predicted proteins | sample 431651 | NCBI WGS metagenome assembly JFJP01 (sample SAMN02602958, study PRJNA72255) | Microbial mat metagenome, whole genome shotgun sequencing project. | biome: fresh water; feature: sink hole; material: water; isolation source: purple microbial (photo- and chemosynthetic) mats found in... | reverse complement strand
GACAAGAATATTTTTCGTGTTTTTCGTGCATTTCGTGGAAAAAATCTTTTCGTATTGATAATGCAAACTGAATCTAGCCTTTTACTTAGGCAATTGCTTGTGGTTTTTGGTGGGTCGATTTCAATCCTTTCCTAAGGCCATGGCGCGTTCGAAAAGTGGCCGCCGCGGGGCTGGTCGGGCGGCTGTTATTTGTGGCGAAATTCATAGCTTTGGCGGCCTTCGCGGAAGGCTGGCGAGCGAGAAGGGCTTTTTTGCGGCAAGCCCCCCAGGCTGGCCTCCGCGGGGAAAGGAAAATTTGATACTTTTGCCAAAAAACTTTTCTGCATGAAAAAGCTCACGGCCATTTTCGTTTTGATTCTAATTCCTGTCTTCCAGATATTTGCCCAAAGCAGAACTGCCCGAAACACGGCCGAACCTCCGCCACAAGATTCGGTAAAACTGGTGAAACCCGAGGACGACTCGCTGTTCCAACTGGACCTGCCGGACGGGACGGTTGACGAGAACAACTTCGTTTACGTGGTCATCATCGGCCTGGCCAGCCTGCTCTGGCTGGTGTTCATGTTCCGGTTCTGGGCCGTCCGGGGGCGCCTGTTCCGCACGCATCGCAAAATGGCCACGGAGCTTCGGCACGCGAAGATGAAGCACCAGGAGCTGGACGACAAGGCCAAGAAGCTCAAGGCCGAGAACGACAACCTCCGCACCCGGCAGGAGCTGCAAGACAAGCTGCAGGTGGAGGCCGAGCAGAAGCTCAAGCTCTGGCGCGAGCAGCAGGAGGGCTTCGTGGCCCTGGAAGAGCAGAAGCGCCGGGCCGAGTTCGACCTGCGGCAGGCGAACCTGCTGAACGAGAAGCTCCAGAAGGACCTGGAGCTGGCCGAGACCGACCTGCGCGAGAAGAAGCAGCGCCTGGAGGCCCTCCAGGCCGAGCTGGACCGCCAGCTCATGCCCGAGAGCAAGCAGAAGCTCGAGGACATCGAGCTCTCGCGGGCCAAGCTCGACAAGCTCAAGCAGTTGCGCGAAAGCGGCTCGCTCTCGCAGCAGGAGTATGCCGAGGCCAAGCAGAAGATCCTCACCGAGAAGTTCTGAGCCATGAAGACCTACCTGGTTACCGGGGCCAGCCGGGGCGTCGGCCTGCACGCCAGCCTCCGCCTGGCCGAGCGGGGCGCGCGCGTCCTGGCCCTGGCCCGCGACGCCGACGCGCTGGCCGAGCTGGGCCGCGAGGCCGAGGCCCTGCCCGGGCAAGTGCTGGCCCTGCCCTTCGACCTCTCTCGGCTGGAGGCGGAAAGCCACGGGCTGCTGGCCCGCCTGGAGGGCCTCGCGTGGCTGGACGGGCTGCTCAACAACGCCGGCGCCCTGCGCAAGGCCCCGTTCGCCGAGCAGCCCGCCGGGCAGGCGCGGGCCATCTTCGAGACCAACTACTTCGCCCCGGCGCTGCTGACGCGGCTGCTCCTGCCCCGGCTGCGGGCCGCGCCCGAGGCCCACGTGCTCAACATCGGGAGCATGGGCGGGGTGCAGGGCAGTGCCAAGTTCGCGGGGCTGAACCACTACAGCGCCAGCAAGGCCGCCCTGGCCTGCCTGACCGAGTGCCTGGCCGCGGAGCTGGCCGAGAGCCGCGTGCGCTTCAACTGCCTGGCCCTGGGCGCCGTGCAGACGCGGATGCTGGAGGAGGCCTTCCCCGGATTCCGGGCGCCGGTGGACGCGGCCACCATGGGCCGGCACGTGGCCGACTTCCTGATGGAGGGCCACCGCCTCTACAACGGCAAGATCCTGCCCGTGGCCCTGGGCACGCCCTGAGGCGGGGGGCCGAAAGAAAGCGGGCAAGGCGAGGACCCGTGTACTTTTCGCGGGCCCGGGGCCTGGCCAGGCCCCGGGGCGAGGCCTCACATGCCCAATGTTTTTTTTTCTTATCTTGAACCCACCCAAGGCCTCCGAGGCGGAGGCGGCACGGACGCCAAAACCCATTCCCCAAACCAAACAACGAACTGATAATGAAAAACTTGGAACGAGATAGGGAAATCAAGATCGAGCATTTCCACAACCTGATCGCCGTGGCCCTGGCCGATGGCAAGCTCAACGAGGAGGAAATCGACTTCTTCACCGAAAAGGGCCAGGAGTTCGGCCTGACCTACGAAGAGGTGGACTCCATCATCCAGAAGGCCGACCAGTTGCAGTTCATGGTGCCCATGAACAAGATCGACTGCGAGGAGCAGCTCTCCGACGCCGTGTTCATGGCCATGATCGACGGCGAAATCCACGAGAAGGAGTACCAGCTCTGCGTCAACCTGGCCGAGAAGCTCGACCTGAGCCAGAAGGACGTGGACCACATCGTCTCCCTGGCCAAGAAACTGTGGAAGCTGGGCGAGGACGACTGAACCTTCCGGACGTTTTTCGGCACAAGGAAACTTCGGCGGCGCGCAATTTTTCGGAAAAGGCTCTCGTCTTATGGCAAACTGATAAGTTTTTCTGTAATTTTGATGCCAGAAGATTTTTCACCAAACCAACAAGAACATGAGCCTGGACACCCGAAAGAAGCAAATCAAGGTAGAGCATTTCATGAACCTGATAGCCGTGGCCTTCGCCGATGGGAAGATCGAACCTGAGGAAGAAGAGTTCTTCATGGAGCGCGGCGAGGAGTTCGGCATGACCGACGACGAAATCCGCGAGATCATCAACAACGCCCACCAGCTCCAATTCCAAGTGCCCATGAACCAGACCGACCGCGAGGAGCAGCTCTCCGACGCCGTTTACATGGCCATGGTGGACGGCGAGATCGACGACAAGGAATACGAGCTTTGCCTGACGATCGCCGAGAAGCTGGAGCTGGGAAAGAAGGACGTGGACCAGGTGGTCTCCCTGGTCAAGAAACTCTGGGCCAACGAGAAATGACCTCCCCCGCGAACTCCTCCCTCCGCGAGCGCGGCCTTCCCCACGGGAGGCCGCGCTCGTGCTTTGCCCTGGGCTGGGCCCTGCCGGCGCTCCTGCTCCTGCTGGCGGCCGACTGCGGCGGCCCGCGGGCCGCGCCGCCGCCGCCCGCGGCCGCCGGGACGGAGGAGGCCGGGACGCTCGGCCTGGTGGAGCGCGTGGGCCTGGCCGATTCGGCGCTGGCCCCTTTCTTCCGGAACCCGGAGCCCTTCCGCCTGCAAGTGGTCTTCACGCAGGTGGACCGCGACTCGGCCAACCGGCCCAGCCTGACCCACCACAGCTTCCGCCTCGACGCGGGCGAGTACTTCTTCCCGGCCAGCCTGGTCAAGCTGCCCACGGCCCTGCTGGCCCTGGAAAAGGCCGCGGAGCTGGGCCTGGGCCTGGACACCCGCCTGCGCCCGCTCCGCCCGCGCAGCCCGCTGCCCGAGCCGGACTCCTTGGCCGACAACGACTGCCGCTACGCCGGCCCCACGCTGGCCGAGCTGGTCAAGAAGGTCTTCCTGGTCAGCGGCAACGACCCCCACAACCTGCTCTACGCCTTCGTGGGACAGGCCCGCCTCCAGGAGCGGCTGGCCCAGATGGGCTACCCGCTGGCCCGGGTCAACACCCCGCTGGCGTCGCCCTGCGCCGAGGCCTACAACACCCAGGTGGCGGCCTTCGAGTTCCTCGACGAGCGGGGCCGGCGGCTGGCCCTGCTGCCCGCCCTGGGCCCCGTGCCCATGCCGCAGCCCCTGCCCACGGCCAACATGACCCTGGGCGCCAACGCCCTGGACTGCACGGCCAAGAACTTCCTGCCCCTTTGGGACGCCCACCAGATGGTCGTGGCCCTCTTCCTGCCCGAGGCCCTGCCCGCCGAGCAGCGCTTCCGCCTGGGCCAGGCCGAGCTGGACCTGGCCCGGCGGCACATGGGCCTGGCCCCCCGCGAGGCCGAGTTCGACCAGTACCGCGGCGGCAGTCTCGACGACGAGGGCCGGCCCTACGTGGACGCCTACTCCGACTACCTCTTCTACGGCGGGCGGCAGTCGCCCATCGACCACTGGCCGGCGCGGGTGTTCAACAAGGTGGGCCGGGCCTACGGCTTCATGACCGACTGCGCCTACATCGTCGATTTCGAGCACGGCGTGGAGTTCTTCCTCTCGGCCACGATCTGGGCCAACCAGAACCAGGTCATGGGCGACGGCATCTACGAGTACCAGTCGGTGGGCTACCCCTTCCTGCGGGCCTTGGGGCAGGCCTTCTGGGAGCACGAGAAGGGCAGGGCCAAGCGCCATCCGCCGCGGCTGGACAGCCTCCGGGCCCTGCTGCCTTGAGCGCGCCGGGGGCTTCGCCTTTTTTCGCGTGACGGTTTCCGAATAATCCATCGCTTTCGCTATATTTGTTGAATGGAGACCCCCGAAAACAGCCCCGAGCCACAGATGGAGCAGCCCAAGGCGCAGCGGAGAATACGCCCCATCTCGGCACAGATGGCCCTGGTCATCTTCCTGAGTTTCTTCATCGCGTCGCTGCTCATCATCGGCTTCAACCATATGTCCAGCAAAAAGTTGGCTTCCAGCAAGATGCAGCTTGAGGTGTATGCCCAGTTGCAAGGCTTCGCGGCGGAGGTCAACAAGGATTTCTACCGCCTGGCCGAATCGGCCACGATGTTGGGGCGGGTGCTCTCGGTGTCGTTGCAAGGCCAGGAGCTTCGCCGGGACGAGGTGGTGGGCATCCTCTGGGACACCAAGGGCAAGCTGCCCCAGGTGCGCGCCGTGTTCTCGATGTGGGATCCCGACGCCATCGAAGGGCTTGACAACGAGCACCTGGGCGGCCGGGGCGCCGACCAGAACGGGCGGTTCAAGCCCTTCGTGACGGTCCGCGACGGGGAGGCCGTGGTGGAGGCCCTGGTGGGCAACGACCGCGAGGACTTCTACCAACTGCCCGAGATGACCCTCAAGACGGCCATCAGCGAGCCCAAGCGGAGCTACAACGAGGGCGTGGCCACCTACACGGCCCGCATCACGGCCCCGATCAGCAGCCAGGGCAGGTTCTACGGCGTGGTGGGCTTCGAGGTGGACCTCGACAAGTACAGCCAGGGCCTGCGCGCCCTGGGCCTGCCCCAGGAGGCCACCCTGCAGATCTTCTCGAACAGCGGCACCATCGTGGCCGACGCCACCAACGTGGCCAACGTGGGCCGCGACCTGAAGAACGTCCACGACGCCCGCTGGCGTCCGCTGCTGGACATCACCCAGGCGGGCATGGAGCTGGTCGAGATGGACGAAAAGGCCGACGTTTACCGCTGCCAGATCCCCATCCTGACGGACAACAACTCGACCCCCTGGTCGCTGGTGCTGCTCATGGAGGAGGATGTCCTGATGGAGGAGCTGCTGGCCATGCAGTTGCGCATGACCCTGATAACCTTCGTGCTGATGCTGCTGGGCATGGGCGGGAGCGTCTATTACGTGAACCGCCTGACCCGGCCGTTCAAGCGGCTCTCGCTGGTGGCGCACCAGATCGCCCTGGGCGACGTCTCGGGCAGCCTCGAGGTGCCCGAGAACAGCCTCGAGGTCCAGAAGCTGGGCCATTCGATAGCCGAGATCATGTCGGCCTTCCAAAAGATCGCCCTGTTCGCGCAGCACGTGGGCGAAGGGCGGCTCAACGAGGAGTTCAGCCCGCTCTCCTCGAAGGACAGCCTGGGGCACGCCCTGCTCGACATGCGCGAGAAGCTCAAGTCGGCCAAGGCCCTGGAGCTGGAGCGCAAGCACGAGACCGACATCCGCAACTGGGAGACCCGCGGCGTGGCCATGTTCTCGGACATCCTCCGGCAGTCGAACGACGACCTGCGCGAGCTGGGCTTCAAGGTCTGCCGCGAGCTGGTGGACTACCTGGGGGCCAACCAGGCCGGGATGTACGTCTATCAGGAGAACGAGTTCGCCGAGAAGTACCTGGAGCTGACGGCGGCCTTCGCCTACGACCGGCGCAAGTACAACAAGCAGCGCATCGCCGTCGGCGAGGGCCTTGTGGGCACCTGCCTGGTCGAGAAGAACACGATACACCTGCGGAAGGTGCCCGAGTCGTACATCCGCATCGGCTCGGGCCTCGGGGGGGCCAAGCCCCGGGCCCTGCTGATCGTGCCCATGAAGATGGAGCAGCAGGTGCTGGGCGTGCTGGAGGTGGCCTCCTTCAGGCCGTTCGAGCCCGAGCACCTGCGCTTCGTGGAGGTGGTGGCCGGCAACGTGGCCACGACCCTGGCCAACTCGCGGGTGGCCCAGCAGACCAAGCTGCTGCTGGACAAGTTCAAGGCCCAGTCGGAGGAGCTCTCGGAGCAGGAGGAGGAGATGCGGCAGAACCTCGAGGAGCTCCAGGCCACGCAGGAGGAATCCAAGCGCCGCGAGAACGAGCTGACGGCCTTCTCGCAAGCGATCAACAACACGCTCGTGCGGGCCGAGTTCGACCGCAAGGGCCGCTGCCGCGAGGTGAACGACAAGTTCCTGAGCCTGCTGGGCTACTCGTACCACGAGGCCACGGAGATGAGCCTGCTGGACTTCTTCCCCCAGGAAGAGCGGCCTGGTCTGGAGCGCTCGTGGCAGGCCGTCGTCCACGAGGACGAGGCCTTCCGGGGCGAGTTCTACATCAACGCCCGCAATGGCCAGCGGCACTGGTGGCTGGTCAGCCTGACGCCCGTGGTCAACGAGGAGGGCTACACCACCAAGGTGCTGATGCTGGGCAACGATATTTCAGAAACCAAGGCCAAGGAGCTGGAAACCAGCGAGATACTCAAGACGCTCGACAAAGATTTGCTGCGCCTGGAGCTGAACACGAAAGGGCGGGTCGTGGAGCTCAACGAGAAGGCCGGGCAACTGGCCAACGCCCACCCGGGCGTCCCGTTCGAGGAGCTTTTCGAGGCCCGGGGCCACGACCTGGCCAAGGGCCAGTTCCAAGTGGCCCTGGATGGGATGATGGCGGATTTCGAGACCCGCCTGCTGGCGCAGCACGGCCCGCCGATTCCGGCCGTGGTAACCCTTTCCCCCCTGCACGACATCGAGGGCAAGGTGCTCAAGGTGATGATGGTGGCCAGGGACATCTCTTCCAGGCACAGCCTCTCGGCGGCCCTCGACGCGGCCCGGGCCGAGGTGGACAAGCTCCGGCATGAGCTCGAACGACTCAAAGACCAAGGCCGCGCCTGAGGGCGGCCCTCCGCGGAACACGTTTCCCCAAAGCAGCGACGATGAACATCAACAAGATCCGAAAGCAATTGTGGCAGATAGCCGAGGCAGCCCGGTCGTGGCGGAACTCCGTCAGCATCAAGGCCAAGTTCAACAGCATCATCTGGCTGCTGGTGGCCTCCTTCGCCGTGATGACCGCCATCAACACCCTATCGCTGGCCATCGTGCTCCGACTTTCCGAGTTCCGCGACGAGTTCAAGCTGCTGCAACGGAAAAACGACGAGAACAACCTGGCCCTGTCGAACTTCATGGGCCAGTACCACAACGACATCGACTTCTTCCAGACGGGAAGCAGCGACCAGTACGAGCGCGTCTTCGAGAACTACGAACGGCTCAACCGCCAGATCAAGGACCTGGCCGAGAACCCCTTGGCCGAGCAGCTCCAGCTCAAGGACATGCTGTCGGCGCTGCTCCAGCTCAACGACGAGCACACGCGCCGGGTGGCCGAGTTCTTCACCGACAAGCTGGCCATTGGCAACGACCTCTACGGCAGCGCCGGCAACATGAACCGCCTGGCCCGGCAGATCGCCCAGAACAGCAGCCGCCCCGAGGTGCTCAAGGACCTGGTGGACCTGGTGCAGATCCACCGGAGCTACCAGGTCTCGGGCAACGTGACTTCCAAGGACGACTTCTTCAACCGCTACGACCGGCTGGTCAGCCTCGTGGAGGAGGACTCGGCCCTGGCCTTGACCACCGAGGGCGAGTCGGTCCTGCGCCAGCTCAAGGAGTACGTCACCAACTTCGAGCAGATGGTCGAGCGCATGGAGAACTCGGGCAGCGACGCCCACCTGGGCCTCTGGGCCTCCCTGCTGGAGCAGCGGGCCGGCATCGGGCAGCTCTATGCCGACATCCTGGACCTGGTGGAGGAGGAACGCACGGCCACCATCTCGCGCTACCGCCTGCTGGCCAACATCGCCCTGCTGCTGGTCATCCTGGGCTTCCTGCTCTACGTCTGGCTGTTCTCGCGCCGGCTGCTCCTGTCCTTGCGCCAGCTCTCGGAGCACCTGGACATCCTCGAGTCGGGGGCGCTGCCCGAAAAGCCGCTCAGCTTCACCAGCAAGGACGAGCTGGAGCAGATGGCCTTGCGCATCAACGCGCGGGCAACGCACCTGAGCAACGCCATCGGCTTCGCCAAGGCCTTGGGCGACAACAACTTCGACCACCAGCTCTCCAGCAAGGGCAGGCATGACCTGCTGGCCGAGGCCCTGCTCACCCTCCGAGACAAGATCATGCAGGCCCGGGAGGCCGAGGACCTGCGCAAGCTGGAGGACTTCAAGCGCAACTGGGCCACGCAGGGCTACGCCAACTTCGCCGACCTCATGCGCGCGAGCTTCGACTCAACGGCCGACTTCTCCTACCGCGTCGTGGCCGACCTGGTCAATTACATGGAAGCCAACCAGGGCGGGCTCTTCCTGTTCGACGAGGACGAAAACAGCCTCGACCTCAAGGCCTGCTTCGCCTACGACCGGCGCAAGTACCTCAAGAAGAACGTCCTGCTGGGCGAAGGCATCATCGGGAGCTGCGCCATGGAGAAGAAGACCATCTACCTGCGCGAACTGCCGCAGGAGTACATGGAGATCTCCTCGGGCCTGGGCAAGGCCAGCCCCGACTGCCTGCTGGTGGTGCCGCTCAAGATCGAGGAAAAGGTGCTCGGCATCCTCGAGCTGGCGGCCTTCGGCGAGTTCGAGGCCCACAAGATCGAGTTCGCCGAGAAGCTGGCCGAGAACATCGCCTCCAACCTCAACAGCATGCGCGTGGCCGAGCGCACCCGCGCCCTGCTCGAGCAGTCGCGGCAGCAGTCGGAAGCCATGGCCGCGCAGGAGGAGGAGATGCGCCAGAACCTCGAGGAGCTCCAGGCCACCCAGGAGGAGTCGGCCCGCCGCGAGAGCGAGATGGCCGCCATCATCGAGGGGCTCAAGTCAACCTTCCTGGTGGCCGAGTTCGACGAGGAGAGCAACTTCATCGACGTGAACGACAAGAACCTCGAGTATTTCAACCTCAGCCGGAGCAAGGTGCTGGGAACCAACCTTATCCAAATGACGAACGGCGCCTTGGCCGAGTTTTGGAAAAAGCTGGCCCAAGGCCAGATTCTCGAGGATGTCCACCATATCTCCAGCACCAACAAATGGGTGTCGCAGACCTATATCCCCATCTTTGACAATTACGGGGCCTTGATCAAGGTCCTGCGCATCGCCTTCGACATCTCCGAGAGCAAGAAGCGCGAGAAGGAGGTGGAGCGCTTGCTGGCCTCGGCCCACGAAAAGGCCCAGATCATGGCCGAGCAGGAGCGGACCATGAACGAGAATTTCGAGGAGATGGTCAAGGTGCAGGAGGAATCGGTGCAGCGCGAGGCCGAGATGCAGAGCATCATCATGGGCATCAAGGCCAACTTCATGGTAACGGAGTACAGCATGGACTCCCGCATCCTGGAAGCCAACTCCAAGCTGCTCAATCTGCTGGGCCTGGAGGCCGAGCAGGTCGTCGGGCGGGAGCAGGGCGCCTTGGCGGGCATAGCCGAGCAGGAGCGCCGAGCCTTCTGGGAACCGCTGCTCAGGGGCCAGACCCAGACCCAGATACAGGAGCTCAAGGCCAACGGGCAGAGCATCTGGCTCAAGGAGACCTACGTGCCCATCCTGGGCAGCGACGGCGAGCCGTTCCGCGTCCTGTGCATCGGCATCGACATCACGCCCACCAAATCCAAGGAGCGAGAGCTCCAGCACCATGCCGAGATGATGAAGCTGCAAGAGCAGATGATGGCCGAGAGCATCCAGGAGCTCCAGGCCGCCCAGAAGGCCAAGAACAACCAGGCCAAGGCCTTCCAACTGCTGCTCGGAGGCATCAAGGCCTACGGCATCTTCGCCGAAATCGACCCTGACGGCCGATTCCGCTCGGTCAACGGCAGGCTGGCCGCCCTATTCGAGCAGGACCCCGACAGCTTCGCCGGCAGGTCTTGGCACGACTATGCCCAGATTTCCCCGCAAGAAAAGGACGACCTCTGGAAGGCCCTGCGCGAAGGAAACGCCAAGACCTTCCTGAACAACCCCTACCGCCGCGCGGGCAAGAGCGTGCTCCTGACCGAGCAGTACATCCCCCTGCTCGACGAGGCCGACCAGCTCAGCCGAGTGCTCATGGTGGCCATCATCAGCGGTTGAAACTGCCCCTGCGCGTCCCCATCCGCCTACCATGCACCTGAGCAAGCTCTCCCTGGTCAATTTCAAGAACTGCCCGCAGGCCGAGCTGGAGTTCTCCCCCAGGATCAACTGCTTCGTGGGCGACAACGGCCAGGGCAAGACCAACCTGCTCGACGCCATCCACCACCTCTGCTTCTGCAAGAGCCACTTCCCCTCGGCCGACTCGCACAACATCCGCCACGGCCAGAAGTTCTTCGTCCTGCAAGGCACCTTCTGCCACGACGGCCCCTGCCAGAAGGTCCACCTGGGCTTCAAGCGGGGGCACCGGAAGACCGTCAAGCGCGACCAGTACGAGTACAAGAAGCTCTCCGAGCACATCGGCCTGTTTCCCCTGGTCATGCTGACGCCCTCCGACATTGGCCTGGTCGCGGGGGCCGCCGAGGAGCGCAGGATCTTCCTCGACACGGTCATCAGCCAGTACGACAGCCTGTACCTCGCGCACCTGATCGACTACCACAAGGCCCTGGCCCAGCGCAACACGATGCTCAAGGACGCCCGCGCGGCAAGGCACATCGACCGCGACCTGCTGGCCGCCTGGGACCACCGCCTGGCCCTGGCCGCCAGGCCCATCTTCCTCAAGCGCGCCGAGTTCGTCCGCGAGGTACAGCCGCTCTTCCACAAGTTCTACCGCTTCGTGGCCGGCTCGGCCGAGACCCCTGGCCTCGAGTACAAGTCCGCCCTCGAGCACGACGACCTGGCCACCCTGCTCGAGCAGCGCCTCGAAAAGGACCTGATCCTGGGCCACACCACCGCCGGCGTACACCGCGACGAGCTCGAGCTGCTGCTCGACGGCCACCCCCTGCGCCGCGTGGCCTCGCAAGGCCAGCAGAAGACCTTCCTCCTGGCCCTCAAGCTCGCCCAGTTCGACTTCATGCGCGCCGTCAAAGGCAAGCTGCCCCTGCTGCTGCTCGACGACATCTTCGACAAGCTCGACCCCCGCCGCGTGGCCCAGATCGTGCAGCTCGTGGCCCAGGAGAGCTTCGGGCAGGTCTTCATCACCGACACCCAGCCCGAGCGCATGAACCGCGTCCTCGAGGGCATCGGCTCGCCCGCCCGCACCTTCCGCGTCGTGGACGGCATCCCGGTGCCCGACGCGCCGGACCCCGCCGATTGGGCGTGACTTTGTTCCAACTTATTGACTACCAACGACCCATGAGCAAGCATCTGTTTCTTCCTTTGGTCCTTGCCCTGCTGTCCATCCTGCTCGGGGCCTGCTCGCAGGCCTCGAACGAAGCCACCCCCTACGAGGAGCTGGGCGAGCCCATCGCGCCGCAGGACGCCCCTAAGCCTCAAGAGCCCGAGGCCGAGGTCGCTCCTGCCCCGCCTTCGGCGCCCCCGACCCGCTCCTCGGGCGGCAGCGCCAGCTCCGGCTTCGAGCAAGGAGAGCTGACCTACCATTTTCCCGACTCGATGGACGTGGCCCAGGTCCACCGTGTCGAGATGGCCATCTCCAAGAACCTCGACCAGGAGGTGCTGCGCCAAGAGGTCCGCAGCTTCGCCGACTCGGCCCGCCTGGAGGTCTCCAGCATCCAGATCGACCGCAAGATGACCGCCCGCCTGGTGGACCCCAGCCCCACCAGCGACCCCAACTTCCACATCTCAGCGCTCGGCAGCCCCACGCAGTTCGTCAGCCTCGAAGACGGCACCTTCACCCTCTGGCAGTGGGACGTCACCCCGCTCAAGCCCGGCAGCCACCCGCTCTACATCTCCGTGGAAATCATCATCGTCAACGAGCTGGGCGAGATGTCGCGCAACATCCCCGTGCTCGACAAGCTGGTGTACGTCAAGGCCCAGGAGCGGAGCCTGGGCGAGCGGCTGTCCGATTTCGCGGGCCAGAACCTCGAATGGCTCGTCACCGGACTGCTACTGCCTTTCTTGGGCTGGCTCGGCACGGTGCTCGTGCGCCGCGGCAAGGCCCAGCCCAAGCCGGACTGAGGCCGACCCCAAGAGCGGCTTCGCGTTCCGCGACATTTTCGGCAGTCATCCCTTTCTACCGCGCCCATGTTATGCACTTATGCCCATTTGTCATACAACGCGATTGACTGCCTTGAAGCGTCTTTGTCTTCGCATTGAACGCTTTCAAAGTTGGCTCGACAGGGTGAGGGATCGGCCTTGAAGCGTCTTTGTCTTCGCATTGAACCCCTACGGGGTTCTGGTTCGCGATGGTTCGCTGCTCCCCCGGATTTCATCCGGGGCTATCCCCATTCAATCCCTTCGGGATGGGCAAAGCAGCCCGATGCTGTCGGATGTTGGTGCTTGGGACATTTCATCCATGAACGCAACTTGGCATTAAAGTGCTATTCCTCAATTGTTTGGTCAATGTCCCAAAATTCTTCTAGCTCTTTAGTATCGCCGATGAGTTGATGTTCGGTGCTCGAAAAATGAAGTTCAATTATCGTATCCTTCTCAATGTTTTCGAGTAGGATTTCAAATGAATCCCCCTTTTTTTCAACTTTTATGCAATCTACTTCGTGCAAATCAACCAACTCTTTCGCAACTGTCCTGCTGTCTCGATAATGTTCTGCACAACTTACATTTGCAATGTTGTTGGTGATCAACTCGACATGATATTCCTTGCCATCCTCCAAGTAAAACGAAAAGACAAAATGAAAACCATTCTCACTTGTTTCTACTTTTTTCAAACAAGTGTCATGTAGCAATCCCTGAGTCCAGTATAAAAAGCCATTATTTGCATTTTTATTATTTCTAACCAATTGATAATCAATAGTAATTTTTGAAAGTGAGTTTTGAAGTAAGCTTTTTAGACCGCACTCATGAAAAGTTTCGCATTTGTTTTTTGCAACACAAAGGATCATCATGCTATTTCCAGTCCTGTCCTTTTTACCAAATCAATCAAAGGGGAGCTATCATTGTTTAAGAACCTGTCTTTATCAACAAGATAAGGCTCAATTTTAGAGTTCACTTTTCTGGTCAGACTCCAGATTTTTCCAGCCAAGTAGTCATCCTCATTTTCTGTAACTATCATAATGTCAATGTCGCTATCATCTGTCGCGGTGTTGGACAAATAGCTGCCGTACAGGTAGGCTCTGTCAATGGTTATCCCTTCCGATCGCAATACGACAATGTATTTTTTCAAAATCTCTATAATTTCTCTTTTAGCCATTGCAATAAGGTTTTGGTTTTTTCAAAGTGCTCATTGACTTTTGAGTCCAGTATAAAAACCGGGGATTTGTCCAAAATTAGATTGCATTTTTCTATTTCTAACCCATTGATAATCAATGATAACTTTTGAAAGGGAATTTTAGAAATGACCTTTTTAGACCGCGCCCACTTTTAAAATATGGGGTAGGACTGGGGCATAATCTGGGTATCTACCTTGCAATTGATACTTCATCAAAATTCCCATGAATATTTCCGTTTCACTATCGAATGCTAATTCTGTTTTTTCCGATTTCTTGGATCAGCAATTCAGCCGTCAATCAATCATCATCAGCTCCCGTTGTCCAATAAGTAAGGATTCAAAATTAGCTTAGTCTAAATGGGGAGAATTTGATGACGAGGTTTGTCCCCACGTTGGCAAGGCAACGGTTGGCGG
>JFJP01039515.1_pt1 | contig 13869 bp, 14 predicted proteins | sample 431651 | NCBI WGS metagenome assembly JFJP01 (sample SAMN02602958, study PRJNA72255) | Microbial mat metagenome, whole genome shotgun sequencing project. | biome: fresh water; feature: sink hole; material: water; isolation source: purple microbial (photo- and chemosynthetic) mats found in... | reverse complement strand
TCCTTTTCCTTTTTTCTCCCCCTATTTTTTTTAGAGAAGATATTTTCACTCCCCCTTTTTTCATTTCTCCCCTTATTTTTCGATATACATTTCTGCTTACATCTACGTAAGAACCCCCTAATAATTAATTGACAAGCTCTAGGTAAAGACGGTAGTATTCCCCCCAGGACATAACAATATAGTAGTTTTTATAACTTTTATAACTTCCAGGAGTAGCTATCATGTCAGATATTGAAAAATACCTGAAAAATAGAAAACACTTCCCTAAGAACATTGCAGAAATTAACGCAGATATAATGCGTAAAGCAATACGAGATAAAGAAGAGCGAGTTAGAAAGGCAGAAGAGAAGAAGAAAGAAATAATGGAGAAGAGGAAAAAAGCTGTTTCTTTTCCAGAAGCTAATACAGAGAAGATAGAAGAGATAGACCACTTCAAGTGCTACGTTACCTTTAGGAAGAAACAGACTACGATACGGATTAGAATGTCCCTTGCTGTCTTATACACACTAGTAACAGATATTGCTAGGAGCTTGAGTGGAGGGTATGTTGATCCGTTGAGAAGAGAAATAGAAAGGATAATAAGACATTATCCTAGGGATAGAGATATTAAAGGGATAGCGTCATTTATTAGTGACGTTATGGTAAAAGAGATAATAATAAAAATGGAAGAGTTAAACTACATAGATAATGCTTCAATACGGTACGATAGGATATTGGAGTTCTTGTCGATAAGGGGTTATTGTAATGACAAAGATTAGTACAAGAAAGAGAAGAGTCTTTACGAAAGAAGAGAAGAAAGTCGTAGAGAAAATAAATACGGCTACCCCTAGTATTATGGATAGGGATTTTATTGAAGCAGAGATTATAAAAGAGATAGTAGTATATCCTACTGCACAGTGTTCTCATGTAGAGAACGGGATACGTTGTAAGAGAAAAGCGGTAGGGAAGTGGGATGTTTGTGAAAGGCATGGTGGAGATCCTGTGATACCGGAGAATCTGTTTGAGAAAGATGAAATACCAGATGTTCTGCGTGGAAAGAAATATGATCCTGACTATCATCCGATGGAATATTTGGTGCTGGCTAAAGCCGGTATGTCTATTGTCGAAATAGCGGCAGAGTTTGAAGTACCAGTACGAGAAATAAGGAACTGGTCAGAGACGTACATGGAATTTAATAAAGCCTTTGAGATAGGAGAGGCTTTACATGAAGCATGGTACTTGGCGGAAGGAAAGAGAAACCTTGATAACCGTGGATATAATGTCGAGATGTTCAAATTTATGACAGGGAATAAACTTGGGTGGAGTACTAAGACGGAGAGCAAAAACTTGAATGTTACTGCGGGAGTCTTGGTCGTACCGAAGAAAGCAACTCTTGAGGAGTGGGAAGCTGAACATGGAAGAGGTTAAAAGAAAGAGGGGGAGACCAAAAGAAGTAGAATTTATCAATGATAAGGGTGATTATATCAACCATAAACGAGGCTTTATCAAGTCCGATGGTGTAAAATATGCTCTGAAACCACGTCCAATACTCAAAGAGAGCCTGGAAAACTACATTGGAGCCCCTGGAACTGTTGATTTGGATGGTTTATACATCCCTAAACATAAGAAAAAAGTAAGGGCAAAAGCTATCCCAGAAGAAGAGGGTAAGATACGTGTTGCTATGAGAAGGAGTTTCTACTCAGGACGGAGACACGTAAGAAAGGATTTATTACAAAGTGTTGACAGAGCTTTACGAACGATGTGTAGTAACCCTAATATGATCAGAGGGATATATAAGAACTTCATGGTCAAAGATATTGAAGTTGACCCGAAAATAAAAGCTGCTCAGACAAAATACAGGATGTATATGGTAAATATTGGGCGGCATAGGAAGTCAGAGACCTTTGTGAAGGAGCATTCTGAAGGAATTCTAACCGTTGATGGTGTTCACAGAGTACGAAAAGTGCTTGGAGAACGACAAAAATTGCATCCAGAGCGAGAAAATATAGTAACTGGGGTAGTGGTTTCAGAGGAAATTGGTGCTGAATAATGACTATAATGCCCCCATCATCCGTTAAACACATCTGGGAACCACATCCTGGTAGCCAAGTCAGTTTCTTAAAATGCCCAACCGATGAAGCGTTACTTCATGGGAACCGAGGTGGTGGTAAGACTGATACCCTTCTTATGGATTTCTTGCAAGACGTTGGAGTTGGGTTCGGTGCTGAGTGGAGAGGAATTCTCTTTCGTGAAGAGTTTACACAACTCACCGATGTTATCAATAAGAGTAAAAAGTGGATAGCACAGATATTTCCAGGTGCAAAATGGAATGGTAGTGATCATAAATGGACTTTTCCAGAAGGGGAAGTCCTTTATTTGCGATATATGCGTGTTCCTGGTGACTACTGGGGTTATCATGGCCATGAATATCCATGGATTGGCTGGGAAGAGTTAACAAACTGGGCTACTGACGAATGTTACAAGATGATGATGTCGTGTAACCGATCATCAAATAAGTATGTACCAAGGAAAGTAAGGGCAACATGCAATCCAAGTGGAGTTGGACACGGCTGGGTAAAACATCGGTTCATTGATGTTATCGGTCCAAACAAATCGTATCATGACCCAGAGACTGGAAAGACACGGGCGCACATAGTATCAAGACTCGCAGAGAATACCACCCTCCTTGAAGCACAGCCAGATTATCAGCAGACTATTGCAATGGCTGCACAAGATGATCCGGTAAAACAAAAAGCCTGGGTAGAAGGAAGCTGGGATATTATCACTGGTGGATTCTTTACCGACCTTTGGGATACCAAAATACATGTTATTCCATCGTTTAAGATACCGAGAACATGGTCTATTCATCGTAGCTTTGACTGGGGTTCTACAAAACCTTGGTGCGTTAGCTATGTTGCAGAATGTAATGGGGAACAGCCCGAAATTATCCAAGGTGATTTACCATACTTGCCAAAAGGTACTTGTATATGTATAATGGAAATCTACGGATGGACTGGTGTTCCCAATACTGGCGATCAAGCAACCTCTGCTGTCATAGCTGAACGAGTTTTAGCTGTTGACAAAGCACTTGAAATGGAGCATGGTGTCAAAGTACATATTGGCCCCGCCGATGTACAAATTTGGGAAGTAAAAGACGGTGTTAGTATTGCCGGTAACATGTCGAAACACGGTTTATGGTGGAGTCGTGGTATAAAAGGAACGGGTTCTCGTGTTGCAAGTCTTTCTATTGTCCGTACGATGCTGGGTGCGGCAAAAAGAAGGGACATGGAAAACCCGCACTTGTATTTCTTCGATACAGCACGGCATCATATCAGAACAATACCTATCCAACAGCATGACGATAAGAAGCCCGAAGATATTGATACCACGTTAGAAGATCATTGTTTTGTTGGGGATACTTTAGTTATAACAGATAAAGGTTCTATTCCCATTATAGAACTTGTTGGAACTACTGGACGTGTTTTATCTGCTAATGGGATTTATGAAAAGTACTGTTCTTGTAGGTTAGTAAAAAAACAAGAAGATATTGTAGCTGTTCACTTTTCTGATGGAACTATAATAAAATGTACTCCGTATCATAAATTTGTTACCACCAGCGGTTTGATCCAGGCAAAAGACTTATTGACACTCTCCGGTACTTCTTGTATAGTAAGTATATCCAATAAGGAGGGATCAATATGGAAAAAGTTACAGTTATATCAGAAAGTAAGCAGAGATTTTTGGGAAAAACTTACTATTTTTGCGGGGAGTACTTTCAAAGAAATGGTAGTAGGTTACACAGAATTATTTGGCAACATCACAATGGGGCAATCCCAGATGGGTGGCATGTCCATCATAAAGATAAAAACCCCAAAAATAATGAATATAGCAATCTCGAACTTCTTTGGGGAACAGAGCATTTATCCAATCACACGAAAGAACGGGGAATGCGTCCAACTAAACAATGTTGGGATGAGGCAAGTAAATGGCATAAAGGAGCGAAAGGAAGGGCGTGGCATGAAGAACATTATGCCAATGTTAAAGATACCCTTCACGCAAAAATTACTCGCTCATGCGTTCGGTGTGGTACGGAAGTTTTCACTAATAGAAAAGTTGCCAATGCTTTTTGCTCCGCAACTTGTAAAGCCGCATACAGAAGGGCATCTGGAGTTGACGATATTACAAAAATCTGTATCGTGTGTAGTTCCTCATACACGTGCAACAGATATGCCAACAGAAAAACGTGTTGTTCTTCATGCCGCACGGCATTACGTAATAAATCCAATAAAGATAGAAAAACTTCCGTATAAAGAAGATGTGTATTGTTTGGAAGTTCCAAAAACACATTTGTTTTCAATTGAAAATGGGGTTTTAGTATCTAATTGTATAGATAGTTTACGGTATATGTTAGCCAGAAAACTCAATAAAATGAAGCGTAGAAAGGTCAAATCATAGGGGAAATCAATGTCAATACCTACATCAATGTCATCTTTTGATTCGTACAAAAAGGACCAACGGATTACAGCATCGTCTGATCCGAGTGTTACTGCCCCAGGTTATACAACTTCCGCTGAAGGATGGGCTAAAGTTCGTGACTGTATCAGTGGCGAGCATACCATTAAAGCCGCAAAAGAAAAATATCTCCCAAGACCAGCCGGTATGTCCGGTGAATACGCAGATGCTTACGATGCTTATATTGAGCGGGCGCATTTTCCCCAAGTCTGTTCATACGCCCTGCAAGGTGCCCTCGGTGTTGTTGTCACAAAACTCCCAGAATTTAATGTCCCAAAGAAAATAGAATATCTCCTGAAGGAAGCTACTAAGGATGGTATTACTATCCAGCAGCTTTTCCTTGATATGATCATTGAGATTCTTACAACAGGTCGGTGCCCATTGGTCGTTGACATTGTGGAAGAAACCAATGAATTCAAGTTTGTTCGGTATAATGCCGAATCGTTGATCAACTGGAAGAGTGAGACAATGGGTGCCGAGAAGAACCTTATTCTCGGTGTTCTTAAAGAAGCCCTTCCCCTGGACGATGATATTTTCTCGCATGAAGTAGAGACTGTTTATCGTGTTCTATACATTGATCAGGATACGGGACAGTATCAGTTGAAGCTGTATGGTGATCAGGGAGAATACGAAGACTTCAGTGCCACCCCTGCGTATATGGGAAAGACACTGGATGAAATTCCATTGTTCATAGCAGGTAGTATTAATAACGGTGTCAATCTCCAGCCAGTTCCCTTATTATCTGTAGCAAACTGTTCGGTTCAAATTTACCGTAAAGAGGCCGATTTAGCCAATAGTGAGTACCTTTCTTGTAACCCCACCCTGGTAATGGCCGGTGCTTCTAACGATGATGATCTACCGAATGTCGTTGGTTCCTCTGTAATGATAGTTCTTCCAGATGCGCAAGCCCGTGTTTTCTATACCGTAACAGATACCGCAGCATTACAACATGTTAAAGAACATATTCAAGATTTATATGAGGAAGCTATCCGACACGGTGTTGCTATCCTTGATAGTAGGAAAGGAGTTGAGTCCGCAGAAGCTCTCCGAATCAGACAGGCTACACAATCTGCTAGTATTTATAGCATCTACCTGTCTGCTCTTAACGCTATTCGGTCTGGGTTGCATCTTATTTGCGACTGGGCAGGTCTGAATAAAGAAGAAGTAATAATAGACGCTCCGTCCGCCCTGACCTACGGTATTCCAGATAGTAACATCATCCGTGAAATCGTTGAAGGCTTTGGTAAAAACGTTATGCCTCTTTCTGTTGTTCACCGTTATCTTGTGGGTAACGGTCTACTTGATCAGACAGTTTCTCTGAAGGAATACATAGGGGAACTTATGGCACAGAGGGAATTCATCGCAATGAATACTAACGTTATCCAGTCAGGGACTGATACAGAAGATAACATGGATGTTAAAGAAGATAAGGACGGTACGACCACTGGAACAGAAGTAACTGGTGATGACTCCGACCCAAAAGATAAGAAGAAAAAGGCAGCAAAAGATTCCTCAGACACTGGAGAATCTTCTAAGAAATCAAGTAATTACGCAGCATAACAGCCAGGAATAACCCTGGTAACACCCATTCCTAGAGGGAATGGAAAAAATATTCTCCAGAGGAGGAGCATATCATGGATTTTTCGTTTATCGCAGATGAGGAACTTAGGGTAAAGGCAGAGACAGCACATGCTGAATCTATGAAGGTCGCAACAGCCGATATTGAGGCTAAAATTGACGCAGCGGTTCAGGGCTTGAAAGCCAAGAACGACGAGTTGCTCACTGAGAAGAAAAGCATCCAGGCTCGGTTACAGGAGTTCAGCGAAATTCCTGATCCTAAACTGGCTAAGGAGGCTTTTGATTTCTTCCAGAAGTCCACTGAAGCACAGATGATTAAAGAAGGGCGTACAGACGAGCTTATTCAGATGAAAACTGCCCAGTTCCGTGCTGATACAGAAGCAAAGATGCGGGAACTTGAAGGTAAACTGACTGAGACAGCTAGTACAGCCGATACATATAAAAACCGTTTTGAAGCAAAGATGGTTGAAGATACTCTTAGGGAAGCGGCTATTCGTGCCGGTGTTATTCCTTCTGCCGTATCTGATGTTCTATTGCGTGGTGGTCATACGTTCTCCTTGGGCCAGAGTGGTGAAGTAGAAGCCAGGGACCATACAGGGAAATTGATGAATACCAAAGATGGTAAGATTCTTACTCCTGAAAACTGGGTAGCTGAATTGAAAGAGCAGTCACCGCACTATTGGCCACCATCCAAGAGTGGCGGTTTCAGTGGTAGTGGTGGTGTGAGTGATGATGATATCCAGGCACGTCTTGCGGATTTAGCAAAGAATGATCAAGCCGGTTATCGTGCGTTACGGGCAAAAATCGCCGCACAGCGTAAAAAATAATGCTATCTGATAAATTTCTATTGACATAGAAATTTGTAGATTGTATACGTATATATAGAGACTCAGGGGGTCTCTACGAAGTTTTCTGAAGCCTGGGGCTGACGAATCTATTTTGATATGATTCATCGGCTTATTTTGGTTACATATAATAAGAGCCGATTGAGTCTAACAGCTTGATCGGCTCTTTTTCGTTTAGAGCAAAAAACAAAACAAAACCTTTCATAGGAGGATGTAAAAATGGCAAATTTGTGGGATCACCCAGAAATTCTGGTAGCAGAAGCACTGACTCACCTTGAGGACGCCCTCGTTGTCAGTAAAATGTGTGCAGTGGATAAGACTTCTGATTTCACCAACACATCAAATGGTTGGAAAGTTGGTGACACCGTATCGTTCCGTACACACGGCGATTACGAGGTTAAAGAGTTTACCGGCAATATCGTTACTCAGCCGATCAGCTCCAGCCGTAGGTCAATGACCATCGAGAAGCATTTCGACGTTTCTGTTGAGTTGACGACCCGTGAAATGGCTCTTGATCTGGATTCATTTACTGAGCAGGTTCTTCAGCCCGCTTCTTATCGTCTCGCCGAGAAAGTTGATTCTTATATTTCTGCCAAGATTCTGCATGGCCTTGGAATGTACGCTTCTACTTCTCTGCTCACCACCGTAGCTGACGTTGCCAATGCCCGTGCTGCCGCTACTCTTCAGCAGTTGGCTCCCCAGCGTTTCGCCCTTGTTGACTCCGTTACTGAGGTAACACTCCTGAGTCAGGATTGGTTTAACCGTGCTGATTCTCGTGGTATGGCTGGTGTCAATTCACTGCAAAGTGGTATCATGGGTCATGTAATGGGTATGGACTGGTTCTCTAGCCTCGGCTTCCCGACTAGCTCCTTTACTCCTGGTACTGGTGTTGGTGTTACGGTTGCCGCTGATCCTACCAAGAATCAGATTGGTATGGACACTATTTCTACCACAGCTACTACAGGAACATTTAATGCTGGTGATCGTATTATGGTTGCTGGTATGCGCCGCCCGATGATCGTTAAAACGCAGACCGTTGCCACCGCTACGGAAATTCCGATTGTTGACCAGATCAATGAACTGGTTCCTGCTGGTGCCGCTATCACGACCCTTGCCGCTGCCAAAGCTACGACCGTTCGTGGTGCTATTTTTGACAATCGTTCCCTGGCAGTTGCTTTCCCGATGCTGGACATTCCTAATACCCAGAGTGGTGTTGCTTCCAATAACGGCGTAAATATCCGTCTTGTAAAAGACTACGATATCAACACCAAGAAACATACCATGTCTCTTGACCTGTTGGTTGGTGCTTTCGCCCTCGATCCTCGTCGGATTACTCTGTTGGCTAATCGGGCTGTTTAATCAGTTATCTGATTAAAGGAGAATTACAATGGCTCTTGTTCCTATGTACAAAGAAGACCTCGAAATTTCTGCTGAAGATTGGCAGGTTGAGGATATGTCTGCCGCTGGTTGGTCTACTGAGAAAGTAGAAAAGCCAGCGAAAGAAGCAGATAAACACGCTGCCTCCGGTAAGCGTGTACTGCCAGCAAAGCAGGAATAATCTATGGCACTCAATGCAACAGTAGGGGCGGCTGATGCCAACTCCTACGTAACCCTCGCAGAAGCTACTGCTTATTTTAGCGATAGGGTGCATTCCGAAGGGTGGGATTCCTTGGTAAACCAGGAATCCGCCCTCGTTACTGCATCAAGACAGCTAGATTGGTATGCTCGGTGGAAAGGATCGAAAGTATCCAATACACAAGCTATGGGATGGCCCCGTGTGGGCGTTACCCTGGCTGATGGTTCTGCGTACACCTCTGTTAGTATTCCAGCAGAGGTTAAAGTTGCAGTTTTTGAGTTAGCTCTATCATCCATAGACACCGATAGAACGGCAGATTCAGACATGGCGGGCCTTTCCGAAGTAAAGGCTGGGTCCGTTATGCTGAAAGCTGACGATGGTTTATATAACACAAAACCCAAGACTATCCCTATAAAAATATGGAAGATCATTAATGATTTCACCATACGGGCTAGTAGTGGTCTCGTTCGGCTGGTGCGTGCGTAATGGCAATAGATGCGGTCATCAAGAAAGGTGTAAACACGATATTCAAGGTATTGAAATCCTTGGTACACAGTGCCACTTTTACGGCAGTATCCGATGACGGTTTCGGTACTATTACGACTGTTCCTTACAGCATTGATATAATTATCGACTCATTTTCAGAACGGGATGTACAGTTCCTGTCTTTTTCTGAATACATTCAACCCCAAGATGTTAAAGGCATGATAAAAGGCGAGCAAATTCCTATATTTCCCTCCAGCAAAGATTATATCGAAGTTGCTGGAACTGGAATTTTCAGCGGAAAATTCAGTGTCATAGCTTGTACCACTGACCCTGCTGCCGCAGTTTATACCGTGTTACTACGGAGAGTATAATGTCTATTAAGGTGAAAATGACTGGGTTAGATAAGCTCCAAAAGATTGTTGACAGTATGGAAGACACCCAAAAGAAAGTGACAAAGGGTGTTCAACAAGTAGTAGGGGCGTATACAAACGGTTTGATTAAACAACTGCAAAGTGCTTCCCCTGTTGGTACTGGGTATCGACGAAATCATGACCGGTTTCATGCTTCTTGGCGTGCTACAGCGAATGTTGTGAATGGAAGTACCTTGCATGTCCGTATAACAAACAAGTCAATACAAGCCCCAGCAATTGAGTTTGGTTCAGATCCTGGTAATGCCCCCTGGCCTAGTGGGTCAAAGGGCCAAAAAAAGGAAAAGGGGAAGAAAACCCCCTCTGGAAAAACAGTATACTCGCAGGGAAAGGTGTGGTCAACACAAGCGGTAGGTGGTGTTATCCGCAAAGTTATTCCACCAAATTTTCAAGCCGATCTAACAAACAGTCTTCGGATTAAAATAGTAAAAAGTATTATAGGAGAGGATAAGTAAGTGGAAACACGGGAACTGGGCATTCTTGAAATCATCGACAGATTGAAGACGTACAAGGATGTTTTGGGCTTAAAGACCTTTAAGCGATCCCCCACTACTCCTATAAGCGAAACTAATCTCCCCTGTGTCTTCTTGCATGAAGATATAGATGAGATTATAAAGGAAAGCGGACGAGGCGGGCTTGGATATCCTGCCACCAGAACTCTTGAAGTTGTTTTAGAAATTGTTACTGGGGGTACTGCCGATGTTCGACAGTTATACTTAAAAGTACGAGCTGCTGTGTTGAAGGATGGGTGCAGAATTGCTCCAAATACCTTCATCAAGGAGATACGGACAGAAGGACCGACCGGGTACGGTTTACCCGATGTTTTAGGAATGAAACTCGTGTTTGCTTTGACCTATCAGGATGAAGGCATAAACATTCAATTGTAATCTTATGGAGGATTAAACAATGACAACTGCACCCAACACAGACAACTACGCTCTTGGCAAAGGTATTATCTTTTTCGATGAAAAAGATATGGCTACCGGCCTGTACAAAGGAGAGCGTGATCTTGGTAATGCCCCTGCTTTCGCATTCAACATCGCCCTTGAGAAACTGGAGCATTTCAGTTCTCGTGGTGGTCTGAAAGCGAAGGATAAGGAAATTATCTCTCAAATTACTCCTGGTGTTTCGTTCACTCTTGACGAACTCAACCTGGACAATCTGGCCATGCTGTCACTGGCTACGACTGAGATAGTAACTCAGACTACTATCCCTATCACCGACGAGCCCCATGTTGCCCATGTTGGCAAACGTATCAAGTTGGCCTACCGTGGTATTTCTCTTATTACTGTCACGGGTACTGGTGCTAAATCCGCTACTACCTATGTAAATGGCCCTGACTATGTTATCGACGATGCGCTGAAAGATGACGTTATTGGTCGTATTTACATTCCGCCCACTTCTTCTATCGTAGAAGGTGACAGCATCGAGATTGACTACACCCGTGCCGCTGTAACCTACACCAAGATCAAAGCGTTCACCAAGACTCAGGTTGAAGGTCGTTTGCGTTTCGTATCTGACAATCCGGTTGGTGGGCAGTCCGAGCTTGTTGTTTGGCGTGTTTCTCTGACCCCGAGTGGTGATACTTCTCTGATCGGTGATGACTGGTCAACTCTCGGTTTCTCCGGTGAAGTACTGAAAGATGCTACTGGGCATCCTGACTCACCGTACATGGAATTCATCGTGGCTTCGTAAGCACGGATGACCTTGTAGCCATAGCTACATATTAGGGCTGGGGCCACAACCCCAGCCCATTTTTATACCAACACATTATGGAGGCCCAAGATGGCTCGTACTAAACTTTCCCTGGATTGGGATTCGTTGTTTCCTGGTGAAACAGTTGAAATCGGAACCTTTCCCCTCGTAATAAAACCCCTCAGTATTTTCGCTCTCGCATCTGTAGCAAAACAACTCAAAGGCTTTGGTGCCATTCTGCAAGCAGAAGGTGTCACTTGGGAGAATTATAGTTCCCCCGACAGCCTTATAAAACTCGCTACTATTCTCCTTACGCAATTTCCTTCTGTCCTGGCTGATGCCGCCGATGTTGAGCAGGAAGATATAGAGAAACTGCCTTTGGAGTATGTTGTCAAGATTCTCGACAAGGTTCTCGAAGTGAACCTGAAGTCCCGAGAGGACCTCGAAAAAAACTTCAAGTCTTTGGCCAAGAAGTTTCAGACAGTAGTTCCGAAACAGGAATAGCGCAAATTGCTCAAATTTTAGTTGAAAATGGGCATTCTTGGTCAAAGGTAAAGGAATACACCCTGTCTGAAATTGGTGCATTCCTAGCCGTAGTTTTGAGGCAACGTGGACCTTCGAAAGCAGACAAGTTGAACCTGTTATGGATGGCTAACAACGTTACGCAAAAAGGACTACAGGAGATAACAAAAACCCTGCAAAAAAGCGGCTTGAGCGGTGAAGCCCTGAAGCAGGATGAAGCACACGAAATAGCAAATAACTGGAAGAAATTAGCAACATTCATGGGGAGTAGACGATAATGGCAAAAGTACCCAAACCTGCGGCATCCAATAGTCTAGGGCAAGTTGCCATAGATATTCAAGTCACCGGAAACGTTCTTTCCTCTTTTCAGGGTTTTAAAACTGAGTTCCAGACTATAGTAGCATCTTTTACTACTATAGAAAATGCTATAGAACGCATGAGTAGTGCCACTAAGGGTATCGGTGGCACTATGAATGCTTTTGCCGCCGACTTGGGCAAAATAGTTCTCCCACCAAAGTTCGATTCTTTTATCGGTAGCTTAAAAACGCTAAACGATATCAAAGTTCCAAATCTAGAGAATTTCACTAAAGGTCTTTCCACCTTACTTGGGATCAGTGTACCTGACCCACAAAGGATGGAAAAGATAGCTGAAGCATTACGTAAGTTCAATGGCCTCAATTTCCCACAAGGTCTTGATAGTTTTGCCAAAGGATTAAAAACCCTGGAAGATGTGGATGAAGCTGAACTTGGTAATACTATCAAGAAGCTCGACCAGATGCACGCTTCTATTAAGAAGTACAATGGGCTTACTATGCCTAGTCTCAAGGGGCTGGCAGATGGTCTTAATTCCTTACAGCATGTCAAGAATATTGGCGCACGGGCAACACAACTCGTTTCTTTGGCGGATAACCTCAAGCAACTGAATGGTATTAAACTGCCTAATCTTCTGCCTTTGGCTAATGGATTACGTGCACTTGAAGAGATCAAATCAGTTGGTAAAGGAAGCCAGTTAGCCAAATTGGTAACTATGCGGGATCAGCTTGCCCGCTTCAACGATGTAAAAATACCAAACTTCTTGCAACTTGCCGAGGGTGTTCAACTTCTCGATAAACTTAAATTAAAAGACAACTTATCCAATAACCTCGCTAAAATATCCACAGCCCTTTCTACTTTCAAGGGGCCAGATAACATTCCAAACCTGGGCCAGTTTGCCAAAGGTATATCAGAACTCAATACCATTGACGATGCTGGTGGTGCCAATGTAGGAAAACGCCTTACTGAGATAGCGCAAGCTGTTAAAGCATTTGATAATGTCACCATTGACAGCACTTTTGCCAAAGACATAAAAAACATCGCAGAAGCCTTCAAAATATTTGATGCTGCTAATGTAGATGAACAAAAAATTAAGGAATTAATCAAGTCCCTGAATGGCCTTGAATCCGTTAATATCAGCAAAGAGACTTCCAAAGAATTAACAAAATTAGGTAAAACCCTTAATATATTTACTGCTATCCGTATTCCTAATCTTGATGCCCCTGAGCAGGATAAACAATTAGAAGATATTGCCACATCATTAAATACATTTTCTAAATCTGTAGAGGGAGTACGTATCCCTTCATTGAATGCTCTGACCAAGGGAATCATCGAGTTCAAGGATGTAAATATAACTGCCGAACAAGATAAACGTCTTAAATCTATAGGCGAGTCATTAAAGACTTTCTCAAAGCAGGTAGAAGCAGTCCGCATACCCAGCCTGAATGCTTTGACTAAAGGTATTAAGGAGTTTAAGGATGTAAAGATAACTGCTGAACAAGATAAACGCCTCAAATCTATAGGGGAGTCATTAAAGACATTTTCAAAGCAAGTAGAAGCGGTACGTATACCCTCATTGAATGCCCTTACTAAAGGCATTGTTGAATTCAAGAATGTAAAGATAACTGCTGAACAGGATAAACGACTTTTATCTATAGGGGAGTCATTAAAGACATTTTCAAAGCAAGTAGAGGAAGTACGCATTCCTTCATTAAATGCTTTGACCAAAGGTATTGTTGAGTTTAAGAATGTAAAGATAACTGGTGAGCAGGATAAACGTCTTGAAGCTATAGGGAAGTCATTAAATACTTTCTCTACACAGGTAGAAAAAGTTAAGATACCCAGTCTGAACGCTTTGACGAAAGGTATTAAGGAATTTACTGCTGATATAAAAATAAAACCGGAACAAGCCGCCCAGTTAGAGAATATAGGTTCC
>JFJP01005709.1_pt1 | contig 13872 bp, 6 predicted proteins | sample 431651 | NCBI WGS metagenome assembly JFJP01 (sample SAMN02602958, study PRJNA72255) | Microbial mat metagenome, whole genome shotgun sequencing project. | biome: fresh water; feature: sink hole; material: water; isolation source: purple microbial (photo- and chemosynthetic) mats found in... | reverse complement strand
GCCTGGGACGACAGCGCTGACATTTGTCATACCGACGAGCATCGGGGCGCCAAGGACAGCGTGGAGCAGCCGCAGTGATGCCCACCCTGTCCGCCTGGTGGGATGTGCTGCTGGGGCCCTTTGCCGAGTTCGCCTTCATGCGCCGTGCGCTGGTGGCGACATTGGCGCTGTCTCTGAGTGCGGCCCCGCTGGGTGTGTTTCTGACGCTGCGCCGCATGAGTCTGCTGGGCGACGCACTCAGCCATGCGGTTCTGCCAGGCGTGGCCGTGGGCTTCATGCTGGCCGGTGTCTCCTTGAGCGCCATGGCCGCCGGCGGCGTGGTGGCCGGACTGCTGGTGGCCGGGGTGGCCGGAATGATCAGCCGCTCAACCCAATTGAAAGAAGACGCCAGCCTGGCCGCGCTTTACCTGTTGGCGCTGGCGCTGGGGGTGGCGCTGATCTCGCGCCAGGGCCATCAGCTCGATCTGCTGCACATCCTGTTTGGCAGTGCGCTGGGGGTGGATGCACCGGGGCTGCTGCTGGTGGCCGCAGTCAGCAGCCTGAGCCTGCTGGCATTGGCCGCAGGCTACCGCGGGCTGGTGCTGGAGACCTTCGACCCTTTGCACATGCGGGCCACCGGCAGCCACGGCTGGCTCTGGCAGCAGGGTTTTCTGGTCCTGGTGGTGCTGAATCTGGTGGCCGGCTTTCAAACCCTGGGCACCTTGATGGCAGTCGGCCTGATGATGTTGCCGGCGGTGTCGGCACGGCTGTGGCACGAGCACCTGAGCGCGCAACTGCTGAACGCCAGCCTGCAAGCCATGCTGGCAAGCACGGCCGGGCTGCTGCTGTCCTATCACCTGGACACCCCCAGTGGCCCCACCATCATCGGCTGTGCCGGCGCTTTGTACGCGCTGTCCTTGCTGCTGTCGCCCGTCGGCTGGCTGCCGCGTCTGCTAAAACGCCGGCATCGGGTGGCCTGACGCCCTGACCGACACCCTGACGGCGGCGTTCAGTTCGATGCCGCTTTCTCCGGTGCGTTCGCAGCACCGGCCGGCGCGGCCAGCAACTGCACCTGCATACGCGCTTTCAGCGTCTCGTAATAGGCCTTGGTCTCGGCCGCCGACCACAGCGCGCTGTATTGCTCCCGACCCTGACGCATGGTGGCCAAACGGGCCTCGTTGGGTGTGACGATCTGGTTCACGCGCAACACCGCATAGCCCTGCTCGGCCAGATCCACGCCGACCCAGGCGGGCAAGGCCTGGCGGTCTGCACGCAAGGCTGCGCTGACCACGGCCTGCGCCAAACCGGCAGGCTGGTCGCGCGACACCACCACAGCGGGCGCCAGCGTGGCCGACTCGGGCTTGGCTTTCCACTGCGCCAACTTGTCTTGCGCGTCTTTGGTCGCCATGGCGCGCGCCTGGGCGGCAATCACGCGCTCACGCACCGGCCCCGACACTTCCTCCAGGGTCTGGGCACGCGCCGGGCTGTAGCTCAGCACACGCGCTGCCACCAGTTGGTTGGCGGCCACCTCCACGGCTTCGGTGTTGCGCTTTTTCTCCAGCGAGTCGGGCGAAAAAACCGCTGCCAACAGCTTTTCATTGGCCAGCGGCCCCTTGGCGCCGGGTGCTGGCACACGCTGCAAGTCAGGCACCGTGCGGACCTCAAGCTGCAGGCGCTCGGCCACCGGTTTCAGGCTGTCGGCCTGCTCATAGACCGTGTTGGTAAAGATCTCAGCCACCTCGGCGTACTTGCGCTGCGCCTGCTGCGTCTTCAGGTCGGCCAGGAGGCTGGGGCGCAATTCGTCCAGACTGCGCTGCACCGGCAGCTTGACATCCGTCAGCATGATCACGTGAAACCCATAGTCCGACTCGACGACCTCGCTGATGTCGCCCTTTTTCATGACAAACACCGCGTCTTCAAACGGTTTGACCATGGCACCGCGCTGAAAAAAGCCCAGATCGCCCCCCTGCGTGGCCGAACCGGGGTCTTGCGAGTTCTTGCGCGCCAGTTCGGCAAACCCGGCGGGTGCCGCGCGCGCCGCCTTGAGCAGTTCCTGCGCCCGCGCGCGCGCCTGCTCGCGTTCAGCAGCCGGCGCGGTCTTGGCGGCAGTCAGCAGAATATGACTGGCTTTGCGTTCCTCGACGCCACTCAGACGCACGACATTCTGCTCGTAATAGGCTTTCAGCTCCGGCTCGGCGATCTGGATGGTCTTTTTCACCGCATCCATATCCAGCACGACATACTCCACACGGGCTTGTTCGGGTGTGCGAAACAGGCTGGCATTGGCCTGAAAAAATGCGCTCAGCTCAGCCGGCGTTGGCACGATCTTGCCGCTGTAGGCCGAGGGTGCAAACACCTGCACCTGCACCTCACGCTGCTCGTAAGCGGCTTTCAGGGCCAGGTCAGCCAGCTCGTGCGCAGCCAGCGCAGACTGGCGCACGCCCAGCTCGATTTGCTGTTTGGACAAATCCTGCCGAACACTGTTCTCGAAGCCTTCGGGCGTGGCCCAACCCTGGCTGGTCGCAAGCTGGCCGTAGCGCTGCATGTCCAGCGTGCCGTCGGGTTTGCGCAAGGACGCAATGGTGGGGTCACTTTGCAGGAATTTGGCCAAACGGGCGTCGCTGGTCAGCCAGTTGGACTGGATGGCCGCCTGTGCCAACACCTGCTCGCGCACCAGGCGCTCCAGCGTGGCCTGTCGCGCCAGCGGTGAATCGAGCAGCTTCGGGTCGATATTGGGCATCGAGCCGCGCAAGCGGTCCGCCTCGGCCCGGTGCGCCTGATCCAATTGGGCCTGTGTGATCTCCACATCGCCGATCCGGGCCACGGCCACATCGGTTTGTCCCATGCGGTTGTAACCATCGATGCCAAACAACACAAACGACGGGATGATCAGCAAGAACATCACGCTCATCATCAGCTTGGTGTGTTTTCGAACAAAGTCAAACATCTACTGCCTTTTCAGGGGTGTCAGGGGTGAACAAAAAAGGCGAACCGTCTGTTCGCCTTGGTATTTCGGTTTGTATTGGTTAGGATTATCCACCAAGCGAGAAAGCCGGGTCAGCCGGGCAAAGCCACATCCCCCACACGCCACACGCAAGCCCGGTACAGTGCCAGTCTGCATGAACTCCTGCTTTCAACCCACCATACTCCAGCACGGCTTCATTGCCTTTCATGGCAACCGTGCCGAAGACCTGGCCGAGGTCGTCATCCAATGGCTGCGGCGGCACCCCTTGAGTCCCTTGCAGGAAGAAGTGATTCTGGTGCAAAGCAATGGCATGGCTGAATGGGTCAAGATGGCGCTGGCACGCCATGCCGGGGTCTGTGCCGCCACCCGGGTCGAGTTGCCGTCGCGCTTTCTGTGGCGCACCTACCGGCAGGTGCTGGGGCGCGACGCGGTGCCTGCGGCCTCGCCACTGGACAAACTGCCCATGGTGTGGCGGCTGATGCAATTGTTGCCCGAGCTGCTGGCACAGGCTTGCTTTGCCCCGGTGGCCGGCTTTCTCAAGGCCGACGAGCCCGACCGAATGCTGCAACTGGCCACCCAACTGGCCGACTTGCTGGACCAATACCAGAACTACCGCGCCGACTGGCTGCAGGCCTGGGCGCAGGGCCAGGACGTGCTGATCAACGCCCACGGCGGCCGCGACGCGCTGGCGCCCGAGCAGCAATGGCAAGCCGGGTTGTGGCGCGCCTTGCTGCAGACCCTGACGGCGCAGCAACAGCTTGGCACGCGGCCCCAGTTGCACCAGCGGGTGCTGGATCGGCTGGCCAGCGCTCAGGCGCCGGCGACCCCGGTGGCGCAGCGGGTGATCGTGTTTGGCATGAGCCAGATTCCGTGGACCACCTTGCAGGCGCTGGCGGCCCTGGCCGCGCACAGCCAGGTGCTGCTGGCCGTGCCCAACCCCTGCCGTTTCTACTGGGGCGACATCATGGAAGGACGCGAGCTGCTGCAGGCACAACACCGGCGTCAGCCCTGGCGCCACGGCCGCGACCTGTCGGCCCTGCCGCTGCAAGACATGCACGCCCATGCCCATCCGCTGCTGGCGGCCTGGGGACGCCAGGGGCGCGACCTGATCCGGCTGCTCGATGCGTTTGACGATGCCGAGCAATGCCGGCGCCGGTTTGATCTGGCCCGCATCGATGTGTTTGACGAAACGCCCGAAACACCCCAGACACCGCTGCTCAGGCAAGTGCAAAACCGCATTCGTGATCTGCTGCCGCTGGCCGAACACCCGGCCTGCAGTGTGGCCGACAGCGACCGATCGATCGTGTTTCACTGCGCGCACAGCCCGATGCGCGAGCTGGAAATCCTGCACGACCAACTGCTGCAATGGCTGGCCGCGCCAGCCGGCCCGCCTGGTGCATCCGCCGCGTTGGCCCCGCGCGATGTGATCGTGATGGTGCCCGACATCGAGCCGATGGCGCCAGCCATCCGCGCCGTGTTTGGCCAGTACAAGCGCCAGGACGCCCGGTTTATTCCGTTTGACATCGCCGACATGAGCGCCCGAGCCAGCAGCCCGCTGATTGGCGCGATCGACTGGTTGCTGCGCCTGCCGCAGCAGCGCTGTGGCTTGAGCGAACTGGTTGATTTGCTGGAAGTCGGCGCGCTGGCCAGACGCTTTGGTGTAGCGCCAGCCGCGCTGCCGCAATTGACGCAGTGGATGGCCGGCGCCGGCATCCGCTGGGGTCTGGACCTGACGCACCGCAGCGAGCTCGGCCTGCAAGCCTGCGGTGACCAAAACAGCGCCTGGTTTGGCCTGCGCCGCATGCTGCTGGGCTATGCCAGTGGCATGGCGGTGGTGCCCGATCCGCTGCCCGCGCTGGCAACGGTTGAACCGTATGGTGAGGTCGGCGGCCTGCAGGCCGAACTGGCCGGGTCGCTGGCGCATCTGTTGCAGGCGCTGGTGCATTGGTGCCGCCAGGCCAGCACTTCAGCCACCCCGCAGGAGTGGGTGCAGCGCTGCCAATGCCTGCTGACCGCCATGCTGCAAGCCGAGTCCGACACCGACCGGCAGGCGCTGAAAACCTTGCAAGAGGGCTTGGCCAGTTGGCAGCAAGCCTGCGCCGACGCCGGCTTTGTGCAGGCTGTGCCGCTGGTTGTGGCACGCACGGGCTGGATGCAGGCGCTCGATGTGCCCCGTCTGAACCAGCGCTTTCAGGCCGGCGGCGTCACTTTCTGCACCCTGATGCCGATGCGGGCCATTCCGTTTGAAGTGGTTTGCCTGCTCGGCATGAACGACGGCGACTACCCACGGCGCAGCACACAGAACGACTTTGACCTGATGAAGCTGCCCGGCAACTTTCGCCCCGGCGACCGGTCACGCCGCAGCGACGACCGGCAACTGATGCTGGAGGCCTTGCTGTCGGCCAGGCGGCAGTTGTATGTCAGTTGGTGTGGCCGCAGCGTGCGTGACAACAGCGAACAAGCCCCCTCGGTGCTGGTTGCACAACTGCGCGATTACCTGAGCGCAGGCTGGGGCGCGCAAGTGGTCGCCGACCGAAGCACCCAGCACCCGCTGCAGCCCTTCAGTCGGCGCTATTTTGAGCAGGGCAGCCCACTGCAGACCTTTGCCCGTGAGTGGCGCACGGTGCACAACACGCCAGCGCAGGCGCCAGCAGCAACCCCGGAGCCACCGGCACTGGCCGCGTTTCAGGCCGACCCCAGGCTGCCCGTGACCGTGACGCAACTGACGCGCTTTTTGCGCAATCCGGTGCAGGCTTTTTTTCGGCAGCGCCTGCAGGTGGTGTTCGCGCAGGAGCAGCAAGACACGCCCGATGACGAGTGCTTTGCCGTCGATGGCCTGCACGAATACACCCTGATGCAACAGTTGTTGCAGGATGTTGGCGAGCACGCCGACCCGGCGCATCGCCAGGCCAGCCTGAGCACCGCCCTGCTGCGCCTGCGCAAGGGTGGCGAACTGCCCATGCAAGGCCTGGGCGAGCTGCAGCAACACCACCTGCAAGAGGTGCTGCTCACCATGCTGCAGGCCTGGCAAACCGAGCAAGCCCGTTTTCCGGACCCGGCCGAGCGCCAGTCGGTGCACCTGCAGCAAGGCGAGGTGGTGTTGCAAGACTGGGTCGATCACCTGCGCCAGGGCCACCTTGCCGCCAGCGCCAACACCCCGGCCGACGCCAGTGCGCCGGCCCAGACGCGCACCGCCTGGCTGCAACTGCAGCCCGACCGACTGCTGGGCAAAGGCAGTCATCCGGTTGCCAGGCCCGACAAATTGCTCGGCGCCTGGGTGCGCAGCCTGGCGCTGGCGGCCAGTGGCGTGGCCGTGCATGGCGTGCTGGTCGGGCGCGATGGCGTGCTGGACATCACGCCAATGCCGCAGGACGAAGCGCGCAACACCCTGGGCCTGCTGCTGGCCCTGTGGCTGCAAGGCATGAACGAGCCGTTGCCGCTGCCGCCCAAAACCGCACTGGCCCAGCTCACCGGCCAGAACCCGGCAGCGCAGTACGACGGCGGCTACCAGCAGGCTGGCGAGGTGCAGGAGCCCTGCCTGGCCCGGATGTTTGCGGACTATGCCGCCTTGAGCGCCGATGGCCGCTTTCAAACCCTGGCGCAACACATCTACGGCCCGTTGCTGCAGTGGGCAGAGCAGCACGTCAGCGCCCGCACTCACCCCACGGGCGGCACATCGTGACACCCGAAGTCTTCAGTCTTTTTGGCCTCCAGCGCTTTATCAATAAGCGCTGATAGCTACTTTTTAGATAGCAAATCAAGCGCCCTTCCCAAGCAGCCACCCCCATGACCCGCATCGCCACCGAGCCCGACATCCCGGCCCTGCAAGCCACCACCTTTGACTTGTGGGGCAGCCGTCTGATCGAAGCCAGTGCCGGCACTGGCAAGACCTGGACCATTGCCGCCTTGTATCTGCGCCTGGTGCTCGGCCACGGCGGCGAGCATGCGTTTGCCAGGCCGCTGCGCCCGGCTGAAATCCTGGTCATGACCTTTACCCGCGCCGCCACGCGCGAGCTGTCAGACCGCATTCGCCAGCGCCTGCTGGAGGCAGCGCAGTGCTTTCGCGGCGAACGCCAGCCACACACCGAGGACAGCTTTCTGACTGGCCTGATGGCCGACTACGCCAAGGGGCCGCTGCGCCAGCACGCTGCCTGGGTGCTGGCCAGCGCCGCCGAAAGCATGGACGACGCCTCGGTTCACACCATCGATGCCTGGTGCCAGCGCATGCTCAAAGAGCACGCCTTTGACAGCGGCAACCTGTTTGAGGAGGAACTGGTGGCCGACGAGCACGCCCTGCGGCTGCAGGCCAGCCAGGACTACTGGCGCCAGGCCTGCTATCCGCTGGCGCAGGCGCCACTCAAGCAGGTGCTGGCGATCTGGGGCGACGTGGCACAGCTTGACGCCGATGTGCGCGGCTTGCTCAGCCAGGACATCGCGCCTGCGGCGGGTGCGGGCACACTGGCCGAGGTGTTGACGCAAACCATGGCGCAACGCGCTGGCGTGCTGGCGCAACTCAAGCAGGGCTGGGCGCTGCGCGCACAGACCATGCAAGACTGGCTGGACGGCCAAACGGCCAGCAAGGGCAACGGCTGGGATGGGCGCCGGCTCAGCCCGAGGCATTACACCGGCTGGCTGGCCACGCTGCGCCAGTGGGCTGAGGATGCGCAACAAGACGCAGCGCCCGACCTGAAGACCGGCTGGGACCGTTTCACCCCCGACGGGTTGCTGGGTGCGCGCAAGCCCGACGCACCCCCGATCGCCTTGCCGCCGGAGTTTGCCGAGTTCGCCACCCTGAAAGCCGACATCAGCAAACTACCCGAGATCAGCGTGGCGCTGCGTCTGCACGCCGCAGTCAACGTGGGGCAACGCCTGCACCAGCTCAAGCGCCAGCGCGGCAGCTTTGGCTTTGCCGACATGCTGCACCGGCTCGACACGGCGCTGGGCGCCCACAACGGCGCGCGCCTGCGCCAACGCATCCTGGCGCAGTACCCGGTGATCCTGATTGACGAGTTTCAGGACACCTCACCACTGCAGTACCAGATCTTTGACCGGCTCTACCAGACCCAGGCCAATGACCGGCACAGTGCCTTGTTGCTGATCGGCGACCCGAAGCAGTCGATTTATGGCTTTCGTGGGGCCGACATCCACAGCTACCTGCGCGCGCGCCGTGCCACCCAGGCGCGCCACTCTGTGTTGCAAACCAACTTTCGCTCGACCCAGGCGGTGGTCGAAGCGGTGAACCACTGGTTTGCCCGTGCTGACTGCGCGCGCAGCGAAGGCGCTTTCATGTATCGCCAGGGGCAGGACAACCCGCTGCCTTTCATCCAGGTCAGGGCCCACGGGCGAGCGGAGCAACTGCACACCGCCCAGGGCGTGCTGCCCGCCATGACCCTGGTGCACGATCTGGAGCCGGTCAACAACGACGAGATGCGCCGGCGTTTTGCGGCGCGCTGTGCCGAGCAGATCGCCTGCTGGCTGAACGACCGCCAGGCCGGGTTCAGGACGCCAGGCGCCAGCGGCCAGGCGGACGACTTCAAACCCCTGCGTCCGGCCGACATCGCCATTCTGGTGCGAACCGGGACCGAGGCCACTGCGGTACGGCGCGAGTTGGCGCGCCGCAACATCCCCTCGGTCTATCTGTCAGACAAGGACTCGGTGTTTGCCAGCACCGAGGCGCACGACCTGGTGCATTGGCTGCGCGCCGTGGCCGCACCGCACGACGCGCGGCTGGTGCGCGCCGCACTTGCCACCGCCAGCATGGGACTGAGCCTCGCGGAGCTGACCTGGCTGGCCAGCAACGACGAGGCCTTTGATGTACGCGCCGAGAGCCTGCGCCAGTTGCGCAGCGTCTGGCAAATGCAGGGCGTGCTGGCCATGCTGCGCCAGACCCTGCACCAGGACGGGCTGGCGGCACGCTGGCTGGCCGGTGCCGATGGCGAGCGCCGGCTGACCAACTTTTTGCACCTGGCCGAGCTGCTGCAAAGCGCCAGCAGCAGTCAGGACGGCGAGCAGTCGCTGATTCGCTGGCTGCTGACCCAAATCGCGCAAGGCCCGGCGCAGGGTGATGAGCAGGTGCTGCGGCTGGAAAGCGATGCCGACCTGGTCAAGGTCGTCACCATCCACAAAAGCAAGGGGCTCGAGTACCCGCTGGTCTGCCTGCCATTTGCCAGCAGCTTTCGGGCACGGGACCGAAAAAGCACCTCGTTCGTCACCCTGGCCGATGACGCCGGCGAGCGCACGCTGCACCTGCAGTTCAGCGACGACGAATTGGCCCAGGCCGAGCGCGACCGCCTGCGTGAGGATGTGCGCCTGCTGTATGTGGCACTGACGCGCGCCCGCCACGCGCTGTGGCTGGGTTTTTCAGCGGTCAAGGTCGGGCAAAGTGACGCTTCTGTGTCGCACAAAAGTGCGGCGGGCTACCTGCTCGGTGGCAGCGAAGGCCTGGACCGCGCCGGCTGGCTGGCGCTGCTGGAACAGCTCGGGGCCGGTTGTGCCGACATCCACTTGCAGCCGGCAGACCCGCACACGCCCTGCACGCACTTGCAGCGCGCGATGACCGAGGCCACCCTGCTGCCAGCGCCGCTGTACCAGGCCGACTTTGACCGCCATTGGACGGTCGGCAGCTTTTCCGGCCTGACCCGCGGCCTGGACGCAGCGCCACCGGTCACGGCCTTGTCGCCGCTGCAAACGCCCCGGCCCGCCGATGACGAGCCCGAGCCGGGGCTGCCGGCGCCAGCCAGCGTCCAAACACTGCACAGCGCGCCAGCAGGCGCTTTGGCCGACCAGGCGCCTTGGCACCGGTTTGCGCGCGGCGCGCAGGCCGGCAACTTCTTGCACGAGCAACTGGAGTGGCTGGCAGCCGAAGGTTTTGCCCTGGCTGGCAACGACCCACTGGCCGCACGCCTGCAACAGCGCTGCGCGCGCGCCGGCTACGGCGACGCCGCCACCGAGCTGGCGCACTGGCTGACCACGGTGCTGCAAACCCGCTTGCCCGGTCCGCAGGCCGCGCTGACAGAGCTGACGCAGGTGCTGCCTGAAATGGAATTCTGGCTGCCGGCAGACTGCATCGACAGCAGCCAGGTGGACGCCCTGTGCCAACAGCACCTGTTGCCGGGCGTGCCGCGGCCCGCCCTGGTGCCACGGCAACTGCACGGGATGCTGATGGGCTTTGCCGACCTGGTGTTTGAGCATCAGGGCCGTTTTTGGGTGCTGGACTACAAGTCCAACCACCTCGGTGACCAGGACGACGCCTACCAGCCCGAAGCGCTGGCACACGCCATGGCCGAGCACCGCTATGACGTGCAGGCAGCACTTTACCTGCTGGCGCTGCATCGCCTGCTGCGCCAGCGACTGGGCAGCGCTTACCAGCCTGGGCAGCACCTGGGCGGAGCGGTTTATCTGTTTCTGCGTGGCATCCAGGGGCCGGCCAGTGGCGTGTGCCTGATTGCGGCCAAGCTGCCGCTGCTTGATGCGCTGGACGCCATGCTGGCCCCGGCCGCCTTGCCGGTCTGAACATCTCCCGCTTGCGCATGACCTGTGACTATTACATGAAAAAAAGGCATCCAGCCCATACTGTACAAGCGTTGACAGATACGATTTTTATAGCATCATCAATGGCCATGAACCACCCCCCTCGGATCGACAAGCAGCAAGCTGCTGCCGCCCAGGCGCCCGCCAGCGACGCCGTCGATGTGCTGGCCTTGCTGCACCGCTGGGCCGACGCGGGCTGGCTGCGCCGGCTCGACAGCGCGCTGGCCGCGCTGCTGCACGAGCTGGACCCGTCGGCCAGCCCGGTGCTGCTGGTCAGCGCCGCCCTGTTGGCGCAGATGGAAGGGCGTGGCCACACCTGCCTGCCGTTGCGCCACCTGGCACTTGAAGCCGATCACCTGCTGGCGGCCCCACCCCTGGCGCAGGACGAATGGGCAGCCTTGTGGCGCACCTTGCCGACCGAACTGGCAGACTGGCTGGCCGCACTGCAGGCCAGCTCTTTGGTGCGCGTGGTGGCCGCCGCCACTGCCGACCGCGGTCAACCGCTGGTACTGGCGGGCAGCCCGACCGAGCCCTTGCTGTACTTGCGGCGCTACTGGCTGCATGAGTGTCAGGTGGCCACCGAGGTAATGCAGCGCAGCTCGGCCAGCCGTGCGGTGGAGGGTCCACTGGCACGGTGCTGGCTTGACCGTTTGTTTGAGCCGGAGCGGCCCGACACGCCAGCCGCTGACGCCGTGGACTGGCAAAAGCTGGCCTGTGCCGTGGCCTTGCGCGCTGGCCTGACCATCATCACCGGCGGGCCGGGCACCGGCAAGACCTACACCGCCGCACGCCTGCTGGCCTTGTTGCTGGCGATGGACCCGCAGCCGCAGCAACTGCGGGTGGCGCTGGCTGCCCCCACCGGCAAGGCGGCGGCGCGCTTGCGGCAGTCGATCGACAGCTCGCTGCAGGAGCTGAGCCTGCGCGTGGGCCCAGCGCTTGACCTGCAGGCCTTGGCGCAGCGCATGGGTGCTGCCAGAACGCTGCACGCCCTGCTGGGCGCCAGCACCGAGACCCGGCAGATGCGCTTTCACGCCGGCCACCGGCTCGATCTGGACATCCTGATCGTCGATGAGGCCTCCATGATCCACCTGGAGATGATGTCGGCCCTGTTACAAGCCCTGCCGCCCACGGCGCGCCTGATCCTGCTCGGCGACAAAGACCAGTTGGCTTCGGTAGAGGCCGGCGCCGTGCTGGGCGACCTGTGCCGCGACGCCGCGCTGGGGCACTACAACCCGGCCACCGCCACCTATGCGCAAGCGGTGGCCGGCCAGACACTGCCCCCTGAAACCCTGGCCGACACGCCGCCGGCCAGCACGCTGGCACAGCAAACGGTCATGCTGCGCCAGAGCCGGCGCTTTGGCGGCTTGATCGGCCAACTGGCGCTGGCCGTCAACGCGGGCGATGGCGCACGGGCGCAGGCGCTGCTCGCACACGATGCCAGCGGCGTGCTGCAAAGCACCGAGCACGCCAGCCTCGCCACTGTGCTGAGCCTGGCCGTGCACGGTCGAGCAGGTGCCCGCGCCTGCTTTGCCGACTACCTGCAGCTCATCAAAGACCGCCCGAGCCTTGCCACGCAGGACCCGCACGAACACCAGACCTGGGTCATCCGCGTGCTGCTGGCGTTCGAGCGCTTTCGACTGCTGTGCGCGGTACACGAGGGTGACTGGGGCACCATCAAGCTGAATGCGGGGGTGCAGCAGGCGCTGACCGAAGCCGGTCTGCTCAAACCCCAGGGCGAGTGGTTTGCCGGCCGCCCGGTGATGATCACCCGCAACGACCCGGCGCTGGGCGTGTTCAATGGCGACGTGGGCGTGGCGCTGCCCGGCTTGCGCGGTGCTGGCGGCTTGCGTGTCTATTTTCTGGACGGCGACACCCTGCGCTCGGTGGCGGTCAGCCGCCTGGCCGATGTGCAAACCGCCTTTGCCATGACGGTGCACAAAAGCCAGGGCTCGGAGTTTTTGCACACGGTGCTGGTGCTGCCCGCCGGCGGCGCCCGCGTTCTGACCCGCGAGCTGGTGTACACCGGCATCACCCGGGCGCGCGAGCGCTTCACCCTGGTGCAGGGGCAGGCCGGGCTGCTCCAGGCAGCCATGGCACAACCGCTGCGACGCGCCAGCGGCCTGGCCGCGCAACTTGACCTGCCGGCACCGGCCTGAGTCAGCGCAGCGCCACGGCAAGCTTGCCGCGCAGGTCCAGGCCGGGCCAGCGCCCTAAACTGCCGGGCATGAACAGCCCCGCACACCCCACACCCCGGCACCCCGGCGACTTCAGCCGCCGCATCCTGCTGGCCGTCAGCGGCCTGTCGCCGCAGATCGTCACCGAAACCATCTACGCGCTGGCCGCCGACGAGCACGCCCCCTTTGTACCCACCGAGGTGCACCTGATCACCACTGCCGAAGGCGCGCGCCGCGCCGAGCTGTCGCTGCTGAGCGACGACCTGGGCTGGTTTCACAAGCTGTGCAGCGACTACCACCTGCCCGGCATCACGTTCAACCGCAGCCACATCCACGTCATCCGCGACGCGCACGGCCTGCCGATGACCGACATCCGCTCACCCGCAGACAACCAGGCCGCTGCCGATTTCATCACCGCACAGGTGCGCGCCATCACCGCCGACGACGGCTGCGCCCTGCACGCCAGCATTGCCGGCGGGCGCAAGACCATGGGCTTTTACCTGGGCTACGCGCTGAGCCTGTTTGGCCGCACGCAAGACCGCCTGAGCCATGTGCTGGTGAGCGACCCCTTCGAGTCCAGCTACGACTTTTTCTACCCCACGCCCTACAGCCGGGTGCTGCAAATCAATGGGGGCCAACTGGTTGACACCGCACTGGCCGAAGTGACGCTGGCACAAATCCCGTTTGTCAGTCTGCGCCACGGCCTGCCCACTGCGCTGCTGGCAGGCACGGCCAGCTTCAATGACACGGTGCAGGCCGCGCGCGCCGCGCTGGCACCGGCACAGCTCACCATCGACCTGGCGAGCCGACGCATTCTGGCCGGCGTCAAAGAGATGACTCTGCCGCCGGCCGAGCTGGCACTGCTGGCGGTGTTTGCTCGGCAGACGCTGAGTGGTCAAGGCGCCTTAGGCGCACCTCCCAAGGGCGCACCGGACATGGCCTGGGCCAAACGCTACCTGCGCGAGTACCGCTTGATCACCGGCAACCTGGCCGACATCGAAGCCACCGAGCGCGCGCTGCGCCACGGCATGGACGGTGAGTATTTCAGCACGCGCAAGTCCAAACTGGAGCGCCGGCTGAAAGCCGCGCTGGGCCCGGCTTTTGACGCTTACCGCATCCACAACGGCGCCACCCGCCCGCATCGCTACGGGTTAACCCTGAGGCCTGATGCGATACGATTTGTGGCAGATGTGGCATTCAAGGAGGAAAGCTGATGACCATGCG
>JFJP01027347.1_pt1 | contig 13874 bp, 13 predicted proteins | sample 431651 | NCBI WGS metagenome assembly JFJP01 (sample SAMN02602958, study PRJNA72255) | Microbial mat metagenome, whole genome shotgun sequencing project. | biome: fresh water; feature: sink hole; material: water; isolation source: purple microbial (photo- and chemosynthetic) mats found in... | reverse complement strand
AAATTTAAAACAAAAGATGTTCTTTTAACTCTTATACCGAATTTTATTTTTCTTATGACATTGATAGTTCTTGTTATTTTAAGAAAAAAAGAAAAAATTAATTTAGAAAGCTTGAAAATTGATCTTGTGAAGAATTGTAAAATAGCAAACTTTATCAATTATTTTCTTATATTTGGGGTCATGCTTGTGCCTGCCTTCAATATTTCTTTGACAGGGTTGATATTTTTCGGTTTGTTCTTGTTAGTGATTTGTGGGAATGCGCTGAAAAAGTTCTATGGTTCTCTGAATACAGTGCTTTATTTCTTTTATCATTTCATCAAGATCATTCTAGTCATTTTTTTTTTCTTGAATTATTTCGCATTAATTCAAACAAAAAATAACAATTTTGCTATAAAAAACAGTGGGTTTTTGATTTTCAAATTTTTAGGGATCAATACGTTTTATGATATTTTTTCAACCAATGTAATTTTTTTTTTATTTGAATATTAATTATTTCTTGATTTAGAATTTAGGATTTACCATAACAATTTCAGTTTTGTTTGTTTTATGCTCAATCTTTTGTGAAAAATTTAAAAAAATTCGTCTTGATGCTGGTTATGAAGATTATATTAAGCAAACAAAAATGAGTGGTTATTATGAAACACAAACAAAAACAATAGGTTTATTATTCCATTTTCTCTCATATTTACAATATAATTTTTAGAGAGTTCAAATCAAACAGAAAAAAAGAATAAAACGATTTCGCAAGTAAAATTTTATTTATTTTTTTAAATTTGACCTTGTCTCAATAATTAAAGAAATGCAAAGAGACAATTGCTTATATTGTTGAATCCTTTCAATCATGCACAATCATCCTAAGAATACTCCAAATCTATACTATTTTCATGATAATGAGATATAAAACTATCTATTCAATAGCATTAATGTTCTGGATTTTTACAACAAGTTTTACCCAAAAGCATCAAATCATCATGAAATTTTCTCTAGTGATAGGCTTGCCTTTTGCATTATTTCAAATTCTCTGTTTTTACTTCGTAAATTTAAGAGAGAACCTTTATAAAATTGATTTCGATAATATGCAGATTTTTGGGTTTATGACTGATTTTGAATATAATGAATTAGAATATATTATTATGATAATTTATATTTGTTTCCATATTTCCTATGCAAGACAAGTTAAAACTAAATATATTGTAATGAAGTCCTACAAAACTTATCAAAGTCAGAAAGAAACAATAGAACCAAGAATCCTTTCATTGAATGATAAAAAAGATAGTAAAATCCCTAAATCAGACATCGAAATGCTCGCATCATCAAAAGAAAATAAATTAAGCAATGTGGTGATTGCAATCGTTTCAAAATATAGTGATATTTTTTCCCTATTTATTTTGTTCTGGATCAGTATGTATACAGTAAATGTGATGCATCTCATTTTGGCTTTCTTTTTTCTGCTATTTTCAATACAATTGGGAACTTCTATTTCTAGCACTCAAAATTCTTTGAATAAGAAAAAAACAACTTATAATTTTTTAAGAAGATTTTGGGTGTTTTTGATAGTTTATGTGAATTTTATTATTTTCTTGCGTTATTTTTGGGTTGCCTTTATTGTGCCTTATTGTGGAGATAAATTTTCAAATTACCCAGCGGTTTTGTTTCTTGGAATTACTTATAACTATGATATAAGTCCAAGTTTTGGTTTAGTCACAGAAGGTTTTTTGTTTTGTAAAATTAATTATTTATCTATTGATTTATAGATTATGGAGAAGACACTATTCTTTGGATATTGTTTATTTTTATAGTTTTTCAATATGACACTTATCGAAGTAAAGTTTATTCAAAATCTAAAGTAAATGAAAAATTATAAAGAACCATTTTAATTAAAATTTATAAATGAAACGATTTAGAATATTGAGATAGTTCTTGAGAAATTTGCAGGAAACTGGTGTTGCTATCCGTTTTTCAAAGAATTTTATAAGTGGATAAATGTTTTTTATTACAAATCGATAATATGGATAGCTTATCTGACTATATCAATGCTTTTGATTTTCTATGAGATTAATATAATCAATTCCATATTATTATTTTTGATTTTGGTCATCATTATTATCCATTCATTTAATATGCAGAATTCCGATAGTGAAGCCCATTATGCAAGCATGCTTAAATATTGGACTTTTTTTTTGCTCATTGTCATGTTGGTCACTTTGACCAGATACGTTTTTCAATTTTTGAGGTTAATTTTTTTTTAATTATCTTTTATATTTCTTAAAAAATTATTTAAAAATAGATTCAGTTTTATTCAAGAAGCCATCAAAACAGATCCATATTATCAGTTTTTAGCTGATCACTCACATTTTATAGGACTCTATCTCTATGAAGATGTTTGTGTTTATGTTAATAACCTCGAAAGTTGTCTTGAAGAACCATCAAAACTCCGATTGGGATTTCTTCCGAATATCTTATTGCTTTTTTTCTCTGTTCTGGGTTATAGATATTTAAAAATGATATCTATGTTCAAAAATGTGATTTCGAAAAAGACACAGAATTATTTGTTTAAAATCATAAACAAAAACAAAGAGATTAAAAACTCCATAGAAAAATCTTGTCCTATTCAAAATTTATCAATCACTGAAAATTTTCCAAAGGAAGAATTAAACCTCAATCTCTCCTCAATTTTAAATGACCCACAAGTTGATGAGAATGAAATTGAGCAGGATTTCTTTGAAACAATCAAATATATTGTGTTAAAATATTTAACTATTTCAATTGTAGATGAAATGTAAATTAATTTTTATTTTGTTTTTTAAAAATTTCTTTTCAAAAAAATAGAAGTTGGATCGATAAATTAGTCCAGGTGATCTCCCATTTCCTCATTTACATCCTTTTTATTTTGGTGGTTATCTTTGCAATAGCCTTCAAAATCTCTATCGCTATGTTCATTTATTTGGTGTTTTATATCTTCTATTATCAATCAGTTTCTCAGAAACTTTTGGATTTAATCGCTGAAAAGCAAATAGACGCTAAAATTCTTAGAAGTTTTTTAATTTTTTTGTTTTATTCTAAAAAAAAAAAATTTTTTAGAAAAAGAAATATTTGAAAAAAATTTCTTAAGTCAAGAGTCAGTTGGGAAAAAAAAATTTGAAGACATAATAGATTCTGAGAAGAATCTTTGCCAAACCTTACAAGAAATAAAAATGAGAAATTTTGACATTCAAATTCTAACAAAGAAAAAAATTTGGATAGTTTTATTGATTTTCACTGCTCTTTGCCTATTCCTAACATATTTATCACAATTTTGTAAAGATGAGATATTCAAGTAATTTCTTTTACATTAATTCATATTTTATTATAACAATATAAAGAAATAATGAAGCGAACTCATATTTGATGTGGGGTTTATTTATTTTTGGAACATATAACTATGACCAATCTTTACTAAGTGACATTTACCCATTTATAATCTTCCTTTGGTTAAATATCCTCGAAAAGAAAGCCATGCATTTCTTGCAAGAAAAACAAAAATCACAAATCGAAAATTATCAATCAATCGCTATCAAAAGTTCTTCAGGACAAATGCACGTTTTAAAGCTTTCTCATGAATTTGAAAAGGAAAATATTCTCAAATCATTAGACAAAGTCTGTAAATTGACTGTTCCAGTTCAAAGTAAAGGTAAATTAATTCAAAAAGGCTCTCTTCCACTTGAACAATTGTGTTTTGGGGATAATACCCTTGTTAGAGGAACGCCTTCGAAAAGTCTGGATGTTTTTCAAATGCAAAGTCCTAAACCTTCATTTACATTCGAACTTCAAGGTAAAAACACAAACTTTCCACTCAAAGAAAAAAATTTAATTGACGAAGAAAAAAAAGAGGACGATGAAGAAAAAAAAGAGGATGAAAATATGATTTTTGATATTTCCCGTCAAAACAATGAATGTGATATTTTTCTTCAAAGTTCAAGCTTAAACCTTTTAAAAATTGATGACCATTTTCTGACTAAAAAAGCAGCAGGGCTTCTAAAAGGAGGCAGTTTGATTTCAAACGAGAGCAAAAACATTTATAAATTACAGAATTTTTATAAGAACAAAAAAGCTTATCTGAAATATGAAATAATCTTAGGCTGTCAATATTTTTTGATCAGATTCTTTCTGTTAATTTTTTTAGTGAACAGCAATTTGACCAATTCAGTTTTTTCATTTCTTTATCTTGTAATTGTTGTGGTGATATGTTTTCACAAAAATAAGGCAATGATTAATTTTATCAAAGATTTCACATTGACAATAATCCCAATTCATTATGTTTTTTTCCTTATTAATTTAAATAATTCAACTTCTCCTAGACCTATTCCGAAAGAAATAAATTCTTTTCAAGATGTTAGTTTGGTCGGCTATATGTTTGGAAATGATTTATATTTACAATATAGCAGCTGGTTAAAATTTTTAGGCCTTGGTCTTGATACATCAGATTTTACTTCTTTTGTGCTAGTTTCAATAATTATCTGTTTCTTGCAAATTTATTTCATGTATTATTTCACATTCGTTGAATATATCATCAAAAGCATTGACAAAAGGTATCAGAAGTATGAGAAAGCGCTTGAAGATCAAGAAAGTCAATTGATCAATTATAAAAATTGGAAAAAACCTGAAAACAAATTTCTTAATCAATTTTACAACTTCTTGCATGTTGGCGTTCATTTAATCCTTATATTTTTCTTGTGCTTTCTTACAATAATTGATTTTTCTCTTCCAAATTTTCTTCTATTCGTGCTTTACTCTACATATATTATTTTATGCGAATTGGGATTTAAATGGCCGTATACGTTTGAGAAATTATCGTTTATAAAATCCTATTTTAGAGTCATTCAAATAGTGGAAATATTTTTTTTATTCTTGATTCATATATTTTATATCCCTGAAATCTCAGATATTTGCACGTTTCCATTGTGTTTGGAGATCAACACCTATATGAGCAAATATGACAAATTGATTGCTTTGCTAGTTTTACAATTGGGAATAGATTTAATCAGTTATGATAGATTTGCAAAAGTGTGTTACGACCAATGCAGCAAAAAAATGCTAAGAGTATATAACATAAATTTAAATTTTTAATTTTATTAATCCATTCTTAATAGTCGAGATTGATTGGATTATGTCTCTCTTATGAGTATAATGATAAAAAACTGGATAAATTAATCCAGCAATTGGAAATTAAACAAATTTTAAAAGAAAGAGTCAATTATGTTCGAATCAAATTAGAAAGGTCAAAAACATCATTCTTTTATAAAATTTACAAGTTTTTTAAAGATGGCATGAAAGATTCTTTAGTGAGCCTAAAACAAAAGAAGAATTTTTAAGAAAAAGAATGAGTGGACGTGCTCTAAGTTCTAATAAAAAATCAATATAAATCTATATTTTTCTATAGGTAGTCGAAAAATCAGCCTTAATCAGTCTGGTTTACATGAAAGCATTGCTTCAGCAGAAAAAACAGAAGAAGTCATTTTAACTCCTGAAAAATCTGTTTTAACGAAAAAACAAAAACTGAAAAAAATGTTATATAGCTTCTTGCTAGAGTTTAGAATGAGATTTTTATTCAACCCGTCATTAGTTTTGATAAATTTTATACTTGAGAAAAATAATATACTGGTAAATAATCATTCAATTGATGTGCGAGAGTTTCTTTTTTTCAATTTTGATGGAGTGTTAAATTTGTTAAGCTTTCTCGAAAAAATCAAGTTTGAATCTTTGAAAGTTTTCAAAGAAAAAATTATTTCGAAAGAACTTACTTTGAAAGATTTTGATAAAAAATTTAATGAGATTTTTTCCAATCTTCAAAGAAATATTACCATTAATTCTTTTTCTTTTAATGAATATTCACCTGAAAACATGATGAATCCAAAGGCAACATTTGAGAATGAACGAGCTAATTTGAATTCTTATGATAGATTGCAACTACTGATTGATGAACAAATTTGTCTTTTTAATATTAAGGAAAATGAAAGCAAATCATTAGAAGAAATAAAAACGCTAAGACTTATTGATTTTATTGGTTTATTCTTTGAAGTTTTTATATCTAAATGGGATATCATCTGTTATATTGTGCTTATAACCTATTATTTTTTCAATAATGGCATCAGTTGTTGGATTTTATTCTTCTATATGTTCATTTTTCTGATTTTTGAGGAGAAAAAAGCTAAGATGTTTGCTTGGAAAATATGTTTTATTTATTTTGTGGTGATTGCATCTTTGAAATTATTCTTGTATCTTCCAATGGTAACATCAAAGAATTATTCAACAACTGATCCTACTGATTATCTCCCTTCAATACAAGTTTTCTCTTTTTAATTCTTTTAAATCTTAAAAAAAATATATAAAATTTAATTTAGTTGCTTTTTGGATCAAAACATTCAGTTATGTTCGAATTCTTTATCATTCTCTTCATTTTGCTCGAAATTAATATTCTAAAGGAAATGGGAATCGCTGAAAAATCACTCATTGAACAAGAAAATATATATCAAACATTTCTTAGGGTTATTCTTTTGTTTGTTTTTATTTTAAGAGATTTTATTAAATAGAAAAATCTCAACAATGATTTTAAAAAAGAGACCAATAAAAAACTGAAACAATTACAAAAGGATATCGATGAAGATTCTGAATCTAGTGATGATGATAAGGACCAAGATGAGAGAATGGAGACAAGTGAAATAGATGTCAAAGATAAAACCAAGAAAGAAAGAAAAATACAAATTGTTAGATTAAAAACCATATTGTTCAGAATCAAAGAAAAAGATCAAAGTCAAAATCCTATAAAAGTTGGAGCTTTAATGGAATTCAAGAAGGATATTATACAAACAATACAAAGTTTTGAATTCAATTTATTCTCAAAGGCTTTTTATAGATTTTTCTCTAAACATGTAACATTTTATATTTTTCTTATTTGATTTTTTTTTTATTTAGAATAACAAACCCGGCAAAGATCTATATACATGGATTGCTATGATTCAAGTGATAATAGGAATTTACATATTTTTTTTTTATACACAGATGAAATCAGATTCGATCACAGATTCTGTTGTTGATTCTATTAAGTATAAATAAATAAAAATTAAAATCTGAGTTTTAAAATAAACAAGTTTGAGTCAATTTTCAGGAGATATGGTTTTAACCTTATTTGCCCACATATGTATATATTTTGTTTATAATCGTCATAAATTTTTTTTCATTTATATTAAGTGATTATGCTGATTGAAAGAATGATTTTTCTTTATAATCCTTTTGATCGAGCAAAAGATTTGCTAAAGCAAAAAGAAATTGACGATATTCAAAAAGAAAAAAATTTAGAGCCTCTGTTAGATATAAAGGAATTGATCTCTATTGAAGAACTCAAGAATGAAGAGGAAGAACAAAAGAAAACCGAGAAAGAAATTATAGAATCTTCACATTTAATTCAGAATAAACTAAGAGAAAGTCATTCTTTGGCGATAAAATCACAAAAAGAAAATATATCCCAATATCCAATTTTCTACAAATTTATTTTCCAAATATTTTTATTGATATGCGTTGGTTATTTTGTGTTTATTTTCATGCCAACCAACGGGACAAACAGTTTCCCAATTAAACATGATGTGGATGGCACTGTTTATTTTATTAAAGGGAATGGATATTTGATGGGGTTTTATTTTCTATATTGCTTGTATTTTCTCCTCTCTTCATTTCAAATAAAGTAAGCATATTATTATTATAAATTTAATTTCGTGTAAAATAGGTATGGAATGACCAAATTCAAACGCAAGAATACTTTAATGCAAAGATATACAAAATTTAATAAAATCTTTTTTCAAATATACAGAGCAATCCCTTTCATTTTCGAATTATCAACTTTCATTGATTGGACTGTGACATCAACAACATTGAGTTTGATAGAATGGATCCGATTTGAAGATATTCATGCGAAACTATATCTAGCGAAATGCGATTCCATTGAATTTGCTGAAAAAAAAATTGGTGAGATTGTCTCAAAAATCACAAAATTTATGCTTGGTTGTTGTGGGATTTTATTTTTATTGATTTTGTTATTCGGTCCTATGCTATTATTTTCTACATTAAACCCAATGGCTCAAAGTAATTTGGTCACAGGAGCATCAGTTTCTTTTGGAATCGTGCTCAATAAAACAAATTATTTCCAACTTTTTTCAAATTCATATGTGATGGATATTCAAATTGTCAATGAAGATGAATTCAATAGATTATATTCTAGCATAAACTATTTTCTTTCAATCGATAGAAATTCATTCCAAGTAAAAAAATAACATAAATCATTAATTTCTATTTGCAATAAAACTCAAGAGCCTATCAATTCCAGCATATTCAAGCAATAATTGGGATATATCTCAACCAAGCTATGATTTATTAATGAATAACCTTATAAATGCTTCACAAAGCTCACAATTCTCCTTTTCAATGACCTATTCAATGACGAGAGAGGTTTCATTTTTATAAACTATTGATTAAAATTAAATAATTAATCATTTACTCTTACAAAGCATGATAATAGTCCTTTGGCACAGAAAATCGATTATCCAATTTCTAATACAAGCAACTTAACAGCTTTGTATCAACAACTCTCTAACACTTCAAATGATAATTATTTATGTATTCCACGATTTTATATAACAGTAATACTTGGATTTTCATTAAAAAAAAATTCATTTGAAATTTAAGGCAATAAAACTGATGGCAGAATCAAAACCTTCTGCAATTTTTGCTTCGGACACTTTGTGGAAAGACATTTACATAAAGCTAAACACAAGCAAAACAAACCCATTAGAAAAATTTTGGTCCTTATCACTCAATCAATCACAAGATGTTAATAATGGGATCAAGTTCTACACAATATCAGACAAATATACCTCAGCTCTTAGTGGATATTCTGTTATTGGGTTCTATATTTCGATTGTTTATTTGATTGGAAGATTATTAAGAATGTCAATATCAGGTTTATTTCTTTTTATATTTTGAATTCTTAAAAAAATAAAATTTAATCTCAAAATTATAAAACTTTAGTTTTTTTAATTAAAATTTTGTTAAAACATTTTCACAGGGAGTGCTGAAAACTTCTTAACAAGTGATTTGCCCCATCCAGATCATATTCTAAAAATATGCGAGGCTTTGCTAGTTGCTAGATCGGAAAAAGATCATGTTAAGTAGAAATTATCAATTTATTTATGGTTTTGTAAAAAAATAAAATTAGAGAAGAAGCACTTTATTATGAGTTAATTGACCTTTTAAGATCACCTGAAGTTTTTAAATCGATAACGGGAAGTTGTGTGAAATATCTTAAAGAAAAAGATGCCAAATTTAAAAAAGAATAAGCTTAAGAAGAATTTTGTTTCATTTTGTTTCATTTGGATTTATGAATGATTCTTAAAAGAATTTTTTTGAAAAAACAAAAAAGTTATTATTTTCTATTTGCTTTTATCATTTCATTAATTCTCTTTCTTTTTCTTTGAGAACTCTCTCTAATTCTGCAGTTTGCTTTGTAAATATTTTATGAACTTCATTTTCAGCTTCTTTCATCACATCTTCGCTCGAAAATTTTCTAAACGGTTTCAACTATTAAAATTTCTTTGTTAAAATACAATAAAAAATGAGAAAATCTTACAGAATCCATTCCATTGGCTCTAATTTTTCTGAATTTTCCTTTATAAGCTTCAAGGAGTGTTTTAGCGGCTTTCAACGTGCTTTCTTTAATTTCCTTTGTGTTTCCGCTCGTAATAGAACAATTGATTGATTTTTCATTTCTTTTTATTAAAAAATTCATGTCTGAGTTTTCTAAAAACTTGTAAAAAAATCAAAGTATTTTTTTTTTTTTTATTTATCCTATTTTTTTACTTTCATTATATCGGGAATTACATGCTCATCATATACATTTAAAACAATCGAAGTAGCACTTTTAGCCACGACTTGGGCTAACTCAGTGATTGACGTTTTTTCCCCATAGGCTTGTACATAATAGCCATCGAATAAATCAGCAGTTAGTCGACCAGTTTTCATTTTAGCGATTTCTTTCTAAATTATAGAAGGTTTATTGATGAAACAATCAAATATTTGGAAGACCTTGTAATTATCCACCTCTTGTTTAAAACTATCCTCATATTCAGTAAGATCGATTTCTTCAGGAACCGTTGAAGTCGATTTTTCTTTTACTTTGTCAAGTTTCTCTTGTTTTTTCTTGCTTATTTTCGCGAAATAATAGAGGTTGTTTTGATATAATGAGGGGCTTGCAGCAAGATTTAAATTTTTTATTTTTAGAGTTCTGAATGAGAACGATATATAGCTGAGTTGAGATTTGATTAAAGGGGCGTAAAATTTTATGAGAGAACTTTTCATTTTTATTTTGCGAAATATTTTTATTTATAATGATTTTGGTAAAAAATAGTTTTGAATTATTAAAAAAAAAAAAAAAACTAAAATTTCTTTTAATTGTTTTAAAAAATTTTATCTCTTAATTTTTTCTTATTTATTTATTTTCATACGATTCTAATTTTTTTTTTTTTTATTGCAATGTTCTTTCTTTTGTAGTTTACTTAATATAAATACATACAATTTTTAAAAATTTCATTATTTACATTTTCATTTTCTTTCAACAAATGAAAACTTCTCCTATATTCTAAACTCAATCTCGGTTTTCTTTCTCCTTCATGTTCTCTCTCCGCACTATGATTCCTCATTCTACTTTTCAAAGCCATCAGCTCATTTTCAATTGATTTCTCCTCATTGCAATTCCTTTTATTAAGACCATCAGTTGTTTTCTTTAAGATTATCAATAGATTTTCTTTTTCTTTTGAAAAACTGTTGAGTAATTTTTCTTTTTCATTGACAATTTTATTAATTTCTGCTATTTGATATTGAAAATTTTTTGTTTTCATATTTTTTTCTTGTTCATAAGCGAATTTTAACTCTTGTATGGCTTTTCCATAATTCAAATCCATTTTTAATAATTTCTGTTTATATTGTTCTTTTTCAGCTTGAAGCATCTCAATTTCTTTGTAAAACGCTTTATTTTTTATCATAATTTCATTGATCAACCTCGTTTTCTCTAAAATTTGTTTCTGCGAATGGTTAGAAATCTCATTTATCTCAAAAACCCTAGTAGTTTGTGCTGATTTGTTATAATTCTCGAATTTCATTTGATATTCATTGGCTGTTTCTTTCAATGAATTTGCTAAATTCTGGTTAATTGACATCAATTCTTGGTTTTTATTTTGAATTTGTGAAAAATTCTTCATAATTTCTTCTTTTTCTTTTCTGATTTTTTCATTTTCTTTTTTAATTTTTTCATTTTCTTTAGTGATTTTTTCATTTTCTTCATGATCTTTCTCATATATCTTAATTGAATTCTCAAATTCCTTGATCATTTCTTCATATCTAACAATAGTTTTTTCTTTTGAATGAAATTTTTCTTTCATTTCATTCAATTCATTCACAAATCCTTTTATTTCACTTTCCTTCACTCCCTTATAATCCTCTGATTTCTGTCTCAATTGTGCTATTTCCCCTGCAAATTTTTCATTTTCTATTTGTTTTTCTTTTATGCAAAGCTCTTTTTCCTTCTTTACTTTATTCAATTCTGCAATTCTTTCATTCAAATCCTTATTTAACAATTGATTTTTCTTTAATAATTCTTTCATTTTTATCTCCAATGTCTCTTTTTTTGATTTAATTTCTTTGTCTTCTGATTGCAAATTTTCTATTTTCACACTCAATATCTCTTTGTAATTTTTATAAGATTCTTCATTTTTTTCAAATTCCAGAAGTTTTATACTGATTCTTTTACTTTCTTCAAGTAGTTTTACTCTTTCTTTTTCGTTTAATGCCTTATAATCCTTTAATCTATCTAGCTCCGCTTTATAAGAATCTAAACAAATGATTGCTTCATTATATCTATCTTCTTTAAATTTATTGTCCTTTTCAAGGTTCAAGACTTTTTCATGATATTTTTTTAACATTTCATCAGAATTCTCTTTGAAATTCGCAAGTTCTTCCCTTGTTATTTCGACTAAATTAACTAATCTTTGGTTATCATCTATCAATAAATTGATTTTCTCTTCGAAATTATTGATTAATCTCCTATATTCGTTTATTTCAGTTTGTTGGTTCTTCTGGTTTGCGAAGTTTTTCTCAAGAAGATCAATTTGTTTGCGATAATCATCCACTAATTTCGAATTTGCTTTCAATTGGAAAACCAAATCTTTTTCATTTTTACTTGTATAGCCCAAATATTCATTATTTTCTTTCATCTGTCCATAAAAATCAAGACTATTTAGGTTGTTTTCCTGGTGATTATTATGTTTTTTTATTGTAGACGAGCATTTCACGATTTTTTGCGTGGGAATTCGTTCAGAACATAGCTCATTTTCTTCTTCTTTTTCTTCGAAATTTGGTTTTGTGAACTTCAATTTCTTTAAAATAAGGTTTTTGTTTTCAAGCAATTGATCTATTTCATTGATTTCTTTTGAATATTTGCTATTTTGTGAGGTAATATTCATGGATTTCTCTGAAAGAATAAGGTTTTTATCTGAAAATAACAGGTTTTTGTCCTTTGTTGATTCCAGAAAACAAGCGTAATCGTTTTTGAAGGAGGTGTTGAGATTTTCTTTGTTGTCTTGTTGAGAAAAGGAGTTTTGGTTTTGAAAGGAAAAGGCTTTAGGCTGGCCGGAAGTGGAATCACCTGAGGAAAAAGTAGATTTTGGAGGAGAAAACTCCCTTTTTTGGGACTGATTCATTCAAATTATTCTTTAAATTTTAACGAATTTATGAGAGAAAAAAAAATTTAATAAAAAGAAGCTAATTTTTTTAAAAAAATTGGTCTTTTTTATCAAAATCTTTATAAAATTAATAAAAAACTTTAAGCATTATCTTCACAGAACAGAATAAAATCCTAACCTAATCATTACTTATGCTAGGCAAAACCTCTATTTTTCTAATATTTTTTCTCCTTTGCTTTTTCCTCTTCCTTTGCTCTCCACTTTTGAAGAAAAATCACCTTTATTCAAAGGCCAATTGAAAAAATCTTTGAGCCAAAATCACTCTTTGAGCAATCCCCTGAGAAATATTACTGTATAAATAACAATCATCCTGAAAATTTATCCTATGAGCAACAGCTTCAAGAATTTATGAAAGGACCTCGTTCTCCTATAATTCTCGTTCCCAGGAATGATAGGTACTTCTCTAATTGTAGAAATCGATTGCAAGCTTTTAAAATCACAAAATCCACAAATTTTCTCTGACTTTGGCTGGGAAACTTGTTCGGAATGGCAATTTTGGCTTTCAAAGCCTAAAAAATAATACAAATTATGGCTGTGCATGATCTTATAAGTCCTATGAGTTTTTTTTCATTTTCCAAAGACAGCATCTATTCTTCAACTCATTAGTGCAAATGAATTTCAATGCAAACGCAACAAATGAGGAAGAAAGGTACATTTCCTTTTTCATTTGATTTATCGTTCTATAATAATTTTTCATATTTAAGAACCAGAAGGAAAGTAATTCTTTTAATTCATTTGTGAATAAATTTCAGCCCACTTCTAATCTTTCGCAAGCATAATTCATAATTTGATCAAGAAAAAATGTGTAATATATGTTGAAGAATCCATATAATAAGTTTCCTGTTCGTTTATCAAGAGCTTAAGGGAAGAAAAATAAAATTATATTAAAGGTTTTAAAAAAATAGAAAGCTTTGTGCCTGCTAAATTATTGCGGTATATGTGAATCTGCTAGGCCTACTTTTATTATCTGAGAGTCAATATCTAAAATAACCCGATGTTTATTATCATCTAATTTTAAATATTTATATAAAATTATTAAATTTTTTTTTTTTT
>JFJP01006008.1_pt1 | contig 13874 bp, 12 predicted proteins | sample 431651 | NCBI WGS metagenome assembly JFJP01 (sample SAMN02602958, study PRJNA72255) | Microbial mat metagenome, whole genome shotgun sequencing project. | biome: fresh water; feature: sink hole; material: water; isolation source: purple microbial (photo- and chemosynthetic) mats found in... | reverse complement strand
TGTACACCCCTTGTGCGGTGGTGCCCCAAGTGTGGATGTGACCATATTTTTTCTGCTGCATGGTGTAAACCGAGTAATTCTCGCTCAGTTCATACATATCCACCGCGAAATAATGATCCAAGGCCATCAGCGCCAAGGCATTGCCTTGTTGGCAGCGCAAAAACAGGCGTGGCTCCTGGCGATCATAGTTTTGCAAGCTGAGGGTGGGGTCTAAAGTGGCCAAGCCCGGCAACATCGCGATGCCATTGGCATCGGTCACGCCCTGGGCACGCACATCGGCACTGCCGCCCAGTTGCGCGTAAGTCCCGGCATACAGGGTGAGATTAACGCCCGCCACCGGCTGACCGCTGGCTAAGTCCGTCACCCACACCAGCGTGTTGTGGTGTCCGGCTTTGACTTCGACATGAAACGGCGTGACTTGGGTGAAAAACCAGTTGTCTTCCCCCTGATTAACCTGCGGCTGGCTGGTGAACTGACCGGCGACTACCCCCGATGGGCCGGGCAATAAGCGGCGCACATCTAAAGGAATTTTGAAAGCCAGATCGGGGACTTTGGGAATCAGTTGTACAGTTTGCAAATTAAACTGCGGCCCTTGTGGGGTTAAAATATGATAAGCCAGATTTAATTGTTCCAGATTAGTGACCACGATAGGCACTTGGCTATCCACATTGCTTTCTAGCACCGCCGTGTTGTGTTCAAAATTGTATTCTGGCAAACGGTGATTGGTGGCAAATTGCAGGCGTGGTTTTTTGGTGCTGAGGGTGCGGCCAAATTCATCCCGTAATTTAGCGACATCTAAATCCAATTGATACACTTGCCAGGCTTTCAGTAATTCAGGCAACCAAGTGACATAACGATTATCGCGTTGATGTGGACTGCTGAGACGAGAATTGCGATAACTATCCGCCCAAGGATCATAATCGCTGCGTCCTTCGGCTAAGCCAGGGACTAAGCTCAAACTGTTTTTGATTTCATCCACGATGACTGGTGCAGAAAACACCAGACCGACTGGGCGCAGTGGATTGCAACGGTTGGTTAAAGCAAGAATGACTTTGCTGGAAGTAAAAGCCAATTCTTTGTCTTCATTGCTGGTACACTGCACGCCTAAGAAAGCAAACGCGGGGAAGCTGGCGAAACTCACCACTTCCCGTTTTTCTACCCCATTTTCTGGGCCTAATTGTGATTTTAACCCCGGTTCGACATGCAGGATTAAATCCGCATTCTCAGGCATCAGTTGCTGCGCATGGACTAACCACACGCTGTTATAGTCTTCCGGTTTCTTGTCATCAATAAATTCGGCTTGTACCGCAAAGCGTTGTTTACCATTCGCCATGAAATAAAGCGCACTGGCGACCGAAGCGCGTTGTACCGGCTGGTTAAAGCTGACTCGCACATAGGGCATCCCCGGCGCTTTCCAGGTTTGAAAACTGTAGTCGCTGACGCTGGGGCGTTCGGTGATAAACACATGAGACAGGGGTTTCTCCAGCGTGTCGCCCGCTTCTGTTTTAATCCCAGGCTGTACCAAAACCCGGTAACGGGTCGCGGGAGCCAGCGCAGCTTTGTCGCCTAATTCGCAGGCCAGCGCCGAGGTGTTGAGCCAGCGCCATTGACAGGCCAATTTGGGGGCAATCGTGATCGGGATTTCGCCGGCTTCGCGCTCCATGCGGCCCAACGGCACCACCGGGCGATTGAATTGGAACACCAGTTGGCGACCGGTGGGCACGTCTCTGCCATCGGGTGTAATGCGTTGAATTTGTAGCGGTTCGTTGTTTTTGTTGAGCTGTGCGGAATCGAAGGCCGCCTGCGCCAAGGCGCTGACGGACAACAATCCGATCAGGGTCAAACGAGAGAAACAAGGCAACATGCTGTTCTCCTAAGATTTAATTGAGCTGTGAGGATAGAAAAGGCCGGATTCAGATGGGGTGATAGTATGCACTTTTTTAGAAGCAGGTTATAGACCAGATGCCTGGGCAGTGTGGCGTGGATGGGCGGGGATCAACCTCTGCCTCTTGAAGGTGCGCCGCGCAGCCCCATAACTGGTCGCGATATTAAGCCTGAATAGCATTTGTAGCACAGGAGACATGCAATGACAGATCAAGAACACCAAACCGCCGCGACCGATGGGTTCAGCGCAGCGACCGATGAGACCACCGAAGCGACCCTGATGCCCCGCGATCAGGTGCAGGCCGTGCCGGTTGAAGCAGGTTCGGCAGACGCGATGCGCGCCGCGATTGAGCCGCTGGAAACCGCCGCGCCTGGGCCGGGTCTGGAAGCGTTGCAGCGGGAAATTGCCGACTTAAAAAAACAACTGGCCGATCAAAAAGATGCGCTGTTACGGCAGCAAGCAGAGATGGACAATGTGCGCCGTCGCGGCAGTCGTGAACTCGAAGAGGCGCATAAATACGCCTTAAAGAACTTTGCCCAGGAATTATTGCCGGTCAAAGACAGTCTGGAAATGGAACAAGCCGCCGCTGCCCAGCCCGACGTGGATGTGACCACCTTGCAAGAAGGCGGGGCGCTGATCTTAAAGCTGTTGGGCAATGCGTTGGAAAAATTTGGCGTCCAAGAAATCAATCCGCTCGGCGAAAAATTCAACCCAGAGTGGCATGAAGCGATGCTGATGCAGCCCATGCCGAATGTGGAACCCAGCACCGTGTTGGTGGTACATCAAAAAGGCTATCAATTAAATGGCCGCTTGTTGCGGGCCGCTCGCGTGGTGATTAGCCAGGCGGGTTAAACGCACGGCGCGGCAAGATACCTGCTTGAAAAGCAAGTGGATGCCCCCACTTCGGATGCAGGAAAAAGCCATCGTTTGCTTTATTTAGAGTGGCCGTCAGACTGGCAACTTACCTGTTGCACTCACCAGCCGCCACTGTTTGCCTAACACCATCAGATAACTCAGTTTTTAGAGGACATTAGCACATGGGTAAAATTATCGGTATCGATCTGGGCACCACCAATTCCTGCGTGGCGATCATGGAAGGCGGTGCGCCGCGTGTGATCGAAAACAGCGAAGGCGCTCGGACTACACCCTCTATCATCGCTTTTGCAAGTGACGGGGAAATTTTGGTGGGTCAATCGGCCAAACGCCAAGCCGTCACCAATCCCAGCAATACCTTGTTTGCGATCAAGCGCTTAATCGGTCGCCGTTTCGGTGACGAAGTGGTACAGCGCGACATCAAAATGGTGCCCTACAAGATCGTCGGAGCCGACAACGGCGACGCTTGGGTAGATGTCAATGGCAGAAAAATGGCCCCGCCAGAAATTTCCGCCCGGGTGTTGATGAAAATGAAAAAAACCGCCGAAGACTATCTCGGCGAAGAAGTCACCGAAGCCGTCATCACCGTGCCTGCTTATTTCAACGACTCGCAGCGTCAAGCCACCAAAGACGCGGGACGCATCGCGGGTTTGGAAGTCAAGCGCATTATTAACGAGCCAACGGCGGCAGCGCTGGCTTATGGCATGGACAAAAAACGGGGCGATGCCAAAATCGCGGTCTATGACTTGGGCGGCGGGACTTTCGACATTTCCATTATTGAAATCGCCGAAGTCGATGGCGAACACCAATTTGAAGTGCTGTCCACTAATGGCGACACCTTCTTAGGCGGAGAAGACTTTGATTTGCGGGTTATAGAATACATCGCCGCTGAATTCAAAAAAGACACCGGCGTGGATTTACACAACGATCCGCTGGCTTTACAACGCCTGAAAGAAGTCGCTGAAAAAGCCAAAATCGAACTGTCCTCCAGTCAGCAAACCGAAATCAATCTGCCTTACATCACGGCAGACGCCAGCGGGCCTAAGCATCTGAATATGAAGCTGACTCGTGCTAAATTCGAGTCGCTGGTGGATGAACTGGTGCAACGCACCTTAGAACCTTGCCGGATTGCTTTGAAAGACGCCGGGCTGGGTACGTCTGAAATCACCGAAGTGATTCTGGTCGGCGGGCAAACTCGGATGCCCAAAGTACAAGAAGTGGTCGCCAAACTGTTTGGCCGCGAACCGCGCAAAGACGTGAATCCCGACGAAGCCGTGGCAGTGGGTGCGGCGATTCAAGGCGGGGTGTTGTCGGGCGCGGTGAAAGACGTGCTGTTACTGGATGTCACCCCGCTGTCTTTAGGGATCGAAACCCTCGGCGGCGTGATGACCAAGCTCATCGAAAAGAACACCACCATTCCAACTCGCGCCGCGCAAGTGTTTTCCACAGCAGAAGACAACCAAAACGCCGTGACTGTGCATGTGTTGCAAGGGGAACGTGAAATTGCCAGTGCCAACAAATCGCTGGGCAAATTCGATTTGGGGGATATTCCTCCAGCACGGCGCGGTGTGCCACAAATCGAAGTGTCCTTTGACATCGACGCCAACGGCATTTTACATGTGGCCGCCAAAGACAAAGCCACCGGTAAAGAACAATCAATTCGGATTACTGCATCCAGTGGTTTGAATGAAGAAGAAATCCAGAAAATGGTGAGAGATGCCGAAGCCCATGCAGCGGAAGACAAGAAATTCCACGACATGGTGACGGCACGTAACCAAGCGGACAATTTGATTCATGCCACCCACAAAACCCTGGAAGAACTCGGTGACAAGGTAGAAAAGTCTGAAAAAGACCGTATCGAAACCGCCATTAAAGCCTTAGAAACCGCCATGAAAGGCGATGATTTGGCAGATATTGAAGGCAAAACCAAAGCACTGAGTGAAATCTCCAACAAACTGGCAGAAAAACTCTACGCCGCTGCTGCTGGCGGCGGGCCAGAAGACATGGCCAGTGGTTTCACCGACGCTGCCGAAGCGGCGGCCAAAGCCCAACACGGCGATAAAAAAGCCGATGATGTGGTGGACGCAGAGTTTGAGGAAATCAAAGAAAAGAAGTAAGATGTAGCCCGCAGCTTGGCACCCCGTTCGGGGTGCCAAGCTGTTTGAGTTTTTGGTGCTGCGTCTTAGAAATCACCGGCATCAGCAAAGAAGACAGTGCTTGGTTGTCATGACAGGAAAAAATATGTCTTTTATCTCCATGGAACCCACCAACCAAACCTTTCAAGAAATGATGAGTAACGGGGTAAAGTATCAGATTCCTCGTTTTCAACGTGATTACGCTTGGGGCCAGGAACAATGGGAAGACCTATGGGGTGATATAGAAAACTTGCCTAAAGAACGCTATCACTACATGGGTTATGTGGTTTTACAGCGAAAGGATCAGCATGAGTATGTGATTATTGATGGGCAACAACGCTTAGTTACTTTGTCGCTGGTGATTTTAGCTGCGATGCATAAAATTAATCAATTAATTCAGACTGGCCGTGAAGTAGAAAATAATCAGGAAAGATTGGGCGAGTTAAGAAGGCGTTTTATTGGTGCTAAAAATCCAATTTCTCTCAATGTGGATAATAAAGTATCCTTAAATAGAAATAACAACACTAATTTTCGCAGCATCTGTTCCAGATTGGCCGCACCCAATGTTCGAGGCTTGACTGCTACCAATAAGCTATTGAATAAAGGATTTGAATTCTTTTCAAAAAAAGAATCAGGAGAAACAGGAGAAGAGATCGCTTCTTTTGTAGAACAAGTCTCATCGGGCATGGTTTTCACAAAAATTGTGGTACAGGATGATTTAAATGCCTATAAAGTCTTTGAGACCCTGAATGCACGAGGCGTGCAATTATCGACTCCAGACTTGCTTAAAAATTACTTGTTTTCTGTGGTCACTAAAGAAGAAGACTTGCCTGACCCTGAGTTAGATGAATTAGACTCAAACTGGGGACAAGTGGTGAGTCAGTTAGGTGAGGCTGATTTTACTGATTTCATTCGTTATCACCACAATTTTCAGAAAAATTTGGTTACCAAAAAAGACTTATTCAGTTCAATTAGAAATCTGGCTGCCACCCCAAAAACAGCCTATCAATATTTAACATCGCTGCGTGACTATGCACCCTTATATGCGTCGCTGAATAATCCAGACGATGATTGGTGGCATAATCAACCGGAACCCTATAGAAAAACGAGAGTTTGGTTGGATGTTTTAAGACTGTTTGGGATAAAGCAACCCTGGACAATTTTAATGGCTGCGTTTTTTAAGTTTACGCCAGAAGAATTTGTCAAGTTAGCTGAATATATGATGGTTTTATCGATTCGCTATAATGTGATCTGTCATTTTTCACCCAGCGAACAAGAGAGTAAATACAACCAAATTGCAATAAAAATTTTTACCCAGGAATTTAAGCGTGCAAGCCATGTTAAAAACCATGATTTATTTAAGAGTATCTATCCTAATGACCAAACCTTTTACAATGCCTTTGAATTTCATAAAATGCCCAGTCGGCAAACGCCTAAAAAAATCAGATTTTTATTATCAAAAATAGAACATTATTTGGGGGGACAACTCACAGAACAAGCGGTATCCCTGGAGCATATCTGTCCTTATAACCCAAGTCCAGCATGGATGGAAGCCTTCGGTGAAGGTTACGAAGAGGTTAAAGATCGCATTGGAAATATGATGTTATTACCCACGACTATAAATAGAAACTTAGATACCGCCTTGTTTGCTAAGAAAAAAGAGGTATACGCACAGGCTGGCTTAAAACTGGCCGACAAAGTATGTCAGTATGAGGTGTGGAATAAACAATCCGTGGATGATTTTCAGGGCTGGCTGGCACAGCAAGCAACCCAAACCTGGAAAATTCATTATGATTGAAAGCACCCATTATTTAGATTGATAAAGTGAAATACGGTTTTTTTTCAATGAAGCCAATCCAGACGCTGGTTTTTTAGATTGAGTCATGACAAACCCCTATTCCCATGCCAAAAGCTCGCCCACTGATAAAAAAACGGCGAAGTTTTGGCGTTAAATTAAAATTTCTCCTGGTCTTCCCACGCGGGAGTGGATTGAACAAACATGAGCAAACGTGATTACTACGAAGTGCTGGGGGTTCCTAAGAACGCCTCACAGGCCGAATTGAAAAAAGCCTATCGCCGTTTGGCGATGAAATACCATCCTGACCGTAATCCAGGGGATGAGAAAGCAGAGGTGCAATTCAAGGAAGCCAAAGAAGCCTATGAGATTCTGAACGACGAACACAAACGGGCCGCTTACGATCAGTTTGGTCATGCGGGAGTCGAGGGCGGGCCAGGCGGGCCGGGTGGTTTCGGCGGCGGTGGCGGCGGTTTTGGCGATATTTTTGAAAGCGTGTTTGGCGACGTGTTTGGCGGCGGCGCTGGCGGCGGGCGCAGCCGGGTCTATCGGGGCGCTGATTTGCGCTACGACCTGAGCTTGACCCTCGAAGAGGCGGTGGCGGGCACTGAAGTCAAAATCCGTATTCCCACTCAGATCACTTGCCATGTTTGCAACGGCACTGGGGCCAAAGCGGGCAGCCGTCCCTTGACTTGCGGCACTTGTGGCGGGGCGGGTCAAGTGCGGATGCAGCAAGGCTTTTTCACGGTACAACAAACTTGCCCGACTTGTCGGGGCACCGGCACGCTGATCAAAGACCCCTGCGATAACTGCCACGGTGCAGGCCGCGTCCAAGAGCATAAAACCCTGTCGGTTAAAGTACCGGCGGGAGTTGATAACGGGGATCGGATTCGCTTGTCGGCTGAGGGCGAAGCAGGCACCAATGGCGGCCCGCCGGGTGATTTGTATGTGCAAATCAATGTCAAGCCGCATCCGATTTTTGCGCGAGAAGACAATCAGTTGCATTGCGAAGTGCCGATCAGCATGGTGACTGCGGCTCTGGGGGGCGAGTTGGAAGTGCCGACCTTAACCGGACGGGTGGCGCTTAAAATCCCGCCGGAAACTCAAAGCGGCAAAGTTTTTCGGCTGACCGGCAAAGGCATCAAACCAGTGCGCGGCGGGCCAGTCGGCGATCTCAATTGCCGAGTGGTGGTAGAAACGCCGGTGAATTTGACCGCCCGTCAAAAAGAATTGCTGCAAGAATTTGAGCAATCCATGCACGAAAGCAATATGCCGCACAGTCCTAAATCGAAATCTTGGCTGGATAGCGTCAAGAAATTCTTTGAAGATTTAGCGACCTAGTTGCTGATAAAACCGTTAAGCTGGCTTTGAATTCTGCTATGCTTGGAACGCAACCCGCTTAGAAACAGGCTGATTTACCTGCTGAGGACATCATGTTATACGCAATTATCAGCGAAGATGTGCCAGATTCGCTCACTCGGCGGCAAGCCGCCCGTCCTGCGCATCTGCAACGCTTGGAAGCCTTGAAACAAGCGGGGCGTTTGGTACTTGCAGGCCCGCATCCGCTGATTGACAGCCCAGAACCTGGGGCGGCTGGTTTCAGCGGCAGTTTGGTGGTGGCCGAATTTGCCGATTTAGACAGCGCCCAGGCTTGGGCAGCGGCTGATCCTTATCAAGCGGCGGGGGTGTACGCCCGCGTCACGGTCAAACCCTTTAAGCAGGTGTTGCCCTGATCATGACCGCGACTTCCCCTGTGCAACTGATTGAAAACCGGCTGCGTGCTGCCTTGTCGCCGTCGCGTCTTGAAATTATTGACGACAGTCACAAACATGCCGGACATGCAGGCGCGGCGGCGGGTGGCGGGCATTTTCAAGTACGGATTCAAAGCGCCGCTTTTGTGGGTAAAACCCCCATCCAGCGCCATCGTTTGGTTTACGACGCCTTGGCTGAACTGATGCACACGGTTATTCACGCGCTCAGTATCCAGGCGGAGACGCCAGACGCCTAATCTCCCTAACGGCGACTCTATCGGTCGCCTTTTCTACTTACTCAGAGAACTTTTGTCATGCAAAAAAAACATACCTTGTACCGTGCCGTGGTGTCTTGCACCCTGTTGTTGAGTGGTTATGCCGTCCAAGCGGCTGAGAATGAAGATAAAGTTGTGGTGTTGGTGAACGATGCCAAGATCACCCAGCAGCAGTATGACGACTATCAGAAAGCACGCGGTCATCAAGGTGGCGCAGTGACGGCTGATCGGCAGACGGTGGTTGAAGAACTGATTGCGCGTGAACTTTTATTCCAAGAAGCGAACAAACAGAAGTTAGATGCCACGCCCGAAGTGGTTCGCGATTTGGAAACGCTGCGTTATAACTATTTAGCGGAAGCGATGATGCAGGCTTATTTGAAAAAGAATCCTGCTACCGATGAGCAATTGAAAGCGCATTACGACAAACTGATTGCCAAAGCCACCATGCCGACTGAATACAAGGCGCGTCATGTGTTGCTGGAAAAAGAAGAAGACGCGAAAGCGGTGATTGCTGAACTCAAAGAAGGAAAGGCTTTCGCTGAATTAGCCACCGCCAAATCTAAAGACGAAGGTTCTGCCAAAAAAGGCGGTGATTTGGGCTGGTTTACCGCACAGCAAATGGTGCCGCCTTTCTCTGAAGCGGTGGCTAAAATGGAAAAGAATAAATTCACTGAAACCCCAGTCAAAAGTGATTTTGGTTGGCATGTGATTTTACTCGAAGACAGCCGCACCGTGGCACCGCCTACGTTTGAAGCCGTGAAAGAACGGGTTAAAGGCAATTATCAGAATGAGCAGATGCGTGCTTACATGGAAGAACTGAAAAAGCCCGCTAAGATTGAAATCAAAGAACCCCTGGCCGTGGACGCCGATCCAGCCAAAGCCACTTTGACCAAATAAGTCCTAGACTTTAATTATCTTAACTTCTACCTCACCACAGAGGCACAAAGACACTAAGGTACACAAAGACTTATTTCACAGATAACTCGTTGTGAATATTTAGTTTTCTTACCTTTGTGTGACTTTGTGCCTTCGTGTCTTTGTGGTGAAGGTTTTGTGTTAAATAAGTAAGGCTCATGTACTTAACCCCCTCGTTTTGTAGCGCGGTGACTCGCTGTCACCGCGTGACCTCCCAGTGAAACCCTCATGTCCCCCACTTTGCAACTGGCCACGGCGCTGATCGCACGCGCTTCTGTGACCCCCGATGACTGCGGCTGCCAAGCGCTGATTGCCGAACGCTTGCGCGCCCTGGATTTTCAGATAGAACCCTTACGCTTCGAGGATGTCGATAACCTCTGGGCGCGGCGCGGTTCAGCGGCTCCCCTGTTTGTGTTCGCAGGTCACACCGATGTTGTGCCCAGCGGCCCTGCCGATGCCTGGCTGTTTCCGCCGTTTCAACCCACCCTGCACCAGGGATTTTTGTACGGACGCGGTGCCGCCGATATGAAAGGCAGTATCGCCGCGATGCTGACGGCCTGCGAACGCTTTATCGGCCAATATCCGCAACATCTTGGCGCGATTGGGTTTTTGTTGACCAGCGACGAAGAAGGGGCGGCGGTGAATGGCACAGTCAAGGTGATTGAGCAGTTACAAGCCCGTCAAGAACAAATCGACTGGTGTCTGGTCGGCGAACCGTCCAGCCGCCTCAAGTTGGGCGATGAAATTAAAAATGGCCGACGCGGCTCGCTGACCGGCTATCTGCAAGTGCAAGGCGTACAAGGCCATGTGGCCTATCCCCATTTAGCCGACAACCCGATCCACCGTTTTGCCACCGTGCTGCAAGCGCTGTGCAGCACCGAATGGGATCAGGGCAATGATTTCTTTCCGCCCACCGGTTTTCAAGTGTCCAATATTCATGCGGGCACCGGGGCCACCAACGTGATTCCCGGCAGTTTGGCACTGGTGTTCAACTTTCGTTACAGTTCCACAAGCAAGGCTTTGATTACAATCTGGAATGGGTGCATTCCGGCGCGCCTTTTCTGACCGCAGGCGGTGCCCTGCTCGACGCCGCCAACGCCGCCGTGCAAGAAATCTGTGGTTATACCCCGATACTCTCCACCAGCGGCGGCACTTCCGATGGCCGTTTTATTGCGCCGACTGGTGCGCAAGTCATTGAATTAGGGCCATTAAACGCCACCATCCACAAGATCAATGAATGCGTCAACAGCACGGATTTAGACCAATTATCGTTGATTTATGAAGGGATTTTACAGCGCTTGTTGTTGCCCGCTGCGGCGATTTAACTCATCAAATTGCTAGGTTAATCCTGCAAAGTACGCAGAGAAAAACCGCAAAGTGAATTGGTTGTCTTTGTGTCCTCTGCGTCTCTGCGGTAAATTTTTTTGGGGTAGGTAGTTACCTTTATTATTGGATAGCTGTCTTATTTCCTCCGTATTGGGTTAAACTTTTTGCCAGGCATCAGTTACGCTGCCTCGATATGCTTCCATTGCTTGGCAAGGAGAAAATCCACATGAAGATCAAACTGTCTTACTTATTAGCCGGACTCTGGTCTGGTTTGATGCTACACAGCCCGCTGGCGATAGCCGCGCCGCCGCCGCCCTGGTTAGCCGTGGTGGAAGGCGAGCAGTTGGCGTTTGCTGATTCCTGCGCCACGGCGGCTCAGCAAGCCCTGCGCGAACAGGGTTTTGCCCGAGTCGAGATTCAAGGCGACATGGTGTTTGGAGCCTATCGAGAAGGAGCCGACTACCATTACAAAGCCGCGATCAAATGCCTGCCCGCCTACGAGCTAGTCACCATCACCATCGCCACCAATCGCAAAGGCGGCCTGGATCAAGCCAAACAACTGCTGGCACAACTCCGCCAATACGCAACGCCCACCAGCGGTGCGCTAAAACGCCAAAGCAGCCATTTTGATCAGGCTGAAGTCACCGCCAGCGCTTTATTTCCCAATTGCAGCGATGGCCCAACCTTGGTGCGTTGTTTAAACACCGTGCCGCAAGATTCGATTGAAATCGCCCGCAGCTATTTACAAAAATTAAAGAAATAAACGCACCAGCAAGCACACACGAAAACTGCCAGTTCTTTAAGAACTGGCAGTCCTTCAAACCCCGCCCACCGACTTCCCTGTGAGTCGGTTTTTTTCTGCCCGGATGAGCTTGAATATGTTGTTAAAACCCGAGTTATTATCGCCTGCGGGCACTTTGAGAAATCTGCATTACGCTTTTGCTTACGGAGCGGATGCGGTGTATGCCGGACAACCGCGCTATAGCCTGCGAGTGCGCAATAATGATTTTCAAAGCCTAGAAAATCTTGCCACCGGCATACACACCGCGCATGACTTAGCCAAGAAATTTTATTTGGCAGTCAATATCGCCCCGCATAACAGCAAGGTTAAAAGTTTCTTAACCGACCTAGAACCCGTGGTCGCCTTACAACCCGATGCACTGATCATGTCCGATCCGGGTTTAATTCTATTAGCGCGAGAACGTTGGCCAGCAATGCCGATTCATTTGTCGGTACAAGCCAACACCGTGAATTATGCCGCTGTGCGTTTTTGGCAAAGCCTGGGCTTAACCCGGATTATTTTATCGCGGGAATTGAGTCTCGAAGAAATCGCTGAAATTCGCCAGCAATGCCCGGATATGGAACTGGAAGTGTTTGTACACGGTGCCTTGTGCATCGCCTATTCTGGGCGCTGCTTACTGTCTGGTTATATGAATCATCGCGATTCTAACCAAGGCACTTGCACCAACGCCTGCCGCTGGGGCTATCAACTACACCCAGCCCAAGAAAGCGCAAGCGGCGATCTCAGCCCCGTCCAGTCGCCCGCTCAGCACAGCAGCCCGGTGTTTTTACTGGAAGAAGCGCATCGTCCTGGCGATTACCTGCCGATTTTTGAAGACGAACACGGCACTTACATCATGAATTCCAAAGACTTGCGGGCAGTACAACACGTAGCCCAGTTGACCGCGCTAGTATTACGTGGCACGCACCGCCCAAGTCTACCGCCGCGCCATAGACGACGCCGCCCAAGGCCGCGATTTTGATCGCAGCTTAATGGATGAATTGGAAAAACTCGCCAGCCGAGGCTACACCGAAGGCTTTTACCGCCGCCATGTCCACGACGAATATCAAAATTATCAACGCGGCGTGTCGCTGGGCGAACGCCAACAATTTGTCGGCGAAGTGCTGAGTTATGATGTAAATCGAGAGTTGCTAGAAATCGACGTTAAAAACCGTTTTCTATTAGGCGACCGATTAGAATTGATGTTACCCACCGGCAACCACTTCTTTACCCTCAACCAATTAGAAGACGGCGAGGGCAACGCCTTAGCAGTCGCCAAAGGTTCCGGGCATCTGGTTTGGATTCGTGCCCCAGCGATGAACCAGGCGCTGGGCGGCTTGTTATTGCGCGAATTACCCGAAGCAAACGGCAACGGTGTTGAGACGGCAGAAATTTCTGTATAGTGACACTCCCTGGCGACAAGCACCAGCGCTTGGCTGATTTCGGTTTCATAAACCGCCAAACACCAAGCAACGCAACTTGTCACCAGTTCATTCCCCACCACCCAACCCAAGAGAGAACCTATGCTAACCAGCAACTATTGTGTGATTCACGGCGATCAACTGCGTAAAGTAGAAATGACCGCGCCCTTCACCAAAGAATTTGAAATCGAAGGCACCGACAGCGGTGCCAGCGCAGTCATCCTGTTAATGCTGAAAGGTTTAACCGGCGACGCCGATCCGGTAGAAGTCTCCATCAACGGCCAAATCACCGGAAAACTGTATCCCAACAAAAACAGCGATCCCGAATCCTGGTTCACCCAGATACTGCATTTCTCGGCTTCAGAAGGCAGCTTAAATCCCAATCCGCCGCAGGCAGCACCGCGAAATTTGATAAATTTCATGTGCAGAACGTGGTTTGTTTCTATAAGTCTGTGTAGTTTTGGGTGAGCCTGGTAGGGTGTGCGAAATGCCGCCACTGACGGTGGTTTAGGCAACCCACTTTCTCGGCATTTCGCACACGCGGGCGATGTTGTACGGTTGTGCCGCGTGCGCACCGCAAAAAGACGCGGCGCACATCCTACTTACTACCTAAATCAATGGCTTAAGGACTTTTTCGGAGTTTTCAGTTCCCTTCGACTCCGCTCAGGGAACGAGCGAGAAAGCGAACTTATTTCATCCACGAAAAGCACGAAAAAC
>JFJP01005708.1_pt1 | contig 13874 bp, 10 predicted proteins | sample 431651 | NCBI WGS metagenome assembly JFJP01 (sample SAMN02602958, study PRJNA72255) | Microbial mat metagenome, whole genome shotgun sequencing project. | biome: fresh water; feature: sink hole; material: water; isolation source: purple microbial (photo- and chemosynthetic) mats found in... | reverse complement strand
TGTGCGTGAAGACGGGCGCTGGCGCTACATAGACGGCCAGCTACAAGAGCCCGCATGAGGCCACCCGATGCCTTGCCAGCTCATGGATTTTTACACTTTTTGTAGCTGCTAGCGCTTACTGTTATTGGGCTAGAGGCATATATCATGCATAAATCGGACGGCGTTGCGCAAGTGGTTCTGGCCACGCTGAACGCCAGGTACATCCATGCCTCGCTGGGTTTGCGCTATCTGCTGGCCAATCTTGACCGGCATGGCGGCACCGGGCTGCGGGCGCAGGCGCTGCTGCGCGAGTACACCATTTCCCGCGCCGCGCACGAGGTGGTGGCCGATTTGTTGGCCACGCTGGGCCCGGCGCAAGCATCCGGGCTGCCCGAGTCACCACCGCTCACCCTGGCCCCATGCGAACCATCGCGCTGCGCCAGCACTCGGCAGCCGATCGTCGGTTTTGGTGTTTACATCTGGAACGTGACCCAGACCACCGAGGTCATTCGCCTGCTCAAGGCGGCGCGACCCGATGTGGTGGTGGTGCTGGGTGGTCCCGAAGTCAGCCACGAGACCGAACAACAAGCCATCACGCAGCTGGCTGACCATGTGATCACCGGCTGGGGCGAGGTGAGCTTTGCCAGACTGTGCCGCGCCGTGCTGGACGGTCAGCCGCCGCCGGGCAAGATCATCATCGGTGAGCAGCCCGCGCTGGCCGAACTGGAACTGCCCTACGCCGAGTACAGCGACGCCGACCTGGCGCACCGGCTGCTGTACGTCGAGGCCTCGCGCGGCTGCCCGTTCAAGTGCGCGTTTTGCCTGAGCGCGCTCGACCAGACCGCCTGGGCTTTTGCGCCAGAGCGCGTGCTGGCAGCGCTTGAGGATTTGTACCAGCGCGGTGCGCGCAACTTCAAGTTTGTGGACCGCACCTTCAATCTGAAAATTGAGCACTCGGCACGCATCCTGCAGTTTTTTCTGGACAAACTGGCGCAATCCAGCCCAAGCGACGCACCAGCAGAGCACCACCGCGCTGCGCCGGACCACGCAGCGCGACCGCTTTTTTTGCACTTTGAGGTGATTCCTGACCATCTGCCCGAGCGTCTGAAGGCGTTGCTGGCACAGTTTGCGCCCGGGGTGCTGCAGCTTGAAGTGGGGGTGCAAAGCTTCAACGTGGCGGTGCAACACACGATTTCGCGCCGCCAGGACAACGCCACCACCGAGGCCAACCTGCGCTGGCTGCTGGCGCACAGCCACGCGCACCTGCACGCCGACCTGATTTTTGGCTTGCCAGGCGAGTCGCTGGCCAGCTTTGCCGCCGGCTTTGACCGCCTGCTGGCGATCGGTCCGCACGAAATCCAGCTCGGGCTGCTCAAGCGCCTGCGCGGTGCGCCCATCACCCGACTGGCACAGATGCATGGGCTGGTGTTTGCTGCCGAACCACCCTACACGGTGCTGCAAACCGGCGTGCTGGATGCCGCCAGCGTACAAGCTTTTGCGCGCTTTGCCCGTTACTGGGATTTGCTGGCCAACTCCGGGCGCTTCACGCAAACCCTGGCGCTGTGGTTGCAACCCGACCGGGTGGATCCCGGCCAGCAGTCGCCCTTCTGGCGTTTCATGCAACTGTCTGAACGGTTGTGGCAGCGCCTGGGCAGCACCCACCGGCTGACGCCAGAGGTGCTGCTGCAGGCCTTGCTGGATGAACTCAGCGGCGCGCTGCCGCTGCAGCCACTGCGCCAGGCCTTGCTGGCTGACTACCAGACCAGCGGTGCGCGCGCCAACCCGAAGGCGCTGCATGGGCTACTGCCCAGGCCCGCAGCACCCATTGCCCGGGTCAAGCGGACCCTGGCAACCCGTCAAGCGCGACATCAGCTGCCCTAGCGCCTTGGCGCAGTTCTATCAGATGTTGCCGATCGCCCCCCTTTCCCTGATCGACCCGAATGGCCAGGCGCGCAGCGGTCGCTTCGTTGGCATGACGGGTGACATCTGCTGGGCACAGCTGGCCCCGCCGCTGGCGCGCAGTGCCTGGTGGCGCCGCTTTCACCACAAGCGCTGGCTCTATGTGGCGCTGTCGAGCGAGCGGTTCTTTTGTGCTGTGGCTTTGGTTGACGTGGGATGGAGCAGCACCGCCTTTGCCTATGTGTTCGATCACCGGCTGCGGCGCTTCGTTGCCTCGTTGTCGCAAGACGGCTTGCCGGGTTGGGGTGCCCGGCTGGCCGACCGTTGCGGTGCGGGTGCCTGCCATCAGTTTCATTTTGGCGGACATCATATTGATTGCCGACATCACTTGGATCGCGGCATTTATCAGCTGCAAGTGCGCAGCCAGGGATTTGAGATTGACGTGGATTTTGACGACGACGGCGCGCTGCTGCTGGCGGTAGGCCCGGTGGCGGGCGGTGTCATGCATGCCACGCAGAAGTCGTCTGCCTTGCCTTTGCGTGGCGAGCTGCGGCTGGGTGACGCGCGTCATGACCTCACCGGTGGTGTTGCCAGTTTTGATTATTCCAACGGCTTGCTGGCACGCAATACCGCCTGGCGCTGGGCCAGCGCCCATCAGCCAGGGCTGGGCTTTAATCTGCAGGCAGGCTATTTTGGCAATCAGGAAAACGCGCTGTGGCTGGACGGCCAACTGATCCCGTTGACGGCAGCGCAATTTGATTTCAACCCGGCCGATCCAATGGCGCGCTGGCAAGTGCATACCGACGATGGTTTGCTGGCCCTCGATTTTTATCCCCTGGGCTTGCGCCGCGAAGACAAAAACCTGCTGCTCGCCGCCAGCCGTTATGTGCAGCCCATCGGGGTCTTCAGCGGCTGGGTCAAGGCCGCAGCGGATGCCGCTCCCCGCGCGGTACGCGATCTGGTGGGCGTCACCGAAGACCACCAGGCACGTTGGTAGCGTTGCCGTGCAGCGCCTCGGTGTCGATCAGAATTCTGCGCGCACCCACCCCTTCTGAACTTGTAAGGGTTTTTCACCGCTAGCCCTTACGCAGCAAGCGCAAGCAGCTATTATTTCTATAACTGTCCCGGTGAAGTCAAGGTGCGCGGCTGGCGCTGCCGCCGGACATCAGCGCCGGGCTGCGCGGTGTCGGCGTCGCCATGCCAGGCCAATCCAGGCCCAGCGGATCAGCAGGTTGGCACTCCACATGAACGCCAGACCAAACAAGATGTCGCTCAGAAAATGGTCGCCCATGGCCATGCGCAGCAGCCCGATCAGCAGGCCGCTGGTGACCCCGATCAGCAGCCAGCGCCGGCGCCGGCGCGTGCTGCCCAGCAGTCCGACCCCGGTGAGCGCAAACCCGGTCGCCGCGTGGCCGCTGACAAACGAGCAATTGCGCTTGCATTGCCGGGCCGGTTGCAGTGGCGAAGAAAAGCTGGCGCTGCCGCCAAACTCGGCCACGGCATGTGGGCGCGCCCGACCCCATTGGTTTTTCAGCGCCTCATGCACCAGCAAACCCAGCCCCAGCACCAGCGACAACGCCAGCAGGCCGGCGCTGCGCCGCAGTCGCGGCGATATGCCGGCGCGCGGGTAGCGCGCCAGCAGCAGCACCGCCAGGGTCAGCAACAGCAGGGCGCGGCCAAGCCAGGGAATCACATCGTTGATGGCCTGCAGCACGGGGCCAACCTTGAAGCCGGCGCCGGCGCTGTAAAACAGGGCGCTGACCCACAAGTCCAGACCCGGCCACAGGCCAAACAGCAGAATCAGTGCGGCCCACAGGCCAAACAAGGCGGCGCGTTCGGTGTCGATGGATTTCATGGCGCGGTAGGCCCAGGGGCGGTGCGGCGCAGCAGCCACAAGCCCAGGCGCACACGGCCACTGCGCGCCTGCGCCAGCAGTTCGGCAGCGCCGTAAGCGGCCACCAGTTGCGCCGGGGGCGGGTTGGTATCAAGAAACAGCAGCGCGTCGTGCGCGGCGGTGTTCAGCGGGGTCATCAGTTCAAAGTGGTGTTTGGCGGGGCCGCCGGCGCGCCACGACTGCAGCGTGGGCGGCTGCTCGCGCCAGGCATAGGCGGCCTGCACCAGCACGTCGCGCTCCACGGTGGCCACCACCAGGCCGGGGTGCGCCTGCCGCGGGGCATCAAGTTGCTGCAATACCACATCCCAATAGCGGGTCTTGTGCCAGAAATCCAGCGGCCGGTAGGCACCATCGCGCGGGCCGGTGTGCCACCAGCGCAAGTCATGGCTGAGCGCCACGGTGGCGGTCAAGCCAAACGAGACCAGCAGCGCCAGCAGCGCGCGCCGGCCATGCTGCGGGTGCGCTGCCAGCCACAAACCCGCCGCCAGACACAGCCCGGCCAGCGACGGCGCACTCCAGTTCAGCTGCGCACCGCCTTTGAGGGCTTGCAGCAGCGCCAGGCCTTGCAACGGCAGGGCAAACGCCAGCGCCCACCCCACGGGTTCGCGCCATGCTGCCGGGGCCACCGCTTCGGCAGTGCGGCTGGCACCCCAGCGCCAGTGCAACAAAGCGAGCAGCAGCACCAGCCACAGGGCCGGTCCGGTCAGCAACAGTTGCCCGGCCAGGTAGTCGCCAAGCGACTTGAGCAGCGCGGCAGCACCGGCCCCGGGTGTCTGGCTGGCGCGTACCGTGATGTCCAGCGTGTGCTGCAAGGTGGGCCAGTGGTGGTTCGCGTTCCAGGCCAGATGCGGCAACAGGCACAGCAGGGTTGCCAGCGCAGCCACCGCTGGCCCGGCCAGCAAGCCCACGCGTTGCCGGCGGTCAAGCGGCTGGTGCCACAGCTGCCTGGCCGCCAGCAACAGCACCCAGGCCAGGCTGGGCAACAAGGCCAGCGCGGTGTATTTGGCCAGCAGTGTGACCCCCAGCGCCAGCCCGGCTGCGGCCCACCAGGCCAGCGCGCGCCAGCGTGGCAGGCTGGCGTGTGCGGCCCGGTTGGCATCCTGCAGCGCTTGCCAGGTCAGCGCCATGCACACGGACCAGCCCAGCAACAGCGGCGCATCGGTGGTGGCCACCAGCCCCAGCAGGCCCGAGGCCGGAGTGGCGGCCAGCAAGGCACCGGCCCAGATGCCCGCGCGCAACGAATACATGCGCGTGCCCAGCCAGACCAGCACGCCTGAAGCCGCCAGCCAGCAAATCATGGGCAGCAGCCGGATGCCCACAACGCTGTCGCCACACACCAGCGTCGAGAGCCGGATCAGCGCAGCAATAACCGGGGGTTTGGAGTAGTAGCCCCATTGCAGGTCTTGCGACCAGACCCAGTACTGCGCCTCGTCCACGTGCAGCCCGGCCCCGCTGGCCAGCACCGTCCACACCCGAAAACCCAGCAGCAGCGCCAACGCCGCCAGCAGGCCCAGCGGCCAGCTTTGGGAAAGCGTCGCCGGTGTGCTGGATGCGCCGTGGCCTGGCTTCATTGGGCGGCTCCTGCAGGCGCACTGGCCCGCCCGGGCGCGCCCACCATCGCCAACCCACGGCTGGCAAACAGTGGCACCAGCGCCGCACCGGCGGGCTGGCGGTCAAGCCGGATCAGCGCAATTTCTCCGGCCACCGGCGCTCGCAACGCGGTGCTTTCTTGGCGGTAAAAGGCAAAGCTGGGCTGATGCAGTTGCCACTGCACGGTTTTGCTGCCCTGCGCGCGGGCCCAAACACCGGCATCGCGCACCGGCCCTTGCAGCGTCTGCCCCCACCACGGCACCACAAACAGGGTGAAATGGGCCAGCCCGATCACGCCAGCCAGCCACAGCCGCACGCCCGGCGTGGCCTTGGTGGGTTTCCAGGCCGCCAGGCCCGCCATCAACAGCAGCGCACCCAATGCCGCCCAGAGCACCGGCATGGCCGATGGCGCAGAGGCAAACAGCCCGGCCAGCCAGGCATCTTGCAACTGTGCGCCGAGCCGGCCGGCAGCGGCTGTGAGTGCAGCAATCAGCAGCACCAGCGCCGGCACCGACCACGCCAGCCCGCGCAGCACCGCCCGCTGCGGTGCAGGCTGGCTCAGCAGCCAGGCCATCAGCAGCGCCAGCGGCGCGCCGCCATACAGCGCGTAATGCGGCAGCTTGGTGCCCGACAACGAAAAAAACACCACCACAAAACCAGCCCAAAGCAACAAAAAACGCAGGCTGGGGTCTGGCCACAGCCGCCGCAGGCGGGTGACCAGCACCGCCAGCAGCAACGGCCAGGGCAACCACAGCAGCGGCAACACCAGCAGGTAATACAACAGGCTGCCGCCGTGCCCTTCCAGCGGGCCGCTGAACCGGTCGAGGTTGTGGCGCAGAAAAAAGCCGTCAATGAAGGCCTGGCCGTGTCGCCACAGCGCATAGCTGTACCAGGGTGCGGCAATTCCCAGCACGATCAGCCAGCCGCGCCAGTCGGCCAGCGCCTGGCGCAAGCGTTGGCCCCGGTCGGTGCTGAGCGACCACAGCAGCAAGGCGGCGCCGGGCACAACCACCGCCACCGGCCCCTTGGCCAACAAGCCCCAGCCGGCCCACCAGCAGGCCCAATGCAGATCAATGCGGCGGCCGTCAAGGGCAAAGCGCCACAGCCGCAGCCCCGTCAGTGCCAGCAGCAGGTTCAGCAAGGCATCGGCCGTGGCAGCGCGGCCAATCACCACAAAGCCCAGGCTGGTGGCCAGCAGAAAAGTGGCCGTCCAGCGTGCCTGCGCACCCCAGGCGCGTGCGGCGTATTGCCCCACCACCCAGGCGGTGGCCAGCGCGCACAGCGCAGAAGGCAGCCGCACCGCCCATTCGTTGATGCCAAAAATGGCCATCGAAGCCGCTTGCAGCCAATAGACCAGAATTGGCTTGTCAAACCGGTCGGCACCATTGAGGGTGGTGTGACCCCAGTCGTGGCTGCGCAGCATTTCGCGCGAGGCTTCGGCAAACGCGCCTTCGTCCACGTCAAACAGCGGCGCGCTACCCAGGCTGAGCAGATAAGCCAGGCACAGCAGGGCCCAGGCCAGCAGCAGAAGGCGCGGCGTGGGCTGCGGGCTGGCGCGTGGGGGCTGAATCACGGGATGCGAACGAAAGCAGATGGCGCGGTAGCCGCTGGCCTCAAACGTGCCAACTGGCGTTCTCGTCGGCGGGGCGGGAATCGTCCAGGGTGTGGTAGGTGCGGGCCTGGCCGCTGTCGAAATAGACCCGCGCCAGAATTTCGGCCAGCACACCGGTGGTCAAAAACTGCAGGCCGGCAATGGCACAGAAAAAACCCAGCCACAGCAGGGGCCGTCCGCCGACTACTTCGCCGCTGAGCTTGAGCAGGCCCAGATAGCCCAGAATGGCCATGCCCACAGCACCGACCATCAGCCCGATGGTGCCGAAAAAGTGGCCAGGGCGCGCGCCAAAGCGCAAAAAGTAATAAATCGACAGCAGGTCCACCAGCACCCGCACGGTGCGCGAGATGCCGTATTTGGATTCGCCAAATTGCCGCGCCTGATGGCTCACCGGCTCCTCGGCCATGCGCGATGGCGATGTCACGGTGGAGAGCCAGGCCGGAATGAAGCGGTGCATTTCGCCATACAGCCTGATTTTGCGCAGCACCGAGGTGCGAAACACCTTCAGGCTGCAGCCCAGGTCGATGAACTTCAGCCCGGTGACCTGGCTGATCAGCCGATTGGCCAGCCAGGACGGAATCTTGCGCAAAATCCAGCCGTCCTGGCGCTTGAGCCGCCAGCCCGCCACCATGTCCATATCCTCGCGGAGCAAGCGTGCCACCAGTTTGGGAATGTCGGCCGGGTCGTTTTGCAGATCGCCATCCAGGGTGGCAATGACATCGCCGCGGGCCGCATCAATGCCTGCCTGCATGGCCGCGGTCTGGCGAAAATTGCGCCGCAGCAGCAGCACGCGAATGTGTGCGCCCAGCGTGGCGGCGTGCTCTTTGAGCACTTTGCCGGTGCCGTCGGTGCTGCCGTCATCGACCACGATCAGCTCCCAGGGAAACGGGTAATCGTTCAGCGATTCGCAGACGCGGTCGAGCATCGGGCGGGCGCTCTCAACCTCGTTGTACATGGGAACGACAACCGACAAACGGTGCGGCGGCATGGAGATAAGTGGGGTGGTCATGGGGTAGATGCTACAGGGAGGCAACGCGGGTAATTCTGCGTGCTCCAGCCCAGCAGGCTGGCAAGGGTGGCAGACCCGATGGTAATCGCCAGGGCCAGAAAATGAACCAGCAGTGCCGCAGCGGCCAGGTCTTGCGGCGTGGCCTCGGTAAGGGTGCTGGGCAGCGCCAGCCATAACTGCACGCCAGTCCAGATACCTGCCTCATACGGCCCCAGCCCGGCGGGCGGCTGGGCTGGCAAGGCAGCGCCAAACTCACCTCCCAGCGCGCCGGCAAAAGCGGTTGCCGCCGAGGTTTGCGCCAGCATGGCCAACGGCAAACCCAGGGCGGCCAGCTTGACCAGCCAGTTGCTCACGGCAAAGGCCCAGGCACGCCAGCGCACCGCTGCCAGCGGCGCAGCACGAGCCGGCTGCACCCGCGCCACCGCCAGTTGCCACAACCACGGAAACAACCAGATGGCTGCCGCCAGTGCCAGCAAGGCCGCAGCAGCGCGCAGCGGCCAAGGCAGCGGCAGCCAGGTCAGGCAGGCCAGGCAGGCCAGCACGGCGACATCTTGCAGGCGCAATTTCAGCAGGCTCAAGGCGGCATCTGCCACGCTGACCCCGCCCTGGCGATGCAAGGCCCAGACATACACCGCTTCGCCGGCGCGCATGGGGGCAATCACCACCCAGGCGCTGTGGCGCACCAGCAAAGCCCAGGCGCTGTGCCAACGCAACTGCAACACGCCCGACCATTCCTCGCGCAGACGGCCGGCGCGCAACACATGGCTGCACACCATGCCGCACACACTGGTCAGCCAGACCCAGCCGGGTACTGCCTGCGCCTGTGCGGCCAGGCGCGGCCACGACACATCGCGCAGCAGCCAGGCCAGCAGACCGAAGGCCAGCACACTGCTGGCCAACATCCACACGGCTTTTTTCGTTCGGCTCTGGCCGCTCATGGGCGCTGTCCCGCGCGCCACCACAAATGCAGCCGCAGCAAGGCGCTGCCAATGGCCAAGACACCCAGACTGTGTTGCAGGCTCAGGGCCTGCGGGTAGCCGGTGTGATCGCCAAAACACAGCGCGGCCGCCAGCAGGTCAACCGCGCACATCCACAGCCAGCGATGCCGCAGGCGGCTACCACCAGGCGCAGCGGGCGTGCCCAGCAGCCGGCCAGCGCCATACCAGCACAGTGCGCCACACATCATGCCCAGCCCGCTGCCGACCAGCACGTCAGCCGGCCAGTGGGCACCCACGGCCACGCGCGACCAGGCCACCAGCGCAAACAGGGTGATCAGTGCAAGCAACCGCGGACGGGTGAGTTGATGCTGCTTTTTCAGCAGCAAAATCATCAGTGTGGCGGTGGCACCAGCGGCAGCGGCATGGCCCGAGGGCATTGACCCGCTGTGCAGCACGGGCGTGCCAATGACCGTGAACTCGCCCAGGCTCATGACCAGCGCCGGGCGCGCAACGCTGAACGCCGCCTTGACCAGCTGCACGCAGGCACCACCGGCAAACAGGGCCAACACGGCCCCCAGCGTGCCCTGACCGTTGCGCCGGTCCAAGGCACCCACCAGCACCAGGATCACCCAGCCAAAGCCCAACAGGGTCAGGTTGGCCCAAAGGGCATCGGGAAAGACCCGGTGCTGGTGAAAAAACCGCATCCAGGCCGGGCTGTCGGCCGCCCATTGCACCCAAGCGCCTGCCAGCAGCAGGCTGGCGGCCAACCCCCAAAACACCCGTTGCCAGGCGCGCACTGCCAGCGCAGGCGCGGCGGGCGGTGCGGTGCGGGTGTCGGTCAGGCAGGGGATGGTGTTGGCGCTGGGCTCAAGCATGGAGGCAAGGGGAAAGAGTCGCGCATTTTAGATACCTTTCCCAAGTCGCCCAATGCGTCAACGCGGCTTCCCCTGTTGCCCTCAGGGCAGCGTCACGCCGGCGCTGGTGATCACCACCTGGTTGGAGTAATCGCTGCGCGCCGGACGGGCAATGCTGCCCTTGGCCAGTACATAGTCCACAAAGCTTTGTGTGTAGAGCAGGTAGGTGTTGACGTAGCGACCTGCGGCAAACACCTTGCCCAGGGTGGTGTAGCCGTCTTTACCGGAGGCAATGTAGTCGTTGGTGACCAGCACATAGGTTTTGCTCAGGTCGATGGCGCTCCAGGCACCGGTGGTCTTGCTGCGCACCTGCACGTTGGTAATGCGCTGGCCCTTGGCCCGGCTCATGTCCAGGTCCCAGCGCATGCCGGCTGCGTAGGGGTGCGAGCCGGTTCCGCTGGAGGGGTTGACGATGTGGTTGTCCACCGCATCTTCCACTGCGGCCACCACTTCTGCGCCGGTCATGTCGAGTTCAACCAGCACGTTGGTGAATGGCAGCAAGGTAAAGGCCGAATTCATGCTCAGGCCGCCCGCGGCCACCGGCACGCGCACGCCACCGGCGTTTTGCAGCGAAAAGTCAGCGCGTTTGGCCGCGTTCAGGAAAGCCTCGGCCACCACTTGGGCCACATCGCTGCCGCGGGCCAGCGTATTGGCGGCTTCGCAACCGGCCGTGCCAGCGCTGCGGTTGGTGGACTCACCCGGCACGCGCACCAGGCACAAGGACTCGGTGGCCGTGCCAATGGGCTTGGCCTTTTCGGCGGATACCTGGTCGGAATATGTTTTCAGGCTGGCGGTGGCTGCGCTGTCGGGAGTCAGCACCTTGACTTGCGGCTGGCTGGCGGCCAGTTTGGCCACCAGGGCGGTGCGGTCAGCTTCGGCCAGGACTTGCCAGGCCCCGGCGGCATCCTTGCGTTTGAAGCTGTCGCCAATCAGCAGCGTGGCCTGGCCGCCACAGCTTTTAACCGCACCGGCTTGCGTGAACTGCACATTCATCAAGCCAGTGGCCTTGGCGTATTCCCAGGCTTGACCGATACACACGGTTTCGCCCGATTTGTTGGTGACGATGGTGGGGTAAGCGCCAGAGCTGGTCAGGCCCAGGGCGGTAAAGTCACCCAACAAGGTGTGCGAGTCGCCGCCAATGATCACGTCCACGTCAGTCAACTTGGCGGCCAGCGCCTTGTCGGCCACATAGCCCTGGTGGGTGATGGCCACAATGTGGCGGATGCCCTGGGCTTTGAGCTCGTCAATGGCTTTTTGTGCCGATGCGGCTTCCTCATTGAACTTGGTGCTGTCCAGCGGGCGCGACGAGTTGACGGTTTTGCTTGCCGTGGTCAGGCCGATCAGGCCGATCTTGACTCCGTCAATCTCTTTGATGACATAGGGTTTCAGATAGCTGCTGCTACTGGTGGCGGCCAGCGGTGTGCCGGTAGCGGGCACGATGTTGCTGGAGAGGGTTGGGGTCTTGCAGGTGCCCTGGCCAAGATAGTCGAGAAAGCCTTTGAACACCGCATCGCCATCGTCAAACTCGTGATTGCCAGGAATGAAGGCATCAAAACATACGCTGTTCATCATCACTGCATCAGCGGCCCCCTTGAAGAAGGTGTAGTACAGCGTGCCGGTCAGCGCGTCGCCTGCGTGGATTTTCAGCAGGTTTTTACTGCCGGCAAGCGACTTGTACATGGCGGTCTGGCGGGCAAAACCACCCAGTTCGACCTGCGTGGCCACGCCATCGAGCTTGAGTTCGGTGTTGGCAAACGCATCGAGTTGCGAATGGTGGTCATTGATGTGGGCAATATTGAGTTCGAGGGCCTTGAAGCTGGGTGCAACGGTTTCGTCATCATTGCCACCACAGGCGGTGACGAGCAGACCAAGGGCGGCCAATGCGCAAGCGCTGCGGGCGGCGCGGGAAACAGCGTGAACGTGAAACTGCATGAAAAGCCTCTGTGAAGTGAAACAAAAAGGCCAAAGGCTAGCCACCCACTGTGACTTCAATGTGACAGGGGTCCGCTGGGTGCCGATTCACGGCTGTGTCATACGCGGCACTTAAAAACGGGGATCTTTTTCCAACTCCAACACCCAGGTAAATGCCATGTACTCCTCTTCCCGTCGCGATTTTGTGATTCGTCTGGCCTCGTTGACTGCCTTGACTGGCGCGGGCGCTGCCCTGACCGCGTGCGGCGGCGGCGATGACCCCGAACCGCCACACTTTGACTACGGCGTGGCCAGTGGTGACCCGCTGGCTGACCGGGTCATTTTGTGGACGCATGCGCAGTTTGTCGGTTCGGTGGAAGACGTGCCATTGACCTGGGAGGCTGCCAGTGATGCAGCTTTCACAGCTGTGATTGCGTCAGGCAATGCCAAAGCCACCGCCGCCACCGGCCACACCGCCAAGGTGGATGCCACCGGCCTGAGTGCTGGCAAAGACTATTACTTTCGCTTTCGTTGGAACCAACACAGCTCACCCGTGGGCAAGACCCGCACTTTGCCCGCCACCGGCGCAGCCAATCTGGCGCTGGCGGTGCTGACCTGCTCCAACTACCCAGCGGGCTATTTCCACGCCTACGCCGAGGCAGCCAAGTCGGCGGCCCAATACGCCGTGCACCTGGGTGACTTCATTTACGAATACGCCGCTGACGGCTATGCCAGTGCCGATGCCGCTGCGCTGGGCCGGGTGTCGCAACCCGCCACCGAGTGCATCACGCTTGACGACTACCGCAAGCGTTATGCCCAATACCGCTCTGACCCCGACAGCAAAACCTTCCACGCCACCCTGCCGGTGATCGCCGTCTGGGACGACCATGAAGTGGCCAATGACAGTTTTGACAATGGGGCCGAAAACCACACCGAAGGTGCCGAGGGCCGCTTTACCGACCGTCGCGCCGCTGCCGTACAGGCCTGGCACGAATGGCTGCCGGTGCGCGCACCCGATGCCAAAGACTTGCTGAAAATCTACCGCAGCTTTGACTTTGGTGGCCTGGCTGCCATGCACATGCTGGAAACCCGGCTGATCGGGCGCGACAAGCAAATCACTTTTACCGAGTTGCTCAATCCGGCCACCGCGGGTGCCGCCATGGCCACGCTGGCCTCCCCAAGCCGCAGCATGATGGGTGCCGAGCAACTGGCCTGGCTGCAAGGGCAATTCGCCGCATCAAAAGCCACCTGGCAGGTGCTGGGTCAGCAAGTCTTGATGGCGCGCATGGAATTTCCGGTGAGTGTGCTGACGGCGCTCAACCCGGACAACACCGGGGCGGATGCCGTGGCCGCTGGCCAACAGGCAATCACCGATTACCTGACCGCCAAGGCCACTGCCGCGCAAGCCCCCAGTATGCTGACCGACACGCAAAAAGCCTTGCTCAACCCGGCCGTCAACCCGCAGCTGGGCTACAACTTAGATGCCTGGGACGGCTACCCGGTGGAGCGTGAAATCGTGCTGGGCACGGCCAAACAACTGGGCAAAAAGCTGGTGGTGCTGGCCGGCGACACCCACAACGCCTGGGCCAGCCAGCTCACGCTGATGGATGGCACGGTGGTTGGGTACGAATTTGCCACCACCAGCATCAGCTCGCCGGGTTTTGAGGAATATCTGCCAACGCTGACCCCGGATCAATCCAAAGCCATCTTCATGGGTGTCGTGGATGACCTGAAATATGCCGACACCTCCCGCCGTGGCTTCATGCTGATGCAATTCACCCCGGCTGAGGCCAAGGCAACCTGGTACTTTGTCAGCACCGTCAAGTCACGCACCTATACCGTGGATGCGAGCGCCTCGCTGAGCTATTCGGGCTAACTTTCAGGGTCTGGCGAGCATTCTGAATCATGTAGCAGTGCCGGGTGCAAGTCTCTATCCCAACCTTCCCCGCTGGGGGAGGGTCGTGCGGTGACTGGAAGTTCTGCACTGGGGCCACACGGTAAGGTCACGCTGCCATATAGGTTGCTGCATACCCCGGCATGTGTAACCGGCTTGACGAATTTGATCGATTGCAGGCGATGCAGTTGTGGCCCTGGTGGGTCTGGGCAAGGTTAACCAAATCAACGGCAT
>JFJP01043445.1_pt1 | contig 13875 bp, 12 predicted proteins | sample 431651 | NCBI WGS metagenome assembly JFJP01 (sample SAMN02602958, study PRJNA72255) | Microbial mat metagenome, whole genome shotgun sequencing project. | biome: fresh water; feature: sink hole; material: water; isolation source: purple microbial (photo- and chemosynthetic) mats found in... | reverse complement strand
CAAACAGAGGAATTCCGGTTTTTGATAATACTCTGTTACTGAAATCTCCTGATGGCGCTTCAATATCTGATTTGCTGTGTATTACAAAAACAGGTATGTCTTTTTCATTGAATTTGCTGATCAGATCATCCTCATACTCACCCCATGAATTATTGGTGACTACTAACATTGCCAGATCGATAATCTCAAGAGTCTTAAGTGTCCTGTCGATTCTTTTTTGACCAAGATCCCCCGAATCATCAATACCGGCAGTATCGACCAGTATTACAGGACCAAAACCGGTAATCTCAAATGACTTCTTTACCGGGTCAGTAGTTGTTCCGGCATGATCTGACACAATTGCAATATCCTGTCCGGCCAGACAATTAATCAGGCTGCTTTTCCCATTATTCCTTCTTCCGTAAATACCTATATGTGGTTTCGACTCTCTGCCTTTTGACATTTGTTGAAGAATTTAAATCAAAATTAGCACTTTTTACCTCTTGTTTCCCGCAGGTAGTGAAGATTATCACAGATTCTCAATCCAAAATCCTGCAGCCCTCCCGATGGTCCTTACAGATCATCTAATGAAAAGCCAAGCTTAAGCAGATTCCCGGGCTGAAGGATATTTCTGAGTTTTGTGTCGTCAATTATCTTCAGAATGCCATTGGCTTCAAAAATGTCAATCTTGCTGGTTTTCATCAATGAAGCTATTTCTGCTGCTTTGTGGTAACCGATATGCGGAGTTAGGGCTGTTGTTAATGAAGGGCTGAAGATGAGGGCATTATATCCTTCTGATTCATTTATGATCAAACCTGACAGGAGGTTGTTGTTCATAGTGATGTTGCACGAAATAAGCAGATTTATGCTTTCTATAACAGCAGCGCCTATTACCGGAATGTATGGATTAAGTTCCAGTACCCCTTGTCCGCTTAATGAGCTTATCAGCATATCATTTGAATATATTTTATGTGCTGCTGAAATAATAAATTCAGGAATTACCGGATTGATCTTCCCCGGCATTATTGAGCTGCCCACCTGCCGCTCCGGGATAGAAATGGTCTTCAGAACAGCTATGTCGGAAGACAGAAGCCTCAGATCCGAAGACATCTTCTCAAGGTTTACAGCATGCGCTTTCAGAGTGGCATGTATCTCAACCCACCTGTCCATGTTTGAAGTTGCATCAGATAGATTCTCACTGTGAGCAACCGGCATACCTGTTAGAGCACGCAGTTCAGGCACTACCTCCATTATGAAAAAACGGGGAAGCGATAATCCTGTTCCCAGTGCACCTCCTCCAAGATTTACCTGTTTTATACGCTCCGAACATTTGGATACTCTCCACCAGTCGCGCGATAGCGCTTCATTATATGTACTGAATAGCAGTCCGAAAGAAGAGGGGACAGCCTCCTGCATCTGGGTATATCCCGGGCGGAGCTTCTCCCTGTTGGTTTTCTCAAGCTCTTCAGTCTTTTGACGAAGAAGATTAATTTTTTCTTCAAGAGTCTGAAGCAGGCGCATCACAGCAATTGTAAGCGCTGTTGGTATAACGTCATTAGTCGACTGAAATATATTTGCATCTTCAGTAGGATCAATATAAGTGTATTCCCCACACTTATTTCCGGTCTTAATAAGAGCTGTATTTGTTATTATTTCATTGATATTCATGTTTATACTTGTTCCGGCGCCACCCTGTACAGCAGGAACAATGAACTGATCAAAGTATTTACCTTCGGCAACTTCATTTGCTGAATCAATGAGTGCATCAAGAATATCATCATTTATATTTTTTACAGGAAGATTGTTTCCTAGCTTTCCGATGGCTGCATCGCGGAATTTCCTGTACGTTTTGTAGCAGGCAAGCTTTGTTTCTCCAACAGCTGAATACCATTCAACGGGGAATGGAGTATTCCCGGGGAAATTTTCTTTTGCCCTTACCGCATGAATACCATAAAGTGCATCAGAAGGTATTTCTTTCTGACCAAGAGTGTCTTTTTCTATTCGGGACATAATTCTCAGTTTTTTCTCTTTTTTGACCCCCCAACCCCCCTGAAGGGGGGATAAATACTTAGCATATAGATAATTAGTCTTTATGATTGGAGGTTAACCCCTCTATTGGGGGGCATATTAATTATTGCTGCCGGAGACTGGTTTTGCATAGGCATTTACATCATTCCCGCTTATCTCACCAGGGCAAAGAATTATCAGTCGTTCGAGTACATTTCTGAACTCCCTGATATTACCTGTCCATTGAATTTTCTGAAGTTCTTTGATGGCATCCTTCTTAATAACCTTCTTACTCATACCATATTCATCGCAAATAAGAGTGTTGAAATGTTCAGCCAGCAAGGGTATATCTTCCTCCCTTTCGTTCAGCGAAGGCACATGAATCAGAATAACACTGAGCCTGTGGTATAGATCTTCACGGAAGTTGTTGGTCTCGATCTCTTTCCGGATGTTTTTATTTGTGGCAGTAATTACCCTTACGTTTACATGAATATCCTTATCAGAGCCAACCCGGGTAATTTTGTTTTCCTGCAGGGCCCTCAACACTTTTGCCTGGGCGGAGAGGCTCATGTCTCCAATCTCGTCGAGAAACAATGTTCCTCCATTGGCCTGTTCAAATTTCCCTATTCTCTGTTTAATAGCAGATGTGAAAGATCCTTTTTCGTGACCAAAAAGTTCACTTTCAATAAGTTCTGATGGGATGGCAGCACAATTGACCTCAATAAACGGACCTTTTGAACGATGGCTCTTCTCATGTATCTGGTGTGCCACAAGTTCTTTTCCTGTTCCGTTTGATCCTGTAATAAGAACTCTGGCTTCAGTGGCAGCAACCTTATCTATCATCTCTTTAACCTGAATAATAGGGTGCGACTCCCCAACAATCTCATACATCTTACTCACCTTGCTTTTCAGTACCTGTGTCTGGGAGATGAGTGTTGACTTATCCATTGCATTACGGATAGTAATGAGGAGCCTGTTTAGGTCGAGTGGTTTTTCAAGGAAGTCGTATGCCCCTTTTTTTATTGCTTCAACGGCAGTATCAATATTACCATGGCCTGATATCATTATAACAGGAGTATCGGTTGATGCCTCTGATATTTTTGCCAGGACCTCTATCCCGTCCATTTTCGCCATTTTGATATCGCAGAGCACAATATCATAAGAATTGGCAGCAAACATTTCAAGGCCTTTCTGACCATCTTCAGCTACATCTACCTCGTACTTTTCATATTCAAGGACCTCTTTCAGAGTACTCCTGATGGCACGTTCATCATCAATTACAAGTATTTTTGACATAGCATATATTATAAAAATTTACCTCGGAGACACTGATTACACAGAGCTCCAGGGAGTCAATCTCCCAATCTCCCATTCACCTCTTCCCATCTTCCCCTCTTCTCCTCTTCCCCTCTTCCCCTCTTCTCCTCTTCCCCTCTTCCCCTCTTCCCCTCTTCCCCTCTTTTACCATTCATATTCCTATCCACTATATCTCAGCCATTTCCAGATCTCTTTCCATGATGTTTTCTTGCCATACATAAGAATACCTGTACGATATACCTTAGCTGCCATCCAGACAAACCCGAGGAAAGTTACCACCATTAATGCCATAGATATGGCCAGTTGCCAGTATGGCACTCCGAAAGGAATACGTGCCATCATTACAATCGGGGAGGTGAGAGGGATCATTGAGCACCAGAAGGATAAAGAGCTTTCAGGATTCTGCATTGTGCCGATAGCGACCATCAGGGCCAGAATTATCGGGATGGTTACAGGAAGCATAAATTGTTGTGTTTCCGTTTCATTATCAACAGCTGAACCTATGGCAGCAAATACTGATGCGTATAAAAGATATCCGGTAATGAAATAAAATATGAATGAGAATATTATGATGCCCCAGGGCTGGTTTAATGCGCTATCAAACAGTTTCGATAATTCAGCCAGCTCAGGAGAGACCTGGGCCGACAATTCTGACTCAGCAACCTGATTATTCCCCGACATTAAATTCTGTGGTACAGACTGGGTTATTTCTGTAACATTTTTTTCCTGGAGTATTGTATTCTTAAGCACGCCAACTATCCCCATTGTAAGAAAAATCCAGATCAGGAATTGAGTAAGTCCAACAAGTGCAATCCCGACAATTTTCCCGAGCATCAGCTGAACCGGTTTTACAGATGAGATGATAACTTCGACCACGCGGCTGGTTTTTTCTTCAATAACACCCCTCATAACCTGCGAGCCGAAAATAAATACCAGCATATACATCAGTAATCCGAAAATATATGCCAGAGCCATTGCTATCCCGGTGCTGGTCTCTTTTACCTGCCCCGATTCATCAATTTTTATTGTCTGAACAGAAACATCTGTCTCAACGTTTTTCATTATCTCGTCGAGGTTCTCGATCTTGTAAGCAAGAAGTTTTTGCTTTTCAATCTCTTTTTCAAGCGAGCCCTCTATGTAATCAAGCAGACCGATAGGGGGTTGTTGTTTAGAAATCAGCTGAATGGCGTTGGGAGTATTAATAACTTCGGGCGAAATATACAGAATGCCATAGTAACCAGCCTCTTCAAAGGTTAGTTTCAGATCGGAAAGGTTAGCATTCCCGAGGTAAATAAATTCGGCATCGTTTGTGTTTTTAATAACCTCCTTAAAAAGATCTGATTTTTCCTCAATAACTGCAATCTTTTTGAGGTCACCTTCCTGATTCATCATAAACACTGTTGGCAGGATCACTAGTGCAGCCATCAGAACCGGAGCAAGTATTGTCATTATGATAAATGATTTTTTCCGCACTCTGGTAACATATTCTCTTTTTATAATAACGGATATCTTGTTCATATTATGAAGTTTTCTATGTTATTGTATAATGTTAGTTGCGTGTTTCAATGACCCTTATGAAGATCTCGTTCATCGATGGAAGAGCAGGATTGAAAGAGGTTATATTTCCTGCCTTCATAACAGTTTGAAGGATCTCATTCGTATTGATGCTGTCTGTTGTCTTCAGTCTTATAACGCTTTTATTATTTTCATTCTTCTGTGCTAAGATTGTATAGTGCCCGTTACTTTCAAGTTTTACATTGCCTTCTAAAACAAGGTCGTATTCATTGGCTGCCCATTTACTTCTTATCTCACTTACACTTCCTTCAAGTAAAGTTTTTGCCCTGTCGATAAGGGTAATATTATCGCAAAGTTCTTCAACGGATTCCATATTGTGGGTTGAGAATATTATTGTTGCTCCTCTTTCTCTCAGGAAGAGGATCTCATCCTTTATTATTTTTGTATTAAGAGGGTCGAATCCGGTGAATGGCTCGTCGAAAATAAGAAGTTTAGGTTCATGCAGAACAGTGGTCACAAACTGTACTTTCTGTTGCATTCCTTTGGATAATTCTTCAACTTTTTTACCCCACCATTCGGTAATCTCCAGTTTTTTGAACCAGTATCTAAGTCTTTTCATTGCCTCCGCTTTGGAGAGTCCTTTCAGCTGGGCAAAGTAGAGGGCCTGTTCTCCGACCTTCATTTTTTTGTACAATCCTCTCTCTTCAGGAAGATATCCAATTAGCTGCACATCATCAGGCATAAGCTTTTTGCCATTGAGGAATAATTCTCCCGAATCGGGGCCTGTTATCTGGTTAATTATCCTTATCAGAGTTGTTTTTCCTGCACCATTGGGTCCCAGGAGCCCATAGATGCATTGCTCTGGCACGGAGATACTGACATTATCGAGTGCCAGCTGGCTGCCGTATTGTTTTGTGACATTCTTCGCTTCAAAAAGTGCCATAGGGAATATATTAAGATTTTAAATATGAAGTGTAAATATAAATAATCTCAGGGAATGTACATTAATCAAAATGCCATTCTTGTTTATAACCTCATACACCCTTGCCCCATTCTCCCGGGAGAGAAGGGGGTTCGCTAAATTCATATAGTAGTTTAAGTCCCTCCCTCCTGGGGGAGGGATTTAGGGAGAGGTTTTCTTATTCGAAATACCCTTTCATTCTCTCGAAAAATCCACGGTCGTTTTTGTCGGGATTGGGGATAAATGAATCTGACTCCTTAAATTTCTCAAAGATTTTCTGTTCCTCTTTACTCATGCTTTTTGGGATCTCTGAGCCTGAGTATTTTTCCAGGCTGGGTTCCTGGTTCGATTTTTATTTTCACATTATTTTCCACAGTTGGCACTTCGACATGGGTTCCTAGAACGGCATCAGGGATGCTGACAAATAAGTTATAAATGAGGTCATTACCTTCCCTAATGAGTTCAGGGTGTTCTTCCTCGTCAATAACAACAAGCAGGTCACCATTTATGCCACCTCTCCTGGGTGCATTTCCCTTGCCTCCAACCGTCATCTGCATTCCTTTGCCTACTCCTGCAGGTATGTTGATCTTAATAACCTCTTCTTTCTGAACAATGCCTTCTCCATAGCATACCGGGCACTTTTTTGTGATAGTCTTACCCTCTCCGCCGCATGACGGGCATACAGAAGTAGTCTGCATCTGTCCGAGCATAGTGTTGGTCAGCCTTGTAACATGTCCCGAGCCATGGCAGGTAGGGCATGTTGAAAGACTTGACGCGTCGGCAGCTCCTGTTCCGCTGCATGCATCACAGGTATCATATTTATTTACTTTGATTTTCTTCTCGGTACCTGCGGCTATCTCCTGGAGAGTAAGTTTTACTTTTACCCGCAGGTTACTGCCTTTATTTACTCTTCGTGACCGTCTTCCACCGCTGAAGCCCCCAAAACCCCCGAAAGCATCTCCGAAAATATCCCCGAATGAAGAGAATATATCGTCCATTGTCATATTATGTCCACCATAGCCGTTGCCGGAGTTGCCCATGCCAGCATGCCCATAGCGGTCGTAACGGGCTTTTTTCTCCTCATTGCTGAGAACCTCATAAGCTTCAGCAGCTTCCTTGAAGTTCTCCTCAGATTTCTTGTCGCCCGGATTCTTATCTGGATGAAACTTTAATGCCTGTTTCCTGTAAGCCTTTTTTATCTCATCTTTGGTGGCCTCTTTCGATACTCCAAGCACTTCATAATAATCCCTTTTTTCCATCCACTTGCTTTTTTATTTTATTCAGATCCTGCAAAGGAACTTTATTTCAATTAATAAATTACTCTCCGACAACTACTTTTGAAAATCTTAAAACCTTATCCTGCAGGTAATAGCCTTTTTCCACCACGTCCAGGACTTTCCCTTTTTTATCCTCCTCTGTTACCGGAACTTTTGCAACAGCTTCGTGAAGATCGACATCAAAACTATTGTCCATAGATTCAATTTCCTTTATACCGTTTTGTTTTAGGAATTCGCTGAATTTGTTGTATATCAAGTCAATTCCGTCCTTCATCGCCTGGCAGTCGCTGGCAGTATCCATATGTTTGAGAGCTCTTTCAAAGTCATCCATGAAAGGGATGATCTTTTGGAAAATGTTCTCACCGGCATATTTTGAAAGGTCCATTTTTTCACGAAGGGTTCTTTTCCTGTAATTGTCATACTCGGCTGATAACCTGAGATACTTGTCCTGCATATCTGCCAGTTTTTCTGTAACTGTCTTCAATTCAATGTTAACTTTGTCAGAGCTCTCATCCCCGCTGGTGCTGTCGGGCATCGAGTCTTTCTTAGATTCCGGAGAAGAATTGTTATGATTATTTTCCGGGACATGCTCCTGCTTACCCGTATTATCTTTATTATCAGCTGATTTATTCGATTGGTTATGTTTTGATTTTTCGTGTTCGTGCATTTTCTTCTTCATCATCACTTACAATTTTCACATTTACAGCTTTATTTAACAAATTACCTGCCAACCCTTATTGATTGACAAAATGACAGTGAAAAGGGAGGTAATTTCAACACCCATGGCAAATGTTTTGCAGTATTACTATCATATATATTTATGGTCTTTTAAAGCGGGCGAACAAATAGGTGGAGAATTCGGAGCATATAGCCCCCCGGAAAACGGAATGAAAAAAGGTATTTTGTGCTGGATCAGACTGTCAGGTGTTTATACAACTCTCTGAATATCAGCCCCCAGAGCATTGAGCCGTTTGTCGATATTCTGATAACCCCTGTCTATCTGTTCAATATTATGAATAACGCTCGTTCCATCAGCAGATAGAGCAGCTATCAGAAGGGCTACTCCGGCTCTTATATCGGGCGACGACATTACCGTGCCTTTAAGATGTATCATCTTGTCCTGTCCTATCACTGTTGCACGATGCGGATCGCAGAGAATAATCTGTGCCCCCATATCGATCAGTTTATCGACAAAAAAGAGACGGCTTTCAAACATTTTCTGATGTATCAGCACGGCCCCTTTTGCCTGGGTGGCTGTTACCAGAAAAACACTCAGAAGATCGGGCGTAAGTCCGGGCCAGATAGCGTCAGAGATAGTCATTATTGATCCGTCGATAAAGGTCTCTATCTCATAGTGTTCCTGTTTAGGGATAAAGATATCATCTCCCCTTCTTTCGAGATTTATACCAAGCCGCCGGAAGGAGTCAGGTATAATTCCCAGGCTGTCATATGATGTATTTTTGATTGTGATCTCCGATTCTGTCATGGCAGCCATACCTATAAATGAACCAATCTCAATCATATCGGGCAGGATAGTGTGAATGCACCCGGTAAGTGATGTAACTCCTTCAATATGCAGCAGATTGGATCCTATACCTTCAATACGGGCGCCCATCGATACCAGCATTCTGCAGAGCTGTTGGATATATGGTTCGCAGGCAGCATTATATATCGTTGTCTGGCCTTTGGCAAGAACAGCAGCCATAATGATATTGGCAGTCCCGGTAACTGATGCTTCATCGAGATGCATGTAGGTGCCGGTAAGCTCGGGAGCTTCCACTTTGTAGAAAGGATCTGATGTGTCAAACTCAAATTTGGCGCCAAGTTTCTGAAAACCAATGAAATGTGTATCGACTCTTCGCCGGCCTATCTTATCACCGCCCGGTTTTGGAATAAATGCTTTTCCGAACCTTGCCAGAAGTGGTCCAACTATCATTATTGATCCTCTCAGACTGGTGCTTTGTGTCCTGAATACACTTGTCTGCAGGTAGTCGAGATTGACGTTTACAGCCTCAAAACTGGCAACTGATTCAGACTCCCTGGTTACCGTAACGCCCATACAAGCGATAAGTTCTATCAGGTTATTGACATCACTAATATCCGGAATGTTTTTTATTGTGACTTTTGCAGGGGTGAGAAGTACAGCACATATTACCTGCAAGGCTTCGTTCTTGGCGCCCTGTGGTGTTATTTCTCCTCTGAGCGATTTTCCACCATGAACAATAAAAGTGCCCATTAATGTCTGCTGTAACCTTTTTTCTTTATGTATTGTTTGTTTTGCTGTTTGCCGTGAGGTTTGCTCATTGGCTTTCTTTTTACAGGAGGTATAAGTTCCTTTATTTCAAGTATTCTTACACCCTCGGTCATCTTCAGCCTGCCCCGGGATAATAATCTCATGTTTTCTATTATCACCTCATCAGCTACCTGGGCTCTGTTCCAGGTGATGTATGATTTTTTCATCTGATTGACAATGAGAGTTGTAAGATATTCCTTCTCATCGCCATCTTCCATCTCGGAAGCAGCGTTAATCATCAGTTCTATAATGCGTCCGTAATGGAGATATTTTATCTCACTTTGTCTGTATGGAACCTGTTTCGGTTTCTCAACAAACTTAGATGGTTCTGGTACCGGATATGGAGAGTCGATATCAAGATCGAAGTTTGCGATCAGGGCCAGATGGTCCCAAAGCTTGTGTTTGAAATCTACTATGTCGCGCAGATGCGGGTTGAGGTTACCCATTATCGAAATGATTGTCTTAGCCGCCCTGTTTCTCTCATCCCTGTCTTCAATGGTCTTGATGTGATCCACCATCTTCTGGACATTTCTTCCGTATTCAGGCAATGCCATTCTTTTTCTTTGTGTATTGTAATCGTAATTCATCCTCTGAATTTTATTTTATGCAAAGCTAATAAATTAAAGCCAATCCGGAAAAGTTTGGCAGAGGTAGCATAATATCTCATAATTACAGGTTATCAGCCAATAACTTTGAACAATAGTGTTGTTAAAAATCCTCCGAGTGCCGAGAGCCCTGTTACTGTTCCGCCGATATGGAATGCCTCAGGCAGCATTGTCTCAGCGATCATTGTAAGCATTGCGCCGGCAGCCATTCCGTCGACAAGAGCAAAAACAGATGGTGATACGTTTTCAAAAAAGACATTTCCGAAAAATGCTCCCAGGCCCGTCACAATCATTATTGAGCTCCACATGATAATGATCTTAACATTCGACATCTTCTGTTTTTTCATTCCTACAGAGCTCGATAATGCTTCGGGGAAGTTTGAAAGGAACAGACCGGCCAGCAATGACATACTCATAGTCGGATGAAGCAGAAGACTCGATCCAATGACTATTGACTCGGGGATGCCATCGAGCATAATTCCCATCCAGATTGCCATTGAGGGGTTTTTGTGTTCTGCGACTTCTTCGTTAACATCTGACTGAGTTATTACTGATTTTTTTTCTTCAAAATGCTCCATAGCACCATTATACCAGTCAACAGCTTTTTCTGACGGGATTTTATTGCTTAGCTCAAGCAGGTGAATCTTTTCTGATACCAGCAATTTTATCTCATTGGCAAGCACCGGATTGAGCGCTATAATACGGTCGAGCGACTCTTTATTAATGACCCATGCGTGCATATCTTCTTTGACAACAACATTATAGTTGTGTGAAATATTGGACATTAACTCAACAATACCATAAGTGTCGTTTGCCGCGAGAAGCGATATTACAGAATTGGTGTTATCATCCATTACTATTGCTGATCCGTTTTCAATAATAAAGAACAGATCACCCGGATCACCTTCGTGAACCATTACTTTGCCCTGCCTGTATTTATAGTGATGAAGATAAGGAATGATTATTTGTGCCTGTTCGGGAGTTAAACTATGAAAGAAATTCACATTACTTAGCTGTTTGAAAAGTAGTTTCTGGCGCACATTCTGCTTTCTTGTTATGTGCGTAAAAATTGTAGCTCTTTTTCGGAGAAATCCTCCTTTGCTGTTTACAATTTTATTAAGTAGCACAAAAAATAGTCCACCGGTGATCATCCCCGCAGCGAGGGGATAGAAATGTCCCTTATCAACTGAAACAGCAACGAGGTCTATTGTAAGTGCAGCCAGCAAAGCACCTGCACCTATTGCCATCATTGATGCCAGAACCTTTGGTTTTGGTGTCCATATCAATGCGAGTATGGCTCCGAGAGGTAACGAAACGGCGCTTATGATACCAAACAGAAACGCATCAAATTCAATTATTCCGGTCATAGTCTGGTGTTTATTAAATTTCTAATCGGGTAATAATATTATAATCCCAGAAACTGAATTGCCATGCCAGATAAAAAGATCGTGGCCCCGGCAATAAGGTGACTGTATTTCTCAACAGGTTTAAGATTAATCTTATTAAGTCCTAGTTTAAAAGCCAGAACAACCGACATCATTGTTGCGATTGTTACAACGGAAAAAAGAACCGATACCAGTATTGTGCCAGAAATATTACTCTCCGCAGCAGGATACATTAGGATTGGTATAAGAGGTTCGCAGGGTCCGAAAAGAAAAATAAGAAAGAGGATCCATGGAGTGGTCTTAACTATCTCATCTTCATGAATATGTATATGCTCATTATTGTGATCATGTTCATGAATATGTTTATCGCCATCAAGGTGAAAATGAGAGTGTGTATGTTTCTTCTTCTTTATCAGGTTTCTTATGCTGATAATCATATAAACGAGCCCGAATGCAATAAAGAGCCATGCTGCAATATTCCCCCGGAACGATTCCACCCAGGTTAGCCTGGTCACAGATACTCCTACTGCAATGCCTATAAGTCCCAGAACAACAGAGCTCAGCACATGTCCCAAACCGCATAAAAAAGTGATTAGCATTGTTTTTTTAAGGGACCATTTTTTCGCTTCGCTTATAACAATGAATGGCAAATAGTGATCAGGCCCGAGGATAGTATGAATAAAGCCAATTGAGATAGCAGTTACTGAGAGCAGAGCTATGGAGTCATTCATGTTTTATTGTCAGGATTTAAGTATCTGATTATTTTATATGCAATTATATTTATAAAAAATGAGATTATGTTACCAGTGAAGCTACTATAAATCATAAATTTTAAATTAATTGCGCTGTGCCGGTTTACGGCAAAAGGGGTACTGAAGCATGAGTCTTCTGTTAATCATTTAACATCCACAGGTCGCTATTGAAAATGTATTCTTTCATTCCGGTGTTTTGTGTTTGGAGTAAGGTCCTGGAGTTTTCAATAAAGTATTTCATCTGTTTATAATATTCGGGATTTGTGAAAAAATCATCTCTCTTTTCAAACCCTGAACAGGGCAGGATGTAGAATTTTTTTCTGTAGTTCACTATTGGTTTATATACCCAGGTTAGATAATAGCCTGCTTCTGAAATTGCGACCCTGTCATCATTTTTTGTCAGTACTATTCTTACCATTGACCCTCCTTCTGTTTTTGGCCTTCGCTGGTTAGATACAAAATTGCCCAGAGAATATACAACTATACCGTCTTTCTCCCCGGCTGAATTTTTTAACCATACCATCTTTTGCAGAACGTGAGGGTGCGATCCGATTATCAGGTCAACTCCCTCTGAAAGGAAATATGCGGCCAGTTCAGTCTGATCGGCCGATGGAACAGTATCATACTCTGTGCCCCAGTGAAGAAAGAGGATGATGATATCTGCATTCTTATCTTTGGCTTTCTGGATATCGCTGTCGATTAGTTCTTTATCAAGCATGTTTACAATAACAGGATCAGGCACGGCTATCCCGTTAGTACCGTAGGTATAATTGAGCAGGGCCAGAGATAGTTCATCATTGCCAATAAGCAATGGTGAAAGGCTGTCTCTTGATGAAGAAGAGAGAAAGGTTCCTGTGTGCCGCAGTCCGATACTGTCAAGTATGTTAATAGTGCCGGTTATCCCTTTTTTGCCTCTGTCGGCAGAGTGGTTATTGGCTGTCACCAGGCAATCTATGCCTGCATTTCTACATGCAACTGCCAGTGCTCCGGGGGAGCTGAATTCAGGATAGCCAAGATAGGGTGGTCCTGCAAGTGTAACCTCGAAATTTGCAATTGCTATATCGGCTTCAGAAATCACAGGTTTGATATATTGAAAGACATCATCGTAGTTGTATGTCTGTTCTTCCCTGTTCTCTGCTGACCAAATCTGCTCATCATGACCCATTATGTCTCCAATAAAAAGAAGAGAAAAACTTTTGTCTGGCATTGCCTGGCAGTTGCACTCGGTTGAATAGCCTATAGACAGTAAAAGAGAGATGAGATATGTACCGGGAGTAATTAGAGAAAGGGTGTTCATACTACCTGATTTTATTTACAGTAAGTTTCTTCCCTGGAGACCGTTATTAATCCAAAGATACATTTAAATAAAATTAATGCAGGGAAGCTGCCTTTTAAAATATTTATAATTATTAACTTTAGCCGTTTTTGTGTAAAAATTTTCCTTACGGTTCATTAATTGGGAAGCATGATTTGGAAGGGTAAGCATCCGGATATAAAAGAACTATCATTTGCAGGTGTTTTAGTAACTCTTGGGATAGTATTTGGGGATCTTGGTACGAGCCCTTTATATGTTATGAAGGCTATTGTGCGTGGAGGGAGTGAGTTTAATGAGCTTCTTGTTTTCGGATCGTTGTCATGTATCTTCTGGACTCTCACTCTACAGACCACAACAAAATACATTATAATAGCTCTGAGGGCCGATAATAACGGAGAGGGTGGGATACTTTCCCTTTTTGCGCTAATAAAAAGGAAGTCTACATGGGCCGCCTTACTTACAATGACAG
>JFJP01042220.1_pt1 | contig 13875 bp, 12 predicted proteins | sample 431651 | NCBI WGS metagenome assembly JFJP01 (sample SAMN02602958, study PRJNA72255) | Microbial mat metagenome, whole genome shotgun sequencing project. | biome: fresh water; feature: sink hole; material: water; isolation source: purple microbial (photo- and chemosynthetic) mats found in... | reverse complement strand
AGATCTCCCTGAGTTTTTCATTGTTTATAACAAGAAGTGAATCAACATTTTTTCTCAGCTCTGTAACACCATCAATTGCCTGCATTATCCTCACCTTGCCCTCTGATTTAAAAGGTATAGTTACAACGGCTATTGTAAGCAGACCTGCATCCTTGCAGGCCTTTGCAATAACAGGCGTTGCCCCGGTGCCTGTTCCGCCACCCATACCGGTTGTTATAAACACCATCTTTGTGTTTCCCGACAGGGCATCCATAACATTATCGAGGTTCTCAATTGCTGCCTGTCTGCCAATTTCAGGCTTGCTGCCGGCACCCCTGCCTTCAGTAAGTGATTCACCTATCTGTACTTTAATTGGAATCTGGCTCTTTGCAAGTGCCTGATGGTCAGTATTACAGACTACAAAATTAACATTTAATTATCGACGATCTCTCAACAGGCAGATCAAAGTTCATTATATCGTCAGACATAGCTTTTAAATTTAATTGATTACTTGCTTTTACTTTAAGTTTTTTGCTTTCTTGCTCATTTCTACCCCCTTCCCTGCCTTCCCCCAAGGGGGAAGGTGACCTTTCCCCCCTGGGGGAAATTAAAAGGGGGTTTATGGATTATTTACTAACATTACTTAATAGGCTGATCTTCAACCTCAAACATCCTCGACAGCATAATTTTAATCTTCTCAGTCAAAGGTGTCTTTTCCTCTTCCTGAACCGGAGCTGTGTATTCTTCCTCCTCTGTTTCTATCTGGTCAATGACAGGTTGCACAACAACTTTCGGCTGAACAATATCTTCCTTGTTTCCTGCATTGAAAGTCTTTTTATATGTTTCAAGATACTCGAAACCTTTCATTATTAGTCCGACGCTTGTTGCATACATAGGCTGGTTAATCTCATTCTTCGCCGAGCCTGCAAGATGTTCATTCGGAATACCTATCCTCACATCCATTGCAATTTTGAACTTCATGAGCTGTGGAAGATGTTTGAGCATCGCGCCACCACCTGTTACAACAACACCAGCAGCAAGTTTATCGGCATAACCCGAATTCTGAATCTCAAAATTCACTGCATCTATTATCTCTTCCATTCTCGACTGGATAATGTAGGCCAGGCTTTTGAATGAGATCTCCTTTGGTTCCCTGCCGCTTATGCCGGGTATCGCAACAACCTTATCCTCAGGTGCAATATCGCCAAGGGCTGAGCCATATTGAATCTTGAGCTGTTCAGCATGACGCTGAAGGATTGCACAACCTTCCTTGATATCCTTTGTGACAACATTGCCGCCAAAAGGAATCACTGCAGTATGACGGATTATATTGTCGTAATATACAGCTACGTCTGTTGTTCCGCCACCGATATCAACAAGCACGACACCTGCCTCTTTCTCATCGTCGGTAAGAACGGCCTCAGATGATGCCAGTGGTTCGAGTATCATATCCTTAACTGTCAGGTTGGCCTTCCTGATGCACTTTTCAATATTCTTGGCAGCAGCAACCTGTCCGATAACTATATGGAAATTGGCTTCGAGCCTTCTGCCGCACATACCTATCGGGCTCTTTACACCTGTCTCATTATCAACAATAAAGTTCTGGGGGATAACATGAATTATCTCTTCCCCTATGTCAATATGTATCTTATGCATATCCTCAATGAGTTTGAAGACCTCCTCCTTCTGGATCTCATCGTCATAGTTTTCGCGGGTTATATAACCACGGTTTTTCATGCTCTTGATATGCTGGCCTGCAATACCGACAAAGACCTCGGTAAACATTATACCTGATCTTTTCTGAACATCTTCAACTGTAGTCTGGATGGCGGAAACTGTTTCTTCAATATTAAGCACCACACCTCTCTTCACACCCTTCGAGAGTGCCTTGCTGAGTCCGAGAATTTCAATTTTGCCATTCTCGTTTTTCTTACCGACTATAGCCACAATTTTTGTGGTCCCGATGTCGATAGCTGCTACATACTGCTCTTTTTTGTTCATAACGTAATTATTGTTATTTCTGATTATCTTCTTTTACAAACTATCTGATCCTTGAATTCAAGGTTAATTACTGAATATTTATTCCAGCCTACCTCAGGCAGGACTTTATCATAAAATGCTGCAAGGTTTCTGAGTTTGCCCTCAAAATTCTCTGAGGTTCCCAGATGTACAAGCTGATTCCCGACGCGCGGGATAAGATCTATCTCATCATTGTTGTCGACATAGATCTGATCAATCTGTGCCGACCAGAAATCATCATCACTTATATAGTTGACTATGTGAAATATGTCTTTAAGAATCGAGTTTTTAATGCTTGTATCAAGCACACTTACTCCGTTCAGCATTGCGGAACTTATATTTACATTTCCTCCGACAATGTGCAGGCGAGGCGTATAGAGGTTTCTGCGACGGACAACAACCCCATCCTCATCAACAAAATAGTCCCCTCCGTTATCGGGCATAACTCTCATTATCGGGTTTCTCTGATCGGCATAAATATGAATCATACCGTCAACAGTGACATACGCCTCAGCGACTTTCAGCTCCCTTAAAACATTTATCCTTCCCTCAATATCACCAACTGATATCTCACGTACCGGTTTTCCAAGTATCCTGCCCGAATTTCCATAAGCCAGATTCAGAAGCTGACGTTTTGTAACAAAATGATAATCAGATGAGTCCTTGAGATCAATTACTATTCCTCCGCAAGGTTTCGATCTGACTGTAATCGCAAGATAGGCAGGCATTATAATAAGGTATAATACCGGAATGAAGAGTAATATGTTTTTTACGACTCTCATTTCAATCTCACCTCCCTCAGTCTGTTCTCAATAGGTGCAACCAGTGAATCAATATCTCCTGCTCCAATTGTAAGAAGAACATCAATATTATTTATATCGAGTTTATCGGGGATATCAGATTTATTTAAAAGTCTCTTCTTAACCGACTTCATTTTATTGAATATAAGCTCCGAAGTAACACCTTCTACAGGCTTCTCCCTTGCCGGATAAATCGGGAGTATTATTGCCTCATCAAGCTCATCAAGTATCGCTGCAAAACCCTCATAATGATCATAAGTGCGCGAAAAGAGATGCGGCTGGAATATTCCTGTTATCCTTCGTCCGGAGAAGAACTCCTTGAGCGACATTATACATGCCTTTATCTCTTCGGGATGATGCCCGTAATCATCAACATAAGCCAGTCCGGGTTCGTTTATCCTTATGTCGAAACGGCGTTTTACTCCCTGAAACAAAAGAACTCCTTTTTTAATATCTGGCACCGAAACTCCGCAATTCAGGGCCAAAGCAACTGCTGCAGTGAAATTTTCTATGTTTATTATACCGGGAAATGCAAAGTGAATATCCTCAATAACGGTGTCCGGTGTTCTGATACTGAAACTGTAATAATCATTCAAATGCTTTATATCAAATGCATTATAATCTGACTGTGATTCAACACCATAAGTAAAACTCTTAATGCCTTCAGGAACAATAAGCTCATGCCTGATGCTGTGGTTCACAACAAGTGTTCCTCCCTTTCTTATTTTCCCGCAAAAAATATTATATGCCTCAACCATTGTCTCACGGTCACCATAAATGTCAAGATGGTCTGCATCCATTGCCGTAATTATTGCCATAAGCGGCTTAAGGCGATGAAACGAGCGGTCGAACTCATCGGCTTCCATAACTGTAAAACGGCTCTCTCCGATGAGCAGATTTGTATTATAGTTCTTGGAGATTCCTCCCAGAAATGCGGAACAATCAACAGGAGACTGTTTCAGCAGGTGGGCAAGCATTGTTGAGACAGTCGTTTTACCGTGTGTCCCGGCAACTGCAAGGGTATCAGTATTATTTGAGATCTCACCCAGAAGCTCCGACCTCTTGTAAAGCTTATAATTATTGTTCCTGAAAAAGGAAATAACCCGGTTCTCAACAGGAATGGCAGGGGTATAAACAATTATTACATTTTCCCTTTTTATAATATCGCTGAATAATCCGGGAATCTTTGTTTCATCATCATCAAAAGAGATATCGCAACCTGCTTCTGAAAGAGAATGGGTAACTGCCGAAGCTGATCTGTCGTAGCCGGAAATGGCAAACCCGCCTCTTTTGAAATAGAGCGCAAGTGCACTCATTCCGATACCACCGATACCGACAAAATAGATCCCTTCTATGTTTTTAAAATCTATCATTTTCCGGCAATTTTAAAAACCTCCTCAGCAATTCTAAGATCTGAATCCCTGTCGGCCATCTTCAGAATATTAGCTGATAATACTTTTCTTCTTTTTACATCTGCCACAAGCTTTACAGCTTCATTTACAAGCGTTCCTGCCGCCTGATCATCTGTAATCATAACTGCAGCTTCCTTGTCAGAGAGAGCCCTGGCATTTTTTGTCTGGTGGTCTTCTGCCACATTAGGTGAAGGAATGAGAATAACAGGCTTGCCTACCAGGCATAATTCAGAAATTGTACCTGCACCTGCCCTCGACACTATTACATCGGCAACTGCATAAGCATAATCCATTCTGTTAATGAATCCGTGTACCGAAATATTTTCGCTGAAAGAAACAGAGACAAGAGCATTTACATTTTCATAATAGTGCTTCCCTGTCTGCCATAGCCACTGGCAGTCGCAGTCTCTTAAAAGATCAATATTACCTGAAAGAGCATTATTAATACTTCCTGCACCAAGTGATCCGCCCAAAACCAATATAACCGGGAACTCTTTTTTAAGTTTGAAGAATTCGAAAGCCTCATCAGTTATGTTATTCAGTTTATCAAAATTCTGCCTTACGGGATTCCCTGTTTTTATTATTTTCTCCGCCGGAAAGTATTTTTCCATTCCGTCATAGGCAACACAGATCGCAGAAGCCTTTTTCGCCAGAAGCTTGTTTGTGACACCTGCATAACTATTCTGCTCCTGAATCAGTGTCGGAATTCCCATTTTACCCGCCTGACGAAGTACGGGTCCGCTGGCGTAGCCGCCAACTCCCACAACAACATCGGGCTTAAAATCCTTAATGACTTTTCTTGCAATCCTCAGACTTTTAAGCAGCTTGAACAGTACTGTAAAATTCTTAAGCGTCAGACTTCTGTAAAGTCCTGCCACAGGCAGTCCTACAATTTTATACCCTGCTGCCGGTACCTTTTCCATCTCCATCCTGCCTTCCGCACCTACAAAAAGAATTTCTGTCTCAGGATCAATTTTCCTGAGAGCATTTGCAATAGAGATTGCCGGAAAGATATGTCCTCCGGTACCGCCGCCACTTATTATGACCCTCTTATGTTTTAGCTGACTCATAAATTTTTTCTCCTTCATCAGAACGCTCCTCTTCAGGAAGTTCCTCATTTTTAATCCTTGCGTTTACTACCCTCGAAACGCTCATAATCGCCCCTATCGAAAAACTCATTACAAGTACTGATGTTCGTCCCCAGCTTACAAAAGGCAGTGTCTGACCTGTAACCGGGAAAAGCCCCACCGCAACCAGCATATTAAGCATTGCCTGAACCACTATCATGATTATCAGGCCCATGACCAGAAAGGCCGGAAAGGCCGTTTCGCACTTTTTGGCTATAGTTATCCCTCTGAACATGAGTATCAGGTACGCAAGTATGAGAGGGATAGCTCCGAAAAGCAGTCCGTATTCTTCAATTATAATTGCAAAAATAAAGTCTGAGTTTGATTGCGGTAACATATTCCTTTGTGTGCTTCCACCGGGTGCCTTCCCGAATAAACCACCGGTTGAAATTGCTATTTTTGCCTGGTTCGACTGGTAATCGCCATCGGGATCCTCCTTGCCCGAAAAATAGTTTTCAATCCTGTTTTTCCATACCTGTACCCTGTTAGATTTCATAACGACAGTAAGCACCATTGCAAAAAGAAAAATAGCAACAACAGCAATGCCGATATATGCCAGCAAAAACCTGAACGGAACCCTGCCGATAAATAGAATCACAATGCTGATTCCAAAAACCATAACTGCCGTTGAGAGGTTTTCGGGCATAATAAGTCCGCAGATTATTGCAACCGGGAACATAAAATATTTCGATACCAGCATAAAATCATTCAACTTATCCTGATATTTTGAAAGACATCGCGCGAGATAAATAACAAGTGCCACCTTGGCAACATCGGAGGTCTGCAGACTTATTCCGATACCCGGAATAACAAGCCACCTGGTTGCCTGATTGACCCTTGAGCCAAAGACAAATGTGAGTACAAGCAATGCTGCCGCTACTATCAGAAAGAGGCCAGCCATTGAATAATATATTCTGTAGGGAAGGTAATGGACAACAACTATTATTATAAGACTAAGAACCAGCATAATGAACTGACTTCTGAGAAAATAGGTTGTATTGCCACCGTGTTTATTGAATGCCACACCAACCGATGAGCTGTAAACTGCCAGCAGGGAATAGACCATAAAGAGAGCTACAAGGCCCCATATTGCCCTGTCTCCCTTAAATGTCTTTGTAAGCCAGCCCTGCTGCATCGCTGATAATGTTATAAGTTTCTTACTGCCTGTTTAAACTGACGACCCCTGTCTTCATAATTCTTGAAAAGATCGAAACTTGCACAAGCCGGTGACAGAAGTACAGTCTCGCCCTTTTTAGCCAGATAATATGATGATCTGACAGCTTCTTCCATTGATGAGGTTTCAACTATTGTTGCAACCTTATCGCTGAATGCCTCGATAATCTTAGAATTGTCCTTACCCAGACAAACTATTGCTTTTACCTTCTTCTTCACAACCTGGAACAGTTCGGAATAATCGTTACCCTTATCGATACCACCTACGATCCAGATCAGATCATTCTCCATACATTCAAGAGCATACCAGACCGAGTTCACGTTTGTGGCCTTAGAGTCGTTTATAAAGTCGATACCGCAAACAGTTATAACGGGTTCGAGACGGTGCTCAACTCCCTGAAAATCAGCAAGACTTTCCCTGATAACCTCCTTCCTGATATCAAGTACTTTACCGGCAATGGCTGCTGCCATTGAATTGTAGGTGTTGTGACGGCCTTTAAGCGCCAGTTCGTGAATTGTCATAAGGTTGGTTTTATATGGGTAATCAATAATCAATTCATTGTTATCGACATAGGCAGCCATTCCTTCTTTTATTTCATCGGAAAAAGGAAGAAGTGTCATGCCATATTCTTTTTTTGCCAGTTCAGCTTTTATTATCGGATCACCTTCCCAGTAGATGAGGAAATCAGATTTTGTCTGGTTCTGAGTGATTCTGAACTTTGAGTCAACATAATTCTGAAGTTTGTAAGCATATCTGTCGAGATGGTCAGGAGTAATATTCATAAGAACAGCAATGTCTGCCTTGAATTCGTACATCCCGTCGAGCTGAAAGCTGCTGAGCTCTATCACATAATAATCATAGCTACCTTCAGCGACAGCCATTGCAAAGCTGTTACCGACATTGCCTGTTATTGCAACTTTTTTCCCTGCCTTGTTAAGAATATGATAGATGAGGTTTGTAACAGTTGTCTTGCCGTTACTTCCTGTTATACAAATCTTTATGCCTGTTGCATATCGACCGGCAAATTCAATTTCCGATATTACAGGGATCCCCTTTTCGTGCAGGCTTACAATAACAGGAGCCTTATCAGGAATACCGGGACTTTTAATAACCTCATCTGCAGTAAGAATAACATCGACACTGTGTTTCCCTTCCTCAAATTCTATGTTATTGTTCCTGAGAATCTCCCTGTATTTTTCCTTTATCTCCCCCATATCGGAGACAAAGACAGAGAAGCCATGCTTCTTTGCCAGCACTGCCGATCCTGCCCCGCTCTCTCCTGCTCCCAGAATTACAATCTTCTTCATTTCACTACCTTATCTTAAGCGTCACTATACTTATTACTGCCAGTATTATTGCCACAATCCAGAACCGTGTGACGATCTTCGGTTCAGGATATCCCTTTTTCTGATAATGGTGATGAAGAGGGGCCATAAGGAAAATCCTTCTTCCCACTCCGTATTTCTTTTTAGTGTATCTGAACCAGCTAACCTGCATCATTACCGAAAGGTTTTCAACAAGGAATATTCCACATAGTATCGGAATCAGAAGTTCCTTTCTTATTATAATCGCAAACACTGCTATGATTCCTCCAAGAGCAAGGCTTCCTGTATCTCCCATGAAAACCTGCGCAGGAAATGAGTTATACCACAGAAACCCTATTGTTGCCCCTATAAATGCAGCGGCGTAAATAACAAGTTCCTCTGAACCAGGGATATACATTATATTCAGATAGCTGGCATAGATTATATTACTCGACAGATAAGCCAGAATTCCAAGCGCCACCCCTATTATAGCTGAGGTTCCTGTTGCCAGACCATCGAGACCATCTGTCAGGTTTGCGCCATTCGATACTGCTGTTACTATAAAAATAACTATCAGCACAAATACAAGCCAGGTCATCGGACGGCGGAGGCCTTCACCAACAAAAGATACAAGTCGTGAATAATCAAACTCGTTATTCTTTATAAAAGGAATAGTTGTCTTTGTTGATTTACGTTCCATTGCAATCTCAGTCTGTCCGGCAAAAGGAGCCGCAGGATCGAGAAGCTCAGTTCTCTCCCTCATTGTTAAATCATTAACACTGACCTTTTCGACTATCAGAACATCTTCGCTGAAGAAAAGAGTAAGGCCGACTATAATACCAAGTCCGACCTGACCCAGAATTTTAAATCTTCCGGCTAGTCCCTCCTTGTTCTTTTTGAAGATCTTGATATAGTCGTCAAGGAAGCCGATAAGTCCGAGCCATACTGTCGTTAACAGCATAAGGATGACGTAGATATTATGAAGTTTTGCAAAAAGCAGTGTTGGAATTACTATTGAGGCCAGGATTATTATTCCTCCCATCGAAGGGGTTCCTTTTTTCTGATACTGGCCTTCAAGACCAAGATCGCGGACAACCTCGCCTACCTGTTTTTTCTGCAGAAAAAGGATGATCCGTTTTCCAATCAGCAATGAAATTATAAGCGATGTTATTATAGCGCTTGCCGAACGGAATGTAATATAATTGAACATCCCGGCTCCGGGGAAGTTTAGTGTGTCAAGATATTCGAACAGATAGTACAGCATCTTTTCGTTCCTTTATTTGTTCTGTAATGCAATTTTCAATTCCTCACGGTCGTCAAAATGGTGTTTCACACCTTTCACATCCTGGTATGTTTCATGACCCTTTCCTGCAACGAGAATAACTTACGCTTCAGATCAGGAGTTATTCCTGCTTCCATATCATTTAGTATCATCTCAGGATCTTCGGTACGCGGGTTGTCAGATGTGAGTATTACTTTCGTGCTCCCTTCTGCGGAAATTGCAGCCATCTTAGGACGCTTTGTCTTGTCCCTGTCGCCACCTGCACCAACAACAGTTATAAGCTGAACACCGCCTTCACGTATTTTATTTATAGTATCTATCACATTCAGAAGAGCATCGGGAGTGTGAGCATAGTCGACAAGACCCGAAATACCGTTCCCGTTTTTTACCGACTCAAGGCGGCCGGCAACAGGATGAAGATCACTAAGTATTGTGAGGATCTCTTTTTTTGTTGCTCCCAGAAGGTCTGAAGCAGCGTAAACTGCAAGAAGGTTTGAGGCATTAAAATCGCCGATAAACCTGGTCCATACTTCCTCGCCCTGAATTCTTAATGCCATGCCTTCAAAACTCTGCTCAATCAGAGCGCAACGGTAGTCTGCCATTGAACGCACCGAAAAAGTATACTGCCTGGCACTGCAATTCTGAAGCATTACCTTACCATTTTTATCGTCGGCATTTACAAGTGCGAAGGCCCCTCCGGACAAAGAGTCGAAGAAGCTCTTCTTAGCTTTCAGATAGTTATCAAATGTCTTGTGATAGTCGAGATGGTCGTGGGTAAGGTTTGTGAAGATGCCTCCGGCAAATTTAAGTCCTGCAATGCGTTTCTGGTCAGCTGAATGTGAACTCACTTCCATAAATGCAAAGTCGCATCCGGCGCTAACCATTTCAGCAAGTATACGATTAAGCTGAACCGGATCAGGAGTTGTATGTGTGGCTTCAAGCTCTTTACCATTAATATAATTGATAACAGTTGAAAAAAGTCCGCACTTATATCCGAGACCGGTAAACATTCTGTAAAGAAGTGTTGCAATAGTTGTTTTGCCGTTTGTTCCGGTGACACCAACAAGTTTTAACGAAGATGACGGATTGCCGAAGAAGTTTGAAGCAGCCAGACCAAGCGCCCTGGCTGAATCGGAGGTTTTTATCCAGCATACTTCTTTATCCTGTTCGTCAGGAAGTGATTCACAGATTATTGCTGCTGCACCCGATTTAACAGCCTGATTTATATAAGTATGACCATCAGAGCTATATCCTTTTACGGCTACAAAGAGGGAACCCTTAGTGACGCTTCTCGAGTCGAATACTATTTCAGAGATTAATACCCCTTGAGCCCCTGTTACCGTGATAACGTCAATACCTTTTAATATATCATCGATCTTCATCATACTACATATTCATATCAAGTGAAACAACTGATCCCTCCGAATACCTTGCACCATGCTGTGGTGATTGTCGCAGAACTCTACCCTTGCCGCTGTACCTTACCCTCAGTCCTGAATTCTCAAGCAGAAAAACAGCATCGCGCAGGCTCATTCCCCTTACATCGGGAACGAGACCATCCTGAATTTTAACACCTGCAAGTCGTATTGTATCACCGCTTTCGCGCGTCGCAACCCATGGTTCGTCGGAGGTGCGACGGTATCTTACATCGAAGCTGCTGAGAACTTCATTAATGTCGGCCCTGTAACCGTTGCCGGCTTCAGGTGCTACTATTTTCAGGTCTTTCTTATTCTCAGTAACATAATCGCGGAAGAAACCTGTTGCATATACCTTATCGGAGATCTCCTTAAATACATTTCCGGCCACCAGGTTACCATAATACACGCCATTTGATGGCGCATTAACTACAACTATGCAGGAGTACTTTGGATTTTCGGCAGGAAAATAGCCAACAAAGGATGCCTGGTATGAGACGCCTGAGCTTGTACGGTATCCCGATTTATTCCTGGCTATCTGGGCAGTTCCGGTTTTTCCGGCAATCTGGTAGTTTGCATTTTTAAGGTTTGTCGCGGTACCATGAGAGACAACTCCCTCCATCATTTTTCTGGCCTTTCTTATTGTTGAGCGTGAGGCTATAGAATTAATAATTACCCGTCGTTGGCAACAGCATTGTAGAAAGTAAGAATCTGCAGGGGTGTCATCTGTACTTCATAGCCATGCGACATCATTGGAAGAGAGAGTCCCGACCAAAGTTTATCGCCGGGGTATCTTATAAGCGGAGCGCCTTCACCTTTAAGCTGGATGTCGAGTTTCTGATTCAGTTTCATGGCATATAGCCTGTTGACAAACAAGCGCGGATCCTTTTTATAACTTTCGTAGATCAGCTTTGAGGTTCCCACGTTTGAAGACTTCTCAAATACCTCTTTGACAGTAATTTTGCCGTAGCCTTCCTCCTTGGTATCGCGGATTATTTTGTTGTAGTACTTTACAGTGCCGGTTCCGGTATCAACAATATCGCCGGTATCAATAACACCATCTTCGAGTGCAGCCATAAGGGCAGGAAGCTTGAATGTGGAACCGGGTTCGGTACTTTCACCCACGGCATAATTATATGTTTCATGATATCCGCCATCGCTCCCGGCATCATGCTTCATAAGCTGGTTCCTGAGAGCAGATGCTGCAACATCCTGCAGATCAATGTCGAGAGTAGTTACAACATCATTACCATCGCGCGATTCAACAGTACCTGCAGCATCTACCGAGATCCAGTCGCCGCCGGTAAGTCTCTGCTTTACAGCAACCCCGTTTCTTCCTGCAAGTTCCTTATCGAAGGCACCTTCTACCCCTACCTCATTGCCTTCGCTGCCCAGATTGAGGTATCCTATTGTACGGGAAGCCATGTCGTTGTTCGGAAGTATGCGACGGTTTTCAGCCTGCGCAACCATGCCCCCCTTAAACTGACCTTCGCGGAAAATAGGAAGTTCTTTCAGCTTCTTTAGTGATTCATAATCAACTCTTCTCTGGATGAGGAAATACCTGTCGCCTTTTCTTCTGGCCTCGGTTATAACCTGTTTCCATCCTGCTGCTGACCTAACACCAAGTATTTTTGACAGTCCTGCAGACAAACCGTTTATTCCGTTCGAAAAAGTTGCTGATGACATACCTGAACTGCGTGTGTCCATGTAAATTGTGTAATATGGAACCGAGCTGGCGAGAAGTCGTCCGTCGTAAGTAAGTATATCTCCCCGGTTGGCAGGTTCTTCTGCTGTTTTATATACATACTTCTCGCTCATGTCGGTCCATTTTCCTCTCTGGACATACTGAAGGATAAGAATTCTGACAAGTACTGCAATGGCAAGGACAGCTATTGCAAAATATACAATGCCGCTTCTCCATACTATTTCGTCCCTTACTGCCATAATTACTATTTCCGGTCAACAAGTAGCTTATACGGTGGTGTTTTGAGTTCTTCAAGGTTAATACCTCTTTCCCTTACTAGTCTGTAAACTTCTGATTGCCTGCTTACATACATCAGATCAGCTGAAGTAGAGAGAGATTCAGATCTAAGGTCCTTAACCTCACGTGAGATCCTTGTGGATTCCCTTGTAATTTTCTCGGCATGAAACCTGTTTGCTATATAGACAGCTGCCAGAAAAGTACAGAGTGTTATATAGCCAAGGTTCTGGAGTACTATCTTTTCAGTGACCATAGTCCCGCTGAGGAGCTCCTTCAGAAAGCTTCCCGTTGTCACCTTGCTCTTCTTATTTTCCTTTGCCTCTGCCATTTTTATATCTTCTCTGCAATTCTGAGTCGTGCGCTTCTTGATCTGTTATTCCGTGCCACCTCTTCATCGTCAGGAGTAGTGCCTTTTTTGTTTATGAGTCTGAAAGGAGTTTCGACATTTCCGTAGAAGTCTTTTTTCTCCTCACCTTCAAAATTTCCGGCCCGCATAAAATTCTTAACAAGTCTGTCTTCGAGTGAATGATAAGTAATTACAACAAGTCTTCCTCCCGGATTAAGAACCTCCAAAGCCTGTCTGAGCATCTCCTTCAGGTAGTCCATTTCATGATTTACAGCTATACGCAAAGCCTGGAATATCTTTGCGTAAAACTTATGTTCCTGACGAAAAGGAGCAAGCTTACCAATAACATCAATTATGTCGTTAACGCTCTTCAGCTGCTTGCTGCTGCGGGCCGATGTAATCTCTTTTGCTATCCGGCGCGAGTTTGTGAGTTCGCCGTATTTGAATAGAATATCAGCGAGCTCTGACTCCTCAAGATTGTTGAGCAGATCAGCAGCTGTTATGCTGCTGCTTTTATTCATACGCATATCGAGAGGTGCATCCTGACGGAAAGTGAATCCGCGTTCAGGCTCATCGAACTGATGGAAAGAGACCCCAAGATCAGCAATGAGACCATCGATTTTTTCAATTTTGTTAAAGAGCAAATTGTTTCTCAGGAAACGGAAATTCTGATCGAGGAAAATAAGCCTGTCATCTTTGGGAGCATTAAGTGCGGCATCTTCATCCTGGTCAAATGCTACAAGTTTTCCTGTTTTGAGATTTTTAAGGATCTCCATCGAGTGCCCGCCACCGCCGAATGTAACGTCGACATAAATCCCGCCGGGCCTGATATTCAGCCCATCAATACTCTCCTTGAGCAGTGCGGGAATATGGTAAACCATTATATTTCAGGCTCATTTATACTTCCACCCATCAGTTTCTCAGCCAGGTTGGCAAAATCATCAGGAGCCATGTCAATCTTTTCATAGATATCGGCAGCCCATATTTCAATTCGTCCATCCTGTCCGGCAAGAACAACATCCCTGTCGGCACCAAT
>JFJP01039293.1_pt1 | contig 13876 bp, 7 predicted proteins | sample 431651 | NCBI WGS metagenome assembly JFJP01 (sample SAMN02602958, study PRJNA72255) | Microbial mat metagenome, whole genome shotgun sequencing project. | biome: fresh water; feature: sink hole; material: water; isolation source: purple microbial (photo- and chemosynthetic) mats found in... | reverse complement strand
AATTTCCGGTTGCGGTTGCCAGCTTTTGTCGAGGAAACGATAATTGATAAAAATCCCGGTCGAGGGGAGGTCAATACCTGCAAAATCGCCTTTTTTCGAAATAATGCTGATGATACCACCGTATGTTTGGTCTCCCTTTATATATGCTTCGTTCACAATTTCCATGCGCGAAATATTTTGGGGCGAAATTGCCAGTATTTTCGATGGCTCGTCAACAGCAACCCAATCAATCAAAACCAATGGTTCATAAAAACTTACATTGCGCGAGCCTATCACATAAAAAACAGGTTCGCCCTTGTGTTTCCGTACTTTTACCTGACTTGGCAGTTCGTTAAAATAATCTTCCAATGTTGGTAACTGGATGTATTGATCCAGATAAATAACCGAAGTTGGTTTGCCATAAAAAGCTGTTTCCCCTTTTTTGTCGTTAGCCGTATCAGGCATTGCTTTATTTGTGTATTGCGATTGTATCTGACAATTCATGGCCATATTGTAAACCGCAGCCCTTTCGGGTTCGGTCAAAGAAAAGCCTGGGTCCGGCAGCGGATAAGGTGCAGTACTAAAATCATTGTCAACCCAAATTTTCACATCCTTCGATGGCAACTTTTCAGCACAAAGGAACAAATCCCTGTTTCCATAATATCCTGGCAATGCAAAGAAAAACCTCCCGCTGCTATCAGTGCGTACACACATAAAATCGCGGCCTTCGCCCATAATGGACAAATTCACTTTTTTTCCTTTTATCGGAATTTCGGTGGCTCCATAATTTAGTTTTCCGTTGAGCGAAAGCCCTTGGTTTTCAGCATAGTAAAAATTATTGTTATGATTTGCCCCTTGTGTTTGCAGAATGGTTTTCGAGTTTGATTTGGATGCTTCAGGCACAACAGACAAGCATATATTTTTTGCTTTAAGGTTTGTTCCTGATAAAGCCTTGATAGAAACCCGGACCGTGTCGCGCGAAGAATACTGTTTGCTATTGGTATTCACCTTGAGTGATTTACTTTCCGTTACTGTTTGAAAATCAACGGCTTTGCTACTTTCTGTATTTTGGGTTTTGCCCGTAGCTGCCAATTCTGACTTTTCTGGATTTACGATCCGGATTTGGGTATAGGTAAAAACTTCGGGGCCATAATTGCGCATCAACTTGGTATATGCCCTTACATAATAGGTTCCTGTTAATAAGTCGGTCGGAATAGATATATTGCCAGTCGCCGTGTACTCTTGAATTGAAAATTTACTACCTGTGATTTTACTGCCTCCGCATGTAATAAGCTCACAATAAAGTATTTGACTTTCTGGAAAGTTGTATATATCATCGTTAACAACCAGGGTGGCGGCAAAATATATCTGTTCGCCCACTATATAAATGGAGCGGTCGGTAATCACCACAATTTTTTCCTGATTTTCAAGCTGTTTGTTGTTTTGGCCTTTTGCAATTAGCGATGAGCAAAAGATCAAAAACAAGCAAAGCAAAACGAATCGGTTGGTTTTTTTATCCATTTTAATGGGGCCAATAGGCCGGTTTTATGGTGTCTCCCCCCTCGGTGAGGCAATCGTAACAACTTGTATTTAAAAGTATTATAAGATAGCTATAAGGTGTTGCAACCAAGTATGCCGGATACATGCTCGACGGAATCCCTTTTAGTCCAGTCCTTCTGGGTTCTTCGCCTTCGGTGCTGCAGCCAGGGTCATATTCCGAAGGAAGGTTTTCGATATTTTTCACAAAAATCCGTTTCGATGTTACTGAAGCGGCACTAAAAAAACCAAGTATGTCTTGTTCAGGATTGGTGATATTGTGCAAATTGCCCTTTATCATAAGAGGTTGTTTCTCGTACAAACCTCCTTGTCCCACACTGTTGGTGCGTAATTTTTCCCAATAATTGAAAGCTGCTTCGCTCAAAGCATATTGCCTGAGCTCAAGGCTGTATCCATAAACCAGGCGTGGTGTCGAAACATTGTCAACAAAATGGAGAGGGAAAAAATTATACCTGTTTTGAGCCAGGTTTTTTGTTGTAAGCGTAAAAATGGCATTAACAAGGGAAGTTTTCCAGCAAATTTGGCGCGAATGATCAGGTGGGAGTATATGGTTGAGCTTACCATCGTAAAAATATTCGATTGGATAAAAGGCATGGTATTCATACGATTCTATTGCTTCCCATCTGTAAAAACGGCTATCAATCCCTTGCGCATCGAGGTTGGTATAAAACCTGATCCCTTTGGTTACAAAAGCAGGGTTGTTAGCCGGTACGGTTTCAATCGTGTAATAAAGCGAATCCACTTCGGGGCAATCGTGTATCTGCTCGAAATCAGAAACAATATTTGTGCCTCCGGGCACAACAATGTCGAGTTTAAAAGAGTTGCCAGGAACCAGTTCGCTTTCAGGGATTTTTGTTTCGTAATTCCCATCCTGCATATCGGTGGCTAAATACGAATTCCCTTTTCCATCAATAATTTTTACAACACATCCAGCAACAGGGAAATACTTTGGCGCACTTACAGGCGATGTGGTTGATACATTAACACGTTGAATATCATCGCCTTTGTTCACTCCGCCAGTAACAACAAACTTTATGGAATCCCCGCTTTCAATTTTCGGTTCGTAGCGCTTTACGCACGACACCAGAAAAAGCACGACGGCTGCAATTAAAAGTGTGTTTTTGTTGAAAGGCATGTTAAAATGAAGATTCAGTATTGGTTTAAAAAGCAAATTTATGTGGTGTTATCAGCAGTTTTAAAGGGTTCAATTTGGCCAAAAATCAGGTTTTATGTTTGTTCCGCCTACCGAAAGGCAATTAACACAAGAGGCTTCAGGCCTTGGATCAGGTTCGCAGTCGAGGTATTCGCTGGGCAGGTTTTCAATGTTTTTAACAAATATACGTTTCACTTTTACTGAAGAAGCACCGAAAAACCCCAAAACCTGGATTTCGGGATGTGTAACATTGCGAAGGTTGCCTTTAATGACAAGGGGTTGTTTTTCGTACAACCCACCTTGTTCCGAATTGTTTATCCGCACATTGTCCCAAAAATCAAAAGCATTGTCGCTCAAAGAATATTGCCTTATCAACAGGCTGTATCCATATTTTAACCGTTGCGACGAAAAATTGTCAACAAAATGCAGCGGGAAATGCTTGTATTTGTTTTCGGCCAGGTTTCTGGTAGATTGAGTGAAAATATTTTTGATCATTCCTGTCATCCAACACACTTTTAGTGATGGTTCTTTGGCCAATATTGCTTTATATTCGTAGGTTTCAATTGCTTCCCACCTGAAATTTCGGCAATCCGAATTCTGTGCTTCGAGGTTTAAATAGAAACGTATCCCTTTGTTTTTCAAATATGGATTTGTTGTCGGCAAGGTTTCGAGTTGATAATAAACCGAATCCACTTCAGGGCAATCCGGTACCTCATCAAAATCGGAAACAATTTGGTCCCCGCCATGCAATAAAATTTCCACTCTGAACGAATTGCCTACTTGTATGGATGCATCAGGGATATAAACCGAATAATTACCGTCCCATTCGCCTGATTCGCTTGCAAGGTAAGTCTGGCCCATTTCGTCAATAACCATTACCCTACAACCATTTATTGGCAAAAAGTACTTGTACCAAGGGTCGCTCAAAGGTGCGGTTGATGAAACATTTATTAAATGGATATTTTCGCCTTTGGTAATTTGGCCGGTAACAACATATTTTATGGCATCCTTACCTTCAATGCGCGGTTCGAAACGTTTGATGCACGATGTTAATCCCAAAACCATAAGCATGGCAAGTGGCAAAAATTTATTCGGAAGCATAATTCCCAAGTTTAAATTGCCAGGTTGCTGTAAACACAGGTACGCCAATTACCGAATATTGATAGCTGCGGATAACGCCATCTTCCGTTTTATAATATACCGAATATGGGTTTTCCCTTCCCATGGCATTGTATAAACTGAAAATATACGAGCTGTGCATAAATTTACGCTTTTTCAGGTTGCCTTCGATGGTAACCGAAAAGTCGGTGCGGAAGTAGTCGGGTATGCGGTAGGCATTGCGTTTTGAGTAATCGAGCACAGGCAAACCATTTACAAAATACACCGAAACCGGATAGGTTACAGGTTTCCCTGTTTGGTATGTGATTATAGATGCAAAGGTTATCCGCCTGGTAATATGATAGTTGGCAACTAAATTTAGCACATGCGGTATATCGAAGTTGGCTGGATACGCTTCGCCACCATTTATTTGGTTCCACTCCTCGCCACCATCCACTTTTATTTTTGAGCGCGAATACGTGTACGAAATCCAGCCTTCCAGTTTCCGTGAGCTGCGTTTCAGGAAGAATTCCACACCCCATGCTTTTTGGTCGCCTTGCAATACCGAAGTTTCTACCAATGGGTTGTTCAGGAAATCGGCACCATCTTTAAATTCGGGGAAGTTATGGGTCTGTTTGTAAAAAAATTCAGCCGAAGTTTCGAGACCAAATTCTGATAAAGTGCGAAAAATCCCGGCAGACCATTGGTTGCTTTTTGATGGCAATATATGATAATCAGACAGTTTCCATTGTGTGTTCGGGGCTATGGCTGCTGTGGTGTTTAGCATAAACAGGTTTTGGTGCATCTGGTTAAATGCCAGTTTTATGGATCCTGCATCGTCGGTTTTAATGTTTGCCGCAACCCTAAAGTCGGGTTCGTGGTTCCATTTTATAGGTTTGCTCTTGTCAAAAATGAGTGAGTCGACAATATTCCTGATGTCTATCGGTTGGTTTTCAGCGTATTGATAAACAGTTTTTGGGCCTATTGGAGTAAAAATCGCGTACCGGACTCCTGTTGTTATTTTCAACCAGGGCAAAATATCGCAATCCTCCGAAATGTAAATAGCACTTTCAATCCCTTGTTCTTCACCTAGTTCAACTGGTTTGCGGTACGAATTGTCGCCGTAAGGCAACACATCGCCCCTATTGAGTTTATAAAGGATTAAACCTACTCCGTATTCAAGCGAATTCTTTTCGTTGAGCACTTGCCGGAAATCGCTTTTTGCCTCATAATGCTCCATTTTATAGGCATGTTGGTAGGCATTCGATTCCTGTTGTTTGTCGATGGTAGAGAAATTGTATTGCGAACCTATCAACGAAAATTCGCCACGGAGCGAGTGGCTGAAATTGTGGTTCAATGAAATGGAAGCCCCATTGTTGGAATAATCGTAACTGCTAAGCTCCGCCAAGCTAAATTTGTCGTAACTGTGATAAGCAAGTATCGAAAGTTGCGATTTTTTTATGTCGAAATTAAAGCCTGCGGAAAAATCGTTGAAAGCCGCGCTACTGTTTTTAATATCGGTATCTTTAACTTTTTTGAGGATCCAATCAGAATACGACGACCTTGCGCTGAGCATCACCGAACTGCTTTCTTTTTTCAGCGGGCTTTCAACCACCAGGTTGCATGTAATTGGGCTTATGCCACCGCGGGCGGTAAAATTTTTACGGTTTCCCTGACGGGTTATAATGTTGAAAACCGATGACAGATGGCCGCCATACTGAGCCGGGATATGGCCTTTGTAAATTGAAAAATCTTTAATGATGTCGGTATTGAATGCGGGGAAAAAACCAAACAGGTGCGAGGTATTATAAATCGGTATTTTATTTAGGTAGAAGGCATTTTGGTCGGAACCTCCGCCGCGGACGTTAAGCCCGGCCGAACCTTCGCCAACGCTAACAATGCCTGGCAAAGTTGCCGAAACCTTTAAAATATCGCGTTCGCCCATCATCATAGGCAATTCTTTTATTGATTTTATCGACATCTTTACCATTCCTGCATCCTTGGCGCGGAAAGCCATTTGTCGGTCGCCATAAACCACAACTTCTTTCATCTGTATCATGGTTTTTTTCATCCTCACAGTAAATTCGCCATCCGACAATACCACCAGCTGGTATTTTTGCTTGGCATAGCCGAGGTATTCGAAGTTGGCGTTATAGTTTCCCGGCATCAGCGTAAGCGAAACAAAACCATTTATATCAGAAACTGCCCCCATTTTGGTTTCTGTAATAAATACGATGGCCGAAAAAACAGGCTCACCGGTTTCTTCGTCCAATATTCGGCCCATAATTTTGGCCTTTGTGCCGGGAACCATGGCACTTTTCCGCCCAACCTGCAATATTTGCACAACATCGGCTTTTCGACCGGTAATGTATTTTTCTTCGCTTGCGGTAACCACTTTTGCATTGGAATCGGCCACAACACCATTGGTTTTGGTGCCAAAATACGATGGCAAGGCAGTGAGGAGTTTTTCGTTGGCAAGTATAACAAGGTTGCCATGCCATGCCGAAACTTCAAGTTTTGTGCCTTGTATTGCCTGAGCAATGGCATCAAATGCGGTTATTGAATCTGTATCTAAAGTGATTTTAATATCCTTGACCCATTTTTCCTGGTAAAAAACTTTCACGGATGTTTGTCTGCTTACCACATTGCAAAATTCAGCAAATGGCATGTTGCTAACATGGCAGGCCAAAACATTTGTGGTTTGCTGTGCAGTACTGCCAAACGAAACCAACAGAAACAATATTGCTATATATAACCTATTCAACATCAGTTGAGTGTATTGCAATAATTTATCAATTCGCCCAATTGCAAATCGCTTGCGTTTTTTGCCTGGATATTATTTTTACGGATGTATTTTTTAATTTCATCTTGTTTGGTTGGGTCAAAACATTTGATAAAACCACGGTTGCCATTAAATCCGGTTATTTTTTCACCCGAGAGTACGAACATGTTTTTTCGTGCTTCCGAAAAATAATGGTTTCTGTTGCTCTTAAAACTGTCGAGCAAAAGCTCCTTGCCAAACGAAATGAGAATTTTGTTTTGCCCATTGCCCAACACTTGAAATATAGCTTTTACAGTGTCGGTTTTGGCAATGGCCTCGAAATGAACACCATTAAGGTCAAACTCTTCGAGCCATGCCGCCGAAATAGCAATAAGGCTTTTTGCACCTGATGAGTTTGTAAATTTCATTACAAGTTGCTGGTTGAAAACATCGTAGTTTATGTTTACTTCCTGGTAAACTATTCCTCGAATGGTAATGGTTCCATATTCGTCAAATTCCTTGAACAAATACTGCGAACCTCCGGTGCCAGGTGTAGGAAAGTAACTATACGTTAAACCGTTATACAATAAAGGATCAAAACCATAGATAGGATCCTGACTAACAGATTTTTGTGCTAAAACAACAAGCGAATTCAATACTATTGCTAGCACTAAAAGCAAGTGATTTGGCCTTTGAGTTTTGCCAAAGGGGCTAAAATGGGTGAAGCTGTACGTAATTTTATTTTTTTACAGATGTTATCATTTCAGTTACAAGCAATGTGCTTGGTTGGACAAACAAAATTTTTGCTTTATTTGATCCAAACATAATCTGCAAAACTATGTAAAATTAACCCTGTATGAAGCATATAATTAAAAGAAATTCGATGCCCGTTTTCGATAAAAAACCTTTTCATTTGCCTAATTGTCAAAATATTGTAAGGGTATTTAAATTTTAATCGGAATTGAGTTGCCTAAATTGGGCAATGCTTGATTGGGATTTCGTAATTCTTGGAAACTAATTGCCTTAGTATTTTTTGTGATTTGTCCAGCCATTTTGCAACATCACGATTGTATGTTTTTAGCCCTGAGCGGCAATATTATTTTGCGGTTCCAATCCACCTTCCTATATTTGGGCTTTCAAATCAGGACTAATTCTTAACTTTATTGTTTGGCCAAAATTGCACAAACTTGCGGTGGGGCTTTACTAAAATAATAGCACATTTTAACACACCGATGGAAAGGCGATTTTTGAGGACCATTCTTTTGTTGATGATTGCATTCAATTGCATTTCGGGCATGTCGGCTGTTAACGAACCTGTGCCTATTGATTCGGTTGATTATAACCGGATTTCGAACAAAAAAATACGCAAACTTATTTCGCAGCAAAAGCAGTTTGGGCTAAAAACCTTCGACGAAATTCACCCTGTTTGCTATAACGAATTGGATTCCAATAATTTCAGGACCTACAAAAAATCGCAACTTATAAAGCAGGATGTTGATGTGGTTTGGGACAACCTCACACACCAGTCGCCAAGTGCCGAATTTGATGGGCGTATCGTAACGTTTGGCATGTTGTATTCGAAAAAGTACAACAATATTCTTTATAACGACGAAACCTACTCGGGGCTTGAAGAAGGGCAAATTTTGTTTTTTAACCTTCGGGTGCTTAACGGCATAAAAAACCTTGCTGTGGCCTTAGAAGTTACAAAAATGGACCACAAGAATAAAATTGTGGAATATTGTTATGTGGAACATGGCGATACAAAAGGCACACAAAGGTTTTCGCTAAAGCAAACTGCCGAAGGCTTTACCGAAATAACCCAGTTTACAAGGTACAAATGCAAATCAAAGCTCAGGGACCGAAGGTTATATTCGTTCTTTCATGAGCGTATCGTCAAAGAATTTTTGGCCAAAATAAAAAGCAAGAGCGAAGGGATGAAACATTCTGCAATTGAAACGGTGGGGGTTCAGGGTGGTTTTAAAGGTATGTGATAGATAATCAGAGTGTAATATAATTTACTTTGATTTTTTGATAAATTCAAATCCGGGTTAAGGGATTGACGGTTTTTTGTAGCCAATATCCGTTTTAAAACAAACATCACATTATTCGTGCTATTCATTTTTTTTATACATTAGCATCGTGGTTAACAAGTACTTACTGCTTCTGTTTTAATGAAAAACACCAATTTGAAAAATAACTTTTTAAGTAAGTTCCACATCAAAAACCCTCAAGATATACAAAGTACAAGGTTACGTTAAAACAAGCTGTTTTGTTGAAACATACGATTACACCTATCTTCAACAATTTACTATTAAAAACACCAATGGTTTAAGGTTTGAAAATGCAGTTCTTAACTACTTTGATTTTTTAGCTTACCAAAACAACACAAAACTATTCCTACTCAAACAACACAATCTATAATTATGAAAATCAAAAACTTAATCCTCACATCAATTATCTTTATTGTTAGTTTTTATTATTCAACTTCTTTGTCGGCGCAATCTATTGCACTCACCTCGCCAGCAGCAGGCTCCACATTTATTTCGGGTACAACTATAGGGCTTTCGTCCGAAATCGCGAATCCAACTTACCTGCATGTTACCAACGTGCAAACAGGTTACCGCAAGCTTAAAATTGGCTATAGTGCTGTAAACATGTACAGTCCAATGTACGATGTTGTTGGAGGCGGGAATACCACAATGGAAATTACATTGTGTAATTTTGGTGCTGCAGTTGATTGGGGCAAATTGTCGGTAAGGCCACAAGGAAATACCACAACTCCTGTATTGTTAGCGCCTTATGTGGCTGCAGCAGGTGGAGTTGGCACATCGTGGAAAACAATTTCCATACCCGTTTCGGCGTTTAATGCCACAATTAACTTTGCACAAATTTCGTTGATCGAACTTCCCTATAGTTCCAACGCGGGTTCGTTTGATATTGGTATAAGCAAAATTGCCTTTACCGGTGGCAGCGTGCCATTTGTTTGGTTTGGGCCTGAGCACACCAACAATATACACAATGGCAATGGTGGGGCCGGCGAATTGGTTGCACAACTTGTTACCCCTACAGTTGGAAGTGTTGCTATTGACCATGTGGAATTTTATTCCAATAACCAATTAATCGGCACTTCGGCATCTTCCCCTTATAATTTCAGTTATGTGGCTGATGCAACCGGAAGTTTTAACCTATCCTCAATTGCAAAGTATGTTGATGGCACATCAATAAGCTCCGCAATTGTTCCAATAAATGTAATTGAACAGCCTGTAAGCCAGTTAAATGTGGCCATAACAAGCCCTTTGGCAGGAAGCGTTTACAATAGCCCAACCGATGTTTTGTTAACAGCCGGGGTTACTGGTTTCTCTAACGCCGATCCGGCATGGATACACGTTACAAACTCCCAAACCGGGTACCGTAAACTTAAGCTTGGATATAGTCCGAGCAGTTTGTATTCCCCGCTCCAAAATGTAATTGCCGGCGGAAACACCACAATGGAAATTACTTTGAAAGACATATTGGGCAATACAAATTGGAACAAAATACAGGTGAGGCCTCAAGGCGGCACCGTTTCTCCGGTTTGCCTTGCAGCATATATTGCAGCAGTTGGCGGTGTTGGCAATGAATGGAAAACTATTTCTATCCCTTTATCCGCCTTCGATCCTTCGGTTAATTTTAGCCAGCTTTCGCTTATCGAACTTCCTTACAGCCAAAGTGCAGGCAATTTGGATTTGGGGATCCAACAAATACGGTTTACAGGTGGGACTTCGCCTTTTGTTTGGTTTGGCGGCACAAAAACGGATAATATGCACAATGGCAACGGTGGCTCCGGCGAATTGGTAGCTACTCTTGTGCCATCAGCACCCGGAGGCCCAAGTGTGGATCATATTGATTTTTACATGGACAATGTTTTAATCGGATCTGATAATATTGCACCTTACCAATATCTCCTATCGAACCCAGCTGCCGGCGAACACTTGTTACAGGCCAATCTTACCGATAATTCTGGCCTTGCCAAGCAATCGGAGCAAGTAAATATTTTAATCAATGCCACTACCCCAAATACGGTTACGCTCACAGTTTTGTTCGATCAGGCGCCAAGCAATGTTGCCATTCAAAAAGCGGCTTTGCGGTATAATAAGGATTTTGCATACAGTTTTACCCTCGACGATGGGTTGATTGATGCTTATACTGTTGCATTTCCGGTGTTAAACGGCGGTTTGGTCACTGGAAACAACGTAACGTATCCAGGCTATTTCTACAGCGATGGCTGCGGGAATGCAATACCATTTTCGGCAGGATTATCGTGGTATTCAGTAAACTCAGCAGGCAATGATTTACATATTAACACGCCTTCGTACATAACATGGGGACAGCTAACAACCATGTACAACGCAGGGTGGAATGTATTTAACCATAGTTATTCACATGCTGCTTATGGCACTACGGATTATGTAAGCCAGATAGTTCAAAATACAAATTATGTAAAAACCAAAAGTGGGATTGATATGACCCACTTTGTAATTCCTTCGGGCGATCAGGGATATATCTTACCTGCATTTGCTAATGGCATGCTTACCGTAAACGGAAACAACGGGGCATTCCGCGGTTCGCCATCAGGTTATAGGATTGACCAACCTATTGATTTCAACAATTTTAGATTATTCAAAATGCTGGTCAGCGATGCAAACCAAAATACTGCCAACATCATGCAAAAAATAAACACCGTTGCTGCATCGAGCATAAATGGCCAGCATTATTGGTGGAGCGATTTTACTCACCATGTTGGTTTTCAGTCTTCTGGTTCGAGTTTGCTCTTTCCGTTATTTCAATATTATATGGAAAACGTGGCCCAGCAATATGGCATAACAGGTGCTGACAATTTGTGGATGGCTCCGACCCAGGATGTTTACGAATATTTGAGTGTTAGGGATAACAGTGTGTTAGGATACTCGCTAAACGGAAACATACTTACCATATCCATTGATTATTCAGCGGTACCTGAAAATTTGCGCACCAATGCCCTCACCCTCTCGTTGCAAGCCGATCAAAATTATACAAGTGTTATTGCCAACGGTGCGCAAGGCTTGAGTTTTAATGGGAATGGCACCAATAAAATCATCAATGTAAATTGGGGAAATGCAGTTGCAAAGGCAGCGGTTACCAATGCACCAGATGCCAACCAGGCCGTACAAACTGCAAAAACGGCTGATATTTCTGTTTATCCAAACCCGTTTACAAAACATATACAGGTTAATTTCAATCAGCCGATCGAAGGCGAAATTGATTTTCAGCTGGTTGATATGGGCGGTAAAACCGTGTTTAGCAAATCTATTTATCAAACAAATGAGGTTTCGGTATTTGATCTTGAATTAAACGGAATCAACCTGAAGCCAGGCAATTATGTGCTAAACGCCACAAATGGGCAAAAAAAATTCCCCGCAGTTAAAGTCCTCAAAATACAGTAATTTTAATCTTTTATAAGCTAACCCCAGTCTGAAAGAGCAAGATTTTCAAGTAATATAATGATTTTTGATACTTCTTTTTCCAGATTGGGATCATAAAATAATCAATTCTATTGGCTTTTTAAACACGTTCTTAAATTTTAGCATCATGAAATCAATTTTGTTTTTTATTTTCACTTTCTTACTTTGTGTTCAAGTATATGCCCAACTTGTGGTGAAAGCGGTTCATTCCGACAGCATAACTTTAACCGTAACTTTTAATGAACCACCAACCAATGTTACCGTAGAGAAAGCCTCGCTGAGGTATAACAAGGATTTTGCCTATAGTTTTATCCTCGACGATGGGCTGATTGATGCTTATACAGCAGCTTTTCCGCTGCTTACCGGCGGACTTGTTACAGGAAACAATACAATTTATCCTGGATATTTTTATTCTGATGGTTGTGGGAATGCAATACCATTTTCGGCTGCTCTATCTTGGTATTCGGTCAGTGCATCGGGAAACGACCTGCATGTGAACACACCAAGCTATGTTACCTGGGATCAACTAAAAACCATGTACCATGCTGGATGGACTGTTTTAAACCACAGCTATTCACATGTGGCCAATGATACCGCTATTGACTATGTGTATCAGATAAACCAAAATACGGCTTATGTAAAGGCAAAATCAGGGATTGACCTTACCCATTTTGTGCCACCTGCCGGAGACCAAAATTATGTGATCCCCGCTTTTGCTAATGGAATGCTCAGTGTTACAGGCAATAACAGTTCGTATAACGGTTTCCCGGAAGGGTACAGAATTGATCAACCTGTTGATTTGACCAATTTCAAATTATATAAAATGCTGCTCAGCGATGCCAACCAAAACATAGGCAATATAATGCAAAAAATTGATACCGTTGCGGTTAGAAGCGTGAACGGACAACACTATTGGTGGAACGATTTTACGCACCATGTTGGGTTTTCGTCGTCGGGTGCCAGTTTGCTTTTCCCTTTGTTCCAATATTATATGGAAAACATCGCGACGCAATATGGTATAGCAGGAGCCGATAATATTTGGATGGCACCAAATCAGTACGTTATGGAATATTTGAATTTTAGGGATAAAAGTATAATGAGCTATTCGCTTTCGGACAATGACCTTACCATTACCATTGATTATTCTGCTGTGCCCGACAATATGCGGGTAAATGCGCTTTCGCTTGTAATTGAATCTGACCAGGATTTTAACTCGGTTGAATCGGATGTGTTGTTGCAAAGCCTTACTTATAAGGGAACTGGCAGCAAAAAACTAATCAACTTGCAATGGGGCGATATTACTACTACAATAAAAGAAGCTGACAAGGTTGAAGAAACCAATGCCGATGGCATTTCCATACATCCAAACCCATTTGTGGAAAAATTTTATGTTGATTTCGTGCAAGCAACACCTGGAAATTTTGATTTTGAATTGACCGATATAACGGGCAAAACTGTTTTCAGCAAAACGGTTCGCCTCTCAAATGTTAATTCGCCTATCGAATTCGATATGCACGAAACCCGACTCCAACCGGGATTGTATATCCTGAAAACTGTTGGCGGCAACATAGAATACAAATCGCAAAAAGTGATGAAGGTTGCCGAATAAAGGTTGGTTGCCGCAAAAAATTGCCTCTTTTTTACCTTGTACAAAACTTTCAAGTCTATTTCCAATTTGCGATTTGCTGATTGCGAGAACTACTTGCTGAAAAATTTGTAAACCTGGATTCGTAATTCCTGCATTTTACATTATACCAAGTTGAAAAATCTATATTTGCGCCTTAGTACCAAAAGTGGCAATGCCTTTTTTAGCTTGCTGCAAATCTTTAAGCCCAATCCGCCCCCCAA
>JFJP01020137.1_pt1 | contig 13876 bp, 8 predicted proteins | sample 431651 | NCBI WGS metagenome assembly JFJP01 (sample SAMN02602958, study PRJNA72255) | Microbial mat metagenome, whole genome shotgun sequencing project. | biome: fresh water; feature: sink hole; material: water; isolation source: purple microbial (photo- and chemosynthetic) mats found in... | reverse complement strand
ACTCCAGCGTGGCCCACCTGAGTTCGCCGACTGCAGACCCGGCCGCGCTCTTCACGGTGCGGACCCCGGCGAGCCACACGCTCACCTGCACCAACCCGATGTCGGGGACCAGCCAGGTGGCTTTCTCCGATGCGGACTACGTCTGCGCCTTTGACCTGCAGGGACAGGACGCCCTGCTGTATGTGCAGGCGACCCCCACCGCGTGCCTCAGCGCGATGTCGAACACGGCGGAGTACGGTACCGTCACGGGGCGACTCTCGCTCGACGGCGGGGCGGCGACAGAGGCCGATGCCGTGGACTACGACTGGGGCGGCAACCACCAGAACAACCGGATCGACTTCACCTGGGAGGGCAAGGAGTACTCCCTCTACCACTCCTCCTTCGGGTTCGGCTGGCGCAAGTGCCAGGAGATGGACTGCCTGCAGGTCCGCACCAATGGTACACTGGAGACGGATGGCTGCACGGTGGCGCGGAGCTTGCCCGTCATCTGCGTCCCAGTCGGAGCGGGCGGCAGCGTGCCGGCACTGGTGGACACCTTCGAGCCCTGCGCGGGCGACCCCAACTACCCTTAGGAGGTGAACGATGAACAACTCTACGAGGAAAACGGGCGTGAAGCGGTGCCGGGCGCGGGTCGCCGACAGGGCAGCGGGGTTTGCGCTGATCTGCGGCGCCGGCCTGGTGGCTCTGCTCCCCGTAGGTTGCACCCAGAGTGGAACCGAGCCTTTGGGGGACTCCTCGGGAGCCGAGGTGAGTTCCGGGATGACGCTGATTTCCGGAGGGACGCTCAGCTCGAGTGTGCACGGCTCGAGTTCGGGAGGCGGCTTGAGTTCGGGCGGGAGCTGCAACTCCAGCATCGCCCACCTGAGCTCGCCGACCGCGGACCCGGCTGCGCTGTTCACGGTCCGCAGCCCCGGGAGCCACTCGCTCACCTGCACCGCCCAGGACCTCGGGACGAGCCAGGAGCAGTTCCAGGACAAGGACTTCGTCTGCGCCTTTACCCTGGAGGGACAGGACGCCCTGCTCTACCTGCAGGCGACCCCCACCTCCTGCGTTCCCGACTTCTACACCGCCGAATACGGGACGGTCACCGGGCGTCTCTCCCTGGACGGTGCCCCCGCGGCAACTCCGACGGCGGTAGCGTACGACTGGGGCGGCAACCACGAGAACAACCGGATCGACTTCACCTGGGAGGGCAAGGAGTACTCCCTCTACCACTCCTCCTTCGGGTGGGGTTGGCGCAAGTGCCAGGAGATGGACTGCCTGCAGGTGCGTAGCGGTGCGACGCTGGAGACCGATGGCTGCACGGTGGCGCGGAGCCTCCCGGCGATCTGCGTTCCGGTCGGAGCCGGTGGCAGCGTGCCGGCACTGGTGGACACCTTCGAGCCCTGCTTGGGCGACCCGAACTACCCGTAGGGTTGGACGATGGGCGGCAGGATCACAGGCGGGAAGGGGATGCGCAGCACGGGCCGGGGCGGTGCTGGGCTGAGTTGCGCGGGGCTGAGTTGCGCGACGCCAGGAGTGGTGGCGCTGGTGGCCCTGGGGGCGTTGCTCCTGGCGGGCTGCAGCGAACCTCGGCGCGATCCGGCGGCGCGGCCCTTCTTCCTGAAGGTGTCGGCGAATGCCCCAGTGAGCGCCCTCTCCGCCGCACCCGTCGAGGACCTTTCCGCCCCGCCGGTGCCTGCGGCTCCGGGCTGGTACAAGGTGATCGTGGACCTGGGGCGCGGCGATCCGCTGGTGGTGGAGTGCGACGAGCGCGACGACACCAGCGCCACCGAGGCCGCCGCCAGCGGCGAGATCTCCTGCACGGCCGACGGCGTGCTCTTCTACGCCAGCGCCGTGCCCAGCGCCGTGGTGGTGAAGGCGCGCGGCTACGAGTTCCTGGAGAGCACGCCGGACTTCGCCGGGGATTCCGCCGCGGTGACGCTCGAGCCGCTGGCGCCCTTCGAGGCCGACGGCGACGGGGCGACCGGGCTCTGCGACCAGGCGGCCTGCCTGGACAGCCTGGGCTACCCCGTGGAGGGGGAGCAGGGACGCACCCTGCTGGTCAAGTTCCTGCTGGTCCCCTCGGACAGCAACCCCTCGGGCTACGAGCTGCACCTCATCAACAGCCTGCGGCACCCGCTGCATTGGGACTACTCGCGGGACGTGCTCCACTCGGGTCTGACGCGGCAGGCCTTCGAGGCGGCCTACTACAAGGAGTCGCCGAGCCGCGGTTTCGCGGGGACTCTGGTGGCGTATCGCGAGGCGACGGGGATCGGCGGTGCGAGCTCCGGGGGCGGTAGTGCGGCTTCCGGGAGCAGCCGCGCGGGGTGGAACCGGCCCGTGGCGTTGACCTTCTTCCCCGGCGATACCCTGCGCCCCGACCAAGTGCGCCTGGTGCATCGGCTGCTGGAGGCGCGCCTGGGGGCCGGGGTGCCGTTGGCCGGCGACGACGGACGCCTGGTCTACCTGCCCGCGGCGACCGATGCGCGGCTGGATGCGGGGCAGTTCGGGCGCCGCGATGTTCCGGTGGTGCAGGCCAGCGAGATGGCAGGCAACGACACGCTCTCGATCCTGAACGAGGGCGAGGCCTGCGGCACCCTGCGGATCCTGACGGCCGCCCAGCTGGAGACCCAGGTGGTCACCTTCGACGACATCCTGGTGCTGCAGTCCCTCCCGGCCATCCTCCCGGTGGTGGCGGGGACGCTCACCGACGCGCCCCAGACGCCCCTCTCCCACGTGAACATCATGGCGCGCACGCGCGGCACCCCCAACCTCGCCCGCCCCGGCACCTCCACGCTCGCCTCGGTGAAGGCGCTGCAGGGAAAGGCGGTGCGGTTCACGGCGCGCGACGGAGCCTGGTCCCTGGCCGCGATCTCGGCGAGCGAACTGCAGGCGTGCCGCGCGGGGACGGAGCACGAACCTTATGTTCCGCTGGTCGATGATTCGGACGTGGGACTGCTGGACTACACGGTGATGCGGTTCGAGGATCGGGCGCGGTTCGGGGTGAAGGCGGCCAACGGTGCGGAGCTGGGGAGGTTGCTCGGGGAGGAGGGGCCGCGCGGGTTCGGCGTCCCGTTCGCCTGGTACCAGCGGTACATGACGACGTCGCAGGTGGCGGCGGCCACCTGCACCGGGGCCCGCGAGGATTGCGCGAAGGAGGGGCGGGCCACGGGAACCTGCGCGGCGGTGCTCACGCGCTGCAGCGCTGCGGCGACGGCTCGGCAGAGCTTCGACCAGTACGTGGTGAGGCTGCTCGCAGACTCTCTCTTCACGAACGACGCCCTGGTGCGCGAGGCGGCCCTGGACGGGCTTCGCCACATGATCCGCAACACCGCGATCCCGGCCTCCATGTCCACCCCCCTGGAGGCCAAGGTGAAGGCGCTCTTCGGCACCGCGAAGATCCGCATGCGCTCGAGCACCAACGCCGAGGACTTGGAGCAGTTCAGCGGTGCTGGGCTCTACAGCTCGGTCTCGGCCAACCAGACCAAGGACCGGGTGTTCGAATCGGCCAGCGGCGAGATCCGCAAGGTGTGGGCCTCCACCTGGAACTGGACCGCCTTTGAGGAGCGTCGCTTCTGGAACATCGACCACCGCTCCGTGCGCATGGGGGTCGCGGTCAACCAGTCCGTGGACGACGAGGGGGTGAATGGGGTAGTCATCACGCAAAACATCGCGGACCCCATGACCCGCGGCTACTACGTGAACGCGCAGCTGGGCGAAGCCTCCATCACCAACCCCAGCGGGAGCGAGATCCCCGAGGTCTCGGTGCTGCCACTCTCCATCGGCGGAGCTCCTCTACAGCAGATCCTGCAGTACTCCTCGCTCTCCCCCAAGGCGCCACTGATGAGCAGCGCCGAGGTGGGCCACCTGAACGCCCAGCTCTACCGCATCCACCTGCGGTTCAGCGAGTTCTACGGAGTGCAGGCCGACCAGTCGGCCTTCGACCTGGAGTTCAAGCTCTGCGGGCCTCAGCGCCAGCTGCTGGTCAAGCAGATCCGCCCCTACGCGGAGTGGCCGCCGAGGTAAGCAGTTGTGTTGCCGGCGGTCACTCGCGGTACACGGCCGCCGAGGTAAGCAGTTGTGTTGCCGGCGGCCACTCGCGGTGCACGGCCGCCGCGGTAGGTCTAAAGCGCGAAGGCGCCCCACCAGGATTGTCCGCCCCGCGAGAGCTGCAGGAACCGCAGGCCGCGAGCGGGTGCGGTGCCGAGCTGGACGCGAGCGGGCAGGGAGGCGACGGAGCCTTGCAGCTGCTGGCGCCCGGAGGCGTCGAACAGTCGGTACTCGTAGGGGGTCGGCCCTTGCGAAGAGGAGCCGGCGCCGAGGTTCGCCGAGGTTGCGGAGCCCAGGTTCGCCGCGTTCGAGAAGCTTCCCATGGTGCCGATCTCCAGCTCCGCTCCGCGCACGTGCAGGGCGAGCTGGAAATTCGAGCCACCAGCGAACGGACTCTGCGACCCACCGTCCCTGCTGCTGCCGCTGCCGGCGATGGCCACGGTGCCATCGAGCCCCACGGGATTCTCCATCCAGTCAATGAGCTGCTTGCCGCTGACGATCCGCACGTCGGGATATTGGAGGGCCCAGTTGAGGAAGGCGACGAGGGAGTCGAGTTGCGCTCCACCCGTGGTGTAGTAGTTGGAGTGCATGCCGTAGGCCAGGGGGGCGCGGTTGCCGCTGCGCCGCAGGTTCAGGTTGTGCTTGAGGGCCAGGTTGACTTGCGCGGGGCTGAAGCGGGCCTGGTAGACCAGGTTGTAGTCGAGTCCGGTGATCTTGAAGCCATCGGCCTCGGAGGCGTAACCATAGACTTGCGCTTGGGTGCGCAGGTCCTGACCCGCGTAACCCAGGGCGGTCGCCTCGGCGGTGTTGGGCAGCACCAGGGGGTAGGCGGGGATCTCCCAGAAGTTGGGGTGGGCGGTGACGTAGGGGGTCTCGGTGTAGGCGCTGGCCAGGCGGAAGGGCCAGGGGAAGTTGGTGCCGTCGTAGCGGTCGTCCCAACCGAACTCGACGCTGCAGTCGTAGCGGTACCCGAGGGACTCGAGGACCGGGAAGGCGGAGTCGGCGATGGCGAGGAAGGGGAAGCGGAACCCGACGCGAAGGCTGTCAGGCACGGTGCCCGGGGTCTGGAAGCGCAACTGGGTGTCGACCTCCTCGATCTCGCGGGCGATGCTTGTCGCGGTGAGGGTGTTCAACTCGGGGTGGGTCAGGGTGTGGTTGCCCACCTCGTGGCCCCGGTCCAAGACGTCCTGGACGGCGCTGGCGGTCATGGTGTTGCCGATGAAGTAGAAGCTGGCGCGCCACGGTTCGCCGTCGAAGGTGGCGTCGTTGCTGATGCCGTCGGGGTTGCTCTTGCCCGCGAGGGCGGCGAGGAGGTCGGCGGGATCGTCGTTGTTGTTGTCGTCCACGCCGAGGAAGATGAACTGGGGCGTCTGGGCGGCGGTCAGCCCCGAGGGGATGTCGTTGGCGGGGAAGGTGCCTTGGGCGTGGGACGCGGGCGCGAGGATGGCCGAGGCGAGCAATGCGGAGGCCAGCGCAAGGGCGAGGGCGGCAGGGCGGGCGGCGGGGCGGGGTCTGCGTTGCGTTTGCGGCATGGGGGTAATCCAGCGGTGATAGGGCTCTCCCCGTGGGGTGCGGGAGATCCGGAGTTTCATCCCTCCAATCTACCCTGTTGGAGGCAGGGCGGCGTTGGCCGGGAGCGGGGGGTCGCGAAAGATGGACTCCGGGGTGGACGCGGTTCGGGCCGAGAGGATCCCGCAAACGGCCCCTACTGCAGCACGAACTCCAGGTCGTCGATCTTCGCCCAGCCGGTGTCGGCGGCGCCCGCCGGATAGACTCCGTTGACCCGTCCCTTTTGGGTGGGATAGAGCAGGATCCCGTCGCAGGCCTCGAGTAGGGAGTCCAGGGGCGGCTGGTTGTCGGTGGTGGCGCTCAGGCCGGGCCAGCCGTAGCGCATGGTGCTGGGGTCCAGGGCCAGGGTGACTTCGTTCTCGCCGGTGGAGAGGTTGAACTCCCAGCCCCAGAAGCGGCCGAGGTTGGGGTTGCGGTAGCGGGTGCTGCTGAGATCCAGGTTGAAGGAGCGATTGCGCGACGAGGAGATCTTCACGCGGATCAGGGCGAGGCTGCGCAGGTCCTGCAGCCCCGACCCGCTCCAGGGGAGCCGCCAGGAGCCCCACTGGGACCAGGTGTTGGCGCTGTCGTTGCCGTCCGGCAGCTGGTTGCGGAACTGCCAGTCGAGGCGCAGGTGCCGGGTTCCCGACAGGGGCTCCAGCTGCTCGATCGCGGCGGTGAGCAGGCTGGCGGAGTTGGAGTTGCTGGCGGCGATCATCGCGCCGAAGGTGGGCTCGAGCCCCTCGAAGTCGTTCACGGCATCGGTGCGCAGGCCGGGCGCCGTCGGTGCCCTACCCGCCAGGCGCTGCTCCATCTGGTAGCGCATCAGTCGCACCATCCCCTTGAGCTTGGCCACGGCTTGTTGCCAACTCGCGAGGTCCAGCAGGCTGTCCTGGGCCACCGCGGGGGCGATCTGGGCGGCCCACCGGTCCAGCCAGCCGTCGATGGTGGCGAGCTGCATCGGCCCGTCGAGCAGGCGCTGGATGGCGAGGCGGTATTCGGCGTCGTAGTGGAGGGCCAGGGTGCGGAAATAGGGGTCGCAGCTGGCAGGCATCAGGTCGTTGCCGTTGTTGGTGTGGAAGGGCACGCAGGGGATGGACAGGTCGTTCCATTCCGGCAGGTTGCGCAGGAAGGGGACCTCGTTGAAGGTGCCGTCGTGGTCCCAGGGGATCAGGGTGAGCAGGCCGCTCACTTCGTCCTCGTACCAGTAGAGGTTGTGGGGGGCGCAGACGGGCGCGGAGGGGGTGGAACCCTCCCAGCAGTAGAAGGTGCGGTAGCCGTCGATGTTCTGGCTCGCGATGTCCACCGCCAGGTAGTCCAGGGCCTGCTCGGGGTCGGTGAAGGAGGCGAAGCGCGCGCGGTCGCCGGTGGCGGCGATCTGGGGCAGGGCGGCGGCGAAGTCGGCCAGGCGCTGGCCGGTGGCCGTCAGCTCGTTGGTCTTGAGCTTGGGCAGGTAGTCGGCGGCGTTGGTGGATTGGGGCCACACCTCCTTGAAGAGGTCGCCGTCGCCGGGGCTCCAGCGGGAGTCGGTGAAGCGCCCGTCGATGTTCTCCACCAGGGCGAAGAGGCCGAACCGCCGGCCGTTCACCGTGAGGGTGGCGTGAGTGGCGCGGGCGGTATGGACACCCATCTCGCGGAAGAGCCGGTAGGTGAGGCGGTCCTGGAGCTTGGTCACATCGCGGATCATGGAGTGGAGGTTGATCTTCTTCAGCCCGTGGAAACGCTGCTCCGGGGCGTACTGGGCGAAGTCGACCTTCATGGAGATCTTGGGGCACTCGCTGTGGAGCTGGTTGCCCTGCTCGTCGAAGCAGAGGCGCAAGTTGCCCCAGGCCCCCTTGTAGCGAAGCCCAACGGTTCCCCAATCCTTCCCCATCACGCGCAGCTGGGCCGGAACGTACTGCTCCTCCACCGCATGGCGCTGCAGCCACTGCCAGGCCGAATCGGTCACCGTGAATTCGAAGTTCAGCAGGGAGTCCTCGGAGAAGACCAGCTCGGCATCGTCGTCGGGATCGAGCGGCGTGGGCTCCCGATCGCGAAGCTGCTCGGCGGTCGGCTCGGAGCAACCCGCAAGGAGCAGCGCGGGGAGCAGGGCCAGCAGGGGCCGGAGGCGGCGGAAGGCGGAATTCATCCGCAGGAAACTACTCCTTCGCGGGCGGGACCGTACCAGTCGGAGACGGGATCGCAGGCATCGCCGCCGTCGCCAGGGGCTTCGCGGGGGTGATCGGGACCATGCGAGCCACCTGGTCGAAGAGGGTGCGCACCAGCTGGAACTCGAGGAAGAGGGAGGCGCCTAGCGGGATCAGGGTCAGGATGAAGAGCGCGACCTTCCACCAGGCGATCGCCAGGGTCTCGGGGTCGGGGCGGAAAGTCGCGGGATTGAGCAGCCAGAGGGGCGCGGCCACCGCGGTCGCGATCCACCAATAGAGGGCTGGGCGCGGGTCGTACTGTTTCCACTGGGCTACCGGAAGACTCTTCATGCCGAGTTCGTTGAGCACCTTGGGGCACAGGGCCAGGTTGAGGAAGGGGATCGCGTAGAACGCTACGCCCTGCCAGGGGGAGATCATGATCTGGTTGGACTTGCGGCTCATCTGCTGCAGGCTCCGGTGGATCCACCAACCGAAGACGCCTCGCTCAAGCAGCAGGAAAAAGACCAAGGCCGCCATCACGACCCCTAGGCCGAAATCGGAGCTCGCCTTTTCGCGCTGCACCGAATCGAAGCGGGCGCTGAGCTCCATGAGCTTGGAGGTGCCCTCCTCGCCCTCGAAATCCATGAAGGCCTGCTTGTCCTGCTGGAACTGGTTGGCGAGGCGGGACCCGTAGAGCCCCCACCCCGTCTTGGCCAACGCCAGCATCGCGATCAGCAGCAGCATCACCAGCAGGGCAGGCTTGTGCAGGCGGTCGATGTCCATGGTACTCTCCGTCTTGTTCGCGTCGGGGGCCCAGCGCCGTTCCAGTTCGCGCTCCCCCCCGAAAAAGGTAGCGTGTTTCCCCGCGGAGCGGGATGGGTTTTTTCAGCGGCCTTGTCAGGAGCGAGGGCGGCGCCGCACCTTTCGGCGATACTCCAGCACGAGGAAGCTGGCGGTCAGCTTCATGCCCCCCAGCCCCCCGATCCGGGCGACCGCCGTGGCATCGGCGTGGTGGTGATTGGGCGTCATGGCCACCAGGTCCGCCAATTCCGGCCCCCGCAAGGAGAGGGTGAAACGCAGCGCCTCGGTGGAGACGGCGGTGAACGCTCCCCCCATCTGCTCGGCCACCGCGGCCTGCTTCTCCTCCTGGATTCCGATGAGCCCCAGAGGCTCGCGCCCCTCCTGCAAGTGGTCGGAGGCGGGGATCACGACCAGCATCGCGCCCCCCGGCACGATCAGGCGGGCAAACTCCTCTGGGTTGCGCGGGGCGAAGATGTCGAGCAGCAGGCTCACGGAGCCCGTGACCATCGGGAGTCCGGCCTTCAGGTCGGCGACGAAGAGCTGGAGATCCTCGCCGTGACGCGTGGCCAACCGGACTCCATCGCGCGAGAGGTCCATGCCCCAGAAGCTCAGGGGCGCACCTGACAACGGAGAGTCCGCCTGCTCGCGACGGCGGGAGAGTTCGTCGCGCACCCCGGCCAGATGGTGCCCCTCGCCACACCCCACCTCCAGCACGCAGAGCGACCCGAAGCAGCTGCGCGCCGCCGCGTCGGAACCCAGGATCGACGCGGCCTTGTCGGCCAGCAATGCGGTCAGAGGTGCGTAGTGGCCAGCCCCCAGGAAGCGGCGGCGCGCCTGCAGCATCTCCAAGGAGTCCCCCACGAAGCCCCGGCTGCCTTCGCCGGGCAGGAGGTTGACGAACCCCTCGCGCGCCACATCGAAGCTGTGGCGGTTCGCGCAGGCGAGCGTGGACTTGCTGGAGGCCACGGGACCGCTCCGCAGCAGGGGGGTCCGGCAATGGGGGCAGAGGAGCTGTTGCTTGAAGTCGGACATGAGTTCCAGTTCAGTTGGGGCTCTCGACGGGATCCTCGTGCCCGGCGCTGCGGATCTCCTGGCTCATGAAGGTGTGGTACTCCAGGGAATCGATGATCTTCACCAGCGCGATGTAGACCGCCACCACGCTCACCAGCGAGGCGCCGAAAAAGCCGTAGCCGTACCAGGCAAGCCCCTTCTGGAGCGTCATCCAGGAAAAGAGCGCGTTGAGTCCGCAGAAGAGCACCACCAGCACCGAGCTGGTCCGTAGGAAGTCGAAGTACTGCACGAAGATGTTGCCGATCAGGAAGAGCGACTGCAGGAAGACACCGACCAGGGTGATCTGCAGGATGTGGGTCTGGCTCCACTGCAGTCCCAGGCGATCCATCACGCGGGGCAGCAGCAGGATCCCGGTCAGGCAGATGAATCCCTGCAGGACCACCAGGCGCTGGATGCTGAGCAGCAGGGAGCTCACCATGAGCGCCTTTTTCTCCTGGATCACGGCGAGCGGCATGCGGTTGGTGATGGCGCCGTAGAAATCGCGGTAGGAGGCGTAGAAGCTCGTCTCGATGCGGATCAGGAAGAGGCTCATCGCCGGCACCGCCGTCAGGTAGGCGAGGAAAACCACCGAATCGTAGAGCGGTGCGCTGCGCAGGGGACCCAAGACGACTTGGCCTGTCTGCTCGCTGTGCCAGAAGATGAACTTGTCGACCCAGATTCCCAGGTTGTAGGTGAACCCGATGAGGATAAGCGCCGGGCGCTTGAAGTAGTAGTGGTCCAGGAAAGGATCCATTCGGCGGCGAATGCGGAACTCGCGGAAGACCTGCCGCAACAGCAGCAGAGCCAACACGCTCTGTCCCAGCAGGTAGCCGCCCAGCAGCCCCGCAAGTCCCGACGGCGAGAAGCCCCACGCTGCTCCGAAGGAGACCACGCCACCGGCCAGGAACGCCACGCCGACGCTGCGGTAGTCCCGCAAGGTGGTGAGCAGCAGCATGAGCAGCCAGATGTTTCCGACCACGGCGAAGAGCAGGACCGACAGCAGCAGTTCCCGCGCCGAGAGGCCGCTCCCGTAGAGGAAGGCCGACGAGGCCGCCACCAGCAGCACCGTGTTCATCAGCAGGATGGCGGTGAAGGTGGGAAGCACCGCATCCTCGTCCTTCTCGTAGAGTCGGTCGGAGATGTAGCGGGTGACCACCTGCTGGAAGATCCCCGTGATGATCAGGGAGTAGGCGTACACGTGCACCAGCAGGCACTGGAAGATCTCCAACTGGTCGCGCATCCTGCTGATCAGCAGCAGGCTGAGTCCGCCCATGGCCAGCACCGTCAGCAGCCACGGCCCGGAACTGATGGCCGCAGCGAAGCTGTACCCCTTCATGGTGTCGAGGTAGTTGCGCTCGGAGAGGATGCGCTGGAGCTTGAAGCCGATGCCTGCCATGGGGTATCCGTCGGATGTAGGGTGGGCCCCTACATGTGAACTTGCAGCTCGCGGTAGATCTGTTCGTAGCGGGCCAGCAGGACGTCCTGACGGTAGTGCCCTTCGACCCGGCGCAGGCCGGCTTCGCCCATCTCGGTGCGAAGCGCCGGATCCTTCAGCAGGCGGAGTTGGGCTTGTGCGAGCGCGCTCGGGTCGGCCAAGGGGACGATAATCCCGCTCGGGCCGAGTTCCACATCTCCGGGGTGGGTGCCCCCGTGGAGCAGTTCGCTGCAGGAGCCCACATCCGTCGACACCACGGGGAGAGCCGCCGCATGCCCCTCCAGGATGACGAGGGGTTGTCCTTCGCTGATGCTGCTGAGCACCAGCAGGTCCAACTGGGGAAGCCAGGCGCGCACGTCCACGGAGCCCGTGAACTCCACTTGGCGATCGATGCCCAGCAGCCCACAGAGCTGCTGGCACTCGGCGAAGTATCCGGGGTCCTCGTCCGTCGGCCCGAGGAGGTAGAGCTTGGCGGCTGGCAACTCCTGCGTCACCTCCTGCCAGCTGCGCAACAGGGTCTTAACGTCCTTGATGGGGACGACGCGCCCAATGAACCCGACGGCCAGGCCGCGCCCGCGCTCCTGGGCTTGCGGCTGTTCCTGCTGCTGCACCCGGCGCTCTCGCACCAGCGCCAAGGCTTCGCGATAGCGGGCCGGCAGGATCCCGTTGGGGATCACGCGCGTCCGCTGCGGATCGGCGCCATGCCGATGCTGCATCTCGCGGTTCCCCTCGTAGAGGGTGATGATCTGGTCGCAGTGGTCGTAGCAGACGGTCCCGAGGAACTCGAAGAGGGTGATCCACCAGCGACGGAACCAGTGGCGCTTCTCCTGCAACTCCAGCAAGGCCGCACTCTCGTAGATCCACTCGGCGCTCTGCACCTCGATCTTGCGCTCCTTGGTGTAAATGCCATGCTCCGTCAGCAAGAGGCTGGAATCGTGGCGGAGCTTGGCGAGTGTTGCGAGGAAACCCGCATAACCGGTGGAGACCGTGTGGTAGAGTCGCGCCGCCGGAACTTCGGCGAGCATCAGCCGGTAGACCGGCAGATTGGTGAAGCGCCAGGTCCAAAAGAAGTCGATGAAGGATTGGTCGGTGCACCATTGGCGGTAGAGCCGCACCAGATTGTTCCAGGTGTTGCGCCCGAAGGCCGCTTCGCTCAACGGGGGCAGGGGGTTGGAACCTTCCGCCAGAAAGCGGAGATGATCGCGAAAATAACCATACTCCCAAGCCGATAGTCGTTCGCGCAGCAACTGGTCCGCTGGGGTCAACTTGCGACGGCGCCCGAACGGCAGCAGGGAGCGGCGGCGCGCCTGGGAGTAGTCGTGCAGGAAGACATCCTGGATGAAACGGACGTTGGCCGGGATCGCGTATTTGGGTTCGCGGGGAGCCGAGGGATGGGAGCCCAAGTGTATGATGCCGAACTCGATGCCGGGCATCTGGCTGATCAATTGGTGCACCCAACTGGAGACCCCTCCGGAAACGTAGGGATAAGTACCCTCCAGCACCAGGCAGACATCAACCATGGGTGCCCTCGCGGCAGCGCTTCATCAGGCAGGTCCGGAGGGACTCCCGCAATTCTGCCTGGGTCTCGGCCAACCAGAGTTGGGTCAGGTCGCGCACGACACCCTCTGCCCGCTCCAGCAGGTGAACCAGCGGCAACCGCGCCCCAAGCGCCGGCTGGTGCCGCCAGCGCTCCAGCAGCAGGCGACCCATCCTCACATCGAAACTGGTCTGGGGGAGCTCGGCGCGATGGTCGTGCAACCACTGGAGCAGATGGTCTCCGCGAGAAGGAGTCAAGTGGTTCTCCAGGACCAGCCGCAGCAGGGCCTCCCCATTGCGCTCATGGCCGATCCAGGGCCGCGTCCACTCCACCGCCTGGTAAAAGTCCTGCTCGCTCGCGATGAAACCGATCATCTGCGTCAACGCGACCAACCGGTCTTCCATGCTCAGATGCATCTGCAGCAATAGTTGCAAACCGACCGGCGCCAGGGGGTTGGCCTGGCGGACCATCTCCACCAGCATCAGCGGGTCATTGCGCAACAAGCGCAGGATGGCATCGTTCAGGTCACGGCGGAGTTCCGGATTCTCCTCTTGGAACTGGAGTTCCAGCAGCGAACCCGCGAGGTCGGACTGAGGCGCCTGCGCCAACGCGGCAATGGCCAGCCTACGGACTTCCATGTCCGCAGCCTGCCGCGCCAAGGTGATCACCTCTTCCAGCAGGTCGCGCGTCGGAATGTGCTGCCGGAAATACCGCGGCAACGCACCCAGCACGACCTCGCGCAGTTCGCGGGTCTGGGCTCCCTGCCCCAGGCGGAGCAGCTCCAGGAAAATCTCCCCCTTGCGTTCGTAGAGCACGCGTCCGAAACCGCGCGCAAAGGCGAGGGCGAGATTCGGCTCCGTCCCCAACAGCTGAAAGAGCTCAATGTCCAGGCCGTAGTCGCCGAAAGCCGTCAGCCCCAGTGCGATCTTCTCTCGCAGATGGGGGTCGCTCTCATGCGACATCAGCTCGCGCAGCAACCCCAGGTCCCGCAGGTCGCGCTCGCGCACCAGCTCGGAAATCAGGACTTCGCGGTAAGCCCCGCGGCTCTGCCGCAGCTCGCTGCGCACCAGGGCGTATTTGTGCTCGCGGGGGATCTCCTCAAGCACAGCGCGGGCGCGTTGGTGGTAAAGTTCCGTCGGCGCGTTCTGCTTCAACACCTTGAGAAGCATCTCCACGCCGATCCGAACCGGCCGAGCCGTGACCAGCGCGATCAGCTGCAACCGCACCAACTCACTCGGCTCCTTGTCATAGGTGCGGAAATACTGGGTCAGGTGCCGCCCCTTGCCGTACAAGGAGAGGAGCCCCAGGGCGGAGGCGCGCACCGCATCGGGACCGCGTCGCGCCAAC
>JFJP01005707.1_pt1 | contig 13876 bp, 6 predicted proteins | sample 431651 | NCBI WGS metagenome assembly JFJP01 (sample SAMN02602958, study PRJNA72255) | Microbial mat metagenome, whole genome shotgun sequencing project. | biome: fresh water; feature: sink hole; material: water; isolation source: purple microbial (photo- and chemosynthetic) mats found in... | reverse complement strand
GGGCCTCAAAGAAGCCAAGGACCTGGTTGACGGCGCACCGAAGAACGTCAAGGAAGCCGTGTCCAAGGCTGATGCTGACGCTGCCCTGAAGAAACTGCTGGATGCTGGCGCCAAGGCAGAACTCAAGTAATTGCGTGTCTGAACAAGGCTGGAGTGCTGTCAAAGGCCTCCAGCCTTTGGTGTTTCTAAAGAGAGCACCGAAAAAGGTTTGAACAAACCTTTTTCAGTGTCTTCTAACCCCGACAGAAGAAGATGCCTTGGTTCGGGTTGCACGCAACGTGCAACCGTCCGCCATAGATTGGTAGCGGCCAATCGCCAAGAATTTAAGTCGCCCAGGACTACCCACAGTTCCTTAGTTGCCCGGAGATTTCATGGCTTACTCATACACCGAACGCAAGCGGATTCGCAAAAATTTTGGCACACGCGACAGCGTGCTGGAAATTCCCTACCTGTTGCAAATGCAAAAAGACGCGTACACCGCTTTTCTACAGGCGGATGTGGCACCAAAAAAGCGCACACAAGAGGGGCTTCAGGCAGCGTTCGACTCGGCGTTTCCGATCGTGTCGCACAACGGCTTTGTGGAAATGAAGTACCTGGAGTACAACCTGGCCAAGCCCGCGTTTGATGTGCGCGAGTGCCAGACGCGGGGATTGACCTTTGCCTCTGCCGTGCGCGCCAAAGTGCAACTGATTATTTACGACCGTGAATCGTCAACCACGCAGAACAAGGTCGTCAAGGAGGTCAAGGAGCAGGAAGTCTATATGGGCGAAGTGCCCTTGATGACCGAAAAGGGCTCTTTTGTCATTAATGGCACTGAGCGCGTGATTGTGTCGCAATTGCACCGCTCGCCTGGCGTGTTCTTCGAGCATGACAAAGGCAAGACGCACAGTTCAGGAAAATTACTGTTCTCTGCCCGCATCATTCCTTACCGTGGTTCCTGGCTTGACTTTGAGTTTGACCCCAAAGACATCCTTTATTTCCGGGTGGACCGCCGTCGCAAGATGCCGGTGACCATTTTGCTCAAAGCCATTGGCTTGAATCATGAATCGATTCTTGCCAACTTCTTCGTCAACGACAACTTCCGCCTGATGGACAGCGGTGCGCAGATGGAGTTTGTCGCCGAGCGGCTGCGCGGTGAAGTGGCACGTTTTGACATTACGGACAAGAGCGGCAAGGTGGTCGTAGTGAAGGACAAGCGGGTCACGGCGCGTCACACGCGCGAGCTGGAGCAGACAGAAACCACGCACATCTCGGTACCCGAAGACTTTTTGATCGGCCGTGTGATTGCACGCAATCTGGTGGACTCGGACACCGGTGAAATTTTGGCCAAGGCCAACGAGGAGTTGACCGAAGTTTTGCTCAAGAAGCTGCGCACCGCAGGTGTGCAAGATCTTGCCTGTATCTACACCAATGAACTCGACCAGGGTGCCTACATTTCGCAAACCTTGCGCACTGATGAAACCGCCGACGAATTTGCCGCACGGGTGGCCATTTACCGCATGATGCGCCCAGGTGAGCCGCCTACGGAAGATGCCGTGCAAGCCTTGTTCCAGCGGCTGTTTTACAACCCCGACACTTATGATCTGTCGCGTGTCGGGCGCATGAAGTTCAACGCCAAGATGGGGCGTGCCGAGTCCACCGGGCCCATGGTGTTGACCAACGAAGACATTCTGGCCGTGGTCAAGATCTTGGTTGACTTGCGCAACGGACATGGCCAGGTTGACGATATTGACCACCTGGGCAATCGCCGCGTGCGCTGCGTTGGCGAACTGGCTGAAAACCAGTACCGCATGGGACTCGCACGCATCGAAAAGGCCGTGAAAGAGCGTCTGGGACAGGCCGAGCAAGAGCCCTTGATGCCGCATGACCTGATCAACAGCAAGCCAATTTCTGCCGCCCTGAAGGAATTTTTTGGTGCCTCGCAGCTGAGCCAGTTCATGGATCAGACCAACCCCTTGTCCGAAATCACCCACAAGCGCCGCGTCTCGGCGCTTGGCCCGGGTGGTTTGACGCGTGAGCGTGCCGGTTTTGAGGTGCGTGACGTGCATGTCACGCATTACGGTCGTGTCTGCCCGATTGAAACCCCCGAAGGCCCCAACATCGGCCTGATCAACTCTCTGGCGCTGTATGCGCGCCTGAATGAATACGGCTTTATCGAAACCCCATACCGCCGCGTGGTGGAAGGCAAGGTAACGATGGACATCGATTACCTGTCAGCCATCGAAGAGGGAAAATATGTGATCGCGCAGGCCAACGCGGCATTGGACAAGGAAGGTCGCCTCAGTGGTGACCTGATCTCCGCACGTGAAGCCGGTGAATCCATCATGGTGGGTGCTGATCGCGTGCAGTACATGGACGTGTCGCCCGCACAGATTGTGTCGGTCGCTGCCTCGCTGGTGCCGTTTCTGGAGCACGATGACGCCAACCGCGCCTTGATGGGTGCCAACATGTCACGTCAGGCGGTACCCGTGTTGCGCCCGGAAAAACCCATGGTGGGTACCGGCATTGAGCGTGTTGCCGCGATTGACTCTGGCACGGTGGTGACGGCGACGCGGGGTGGTGTAGTCGATTATGTGGATGCTACCCGTGTCGTGGTACGCGTCAACGATGCTGAAGCACAGGCAGGTGAAGTGGGTGTGGACATCTACAACCTGATCAAGTACCAGCGTTCCAACCAGAATACCAACATTCACCAGCGCCCCATTGTCAAAAAGGGCGACAGACTCGACAAAGGTGATGTGATCGCGGATGGAGCTTCAACAGATTTGGGCGAGTTGGCATTGGGCCAGAACATGTTGATTGGCTTCATGACCTGGAACGGCTATAACTTTGAGGATTCGATCTTGATCAGCGAGCGTGTGGTGGCCGAAGACCGCTACACCTCGATCCACATTGAAGAACTGGTGGTGATGGCGCGCGACACCAAGCTCGGCGCCGAAGAAATCACTCGAGATATCCCGAACCTGAGTGAGCAGCAGCTCAACCGCCTCGACGAGTCCGGCATCATCTATGTGGGTGCTGAAGTGCAGCCCGGCGACGTGCTGGTTGGCAAGGTCACGCCCAAGGGCGAGACCACGCTGACCCCGGAAGAAAAGCTGCTGCGCGCCATTTTTGGCGAAAAGGCCAGCGACGTGAAAGACACCTCCTTGCGTGTTGACCAGGGATCACAGGGTACGGTCATTGACGTGCAGGTCTTCACCCGCGAAGGCATCGTGCGCGACCGGCGCGCTCAGCAGATCATCGACGATGAACTTAAGCGCTTCCGGCTTGACCTGAATGACCAGTTGCGCATTGTGGAAAACGACGCCTTTGACCGGATCGAAAAATTGCTGATTGGCAAAGTAGCCAATGGCGGCCCGCAGAAACTGGCCAAGGGTACCAAGCTGGACAAGGCTTATCTTGCCTCGGTGGACCGCTACCACTGGTTTGATATTCGCCCAGCCGATGATGATGTGTCGGCGCAATTGGAGAGCATCAAGAACTCCAATGAACAAACCCGTCACAGCTTTGATTTGGCCTTCGAAGAAAAGCGCAAGAAGTTGACACAAGGCGACGACCTGCCCGCAGGCGTGCTGAAGATGGTGAAGGTCTATGTGGCCGTCAAGCGTCACCTGCAGCCTGGCGACAAGATGGCTGGCCGCCACGGCAACAAGGGTGTGGTCTCGAAAATTGTGCCAGTGGAGGACATGCCGCACATGGCCGATGGCACGCCGTGCGATATTGTGCTGAACCCGTTGGGCGTGCCGTCGCGGATGAACGTTGGTCAGGTGCTCGAAGTGCATCTGGGCTGGGCCGGCAAAGGGATTGGCCAGCGCATTGATGACATGTTGCAGGCCGAATCCGAGGTGGCCACGCGCGTTGCCAAGTTGCGCACCTTCCTCGAAGGCATCTACAACGCCACGGGCCGCAAGGAAGACCTGAATCAGCTCAGCGATGACCAGTTGCTGGAGATGGCTGGTAACCTGAGCAGCGGCATGCCGTTCGCTACACCCGTGTTTGACGGTGCCACCGAGGTGGAAATCCGTGCCATGCTGGAACTGGCTTTTCCCGATGACATTGCCCGGATCAAAGGCCTGACCGAGACGCGCACCCAGGCCTTTCTGTACGACGGACGCACCGGTGACCGTTTTGAGCGTCCCACTACCATCGGTTACATGCATTACCTGAAACTGCACCACCTGGTGGATGACAAGATGCACGCGCGCTCTACTGGTCCTTACAGCCTGGTGACGCAGCAGCCACTGGGCGGCAAGGCACAGTTTGGTGGCCAGCGCTTCGGTGAGATGGAAGTGTGGGCGCTTGAGGCTTACGGCGCGGCTTACACCTTGCAAGAAATGCTAACGGTCAAGTCAGATGACGTGCAAGGCCGTACCAAGGTCTATGAGAGCATCGTCAAGGGTGAGCACTCGATCGAAGCAGGCATGCCCGAGTCATTCAACGTGCTGGTAAAGGAAATCCGCTCGTTGGGTCTGGATATTGAGCTGGAACGCTCGTAATCGTTCGACATTAGGAATTTGACTCATGAAATCATTACTCGACCTGTTCAAGCAATTCACGCCCGACGAGCATTTTGATGCCATCAAGATCGGCATGGCTTCGCCCGAGAAGATCCGCTCCTGGTCTTTTGGCGAAGTGAAAAAGCCCGAGACCATCAACTACCGCACCTTCAAGCCCGAGCGCGACGGTCTGTTTTGTGCCAAGATCTTTGGTCCCATCAAGGATTACGAATGCTTGTGTGGCAAGTACAAGCGCCTCAAGCATCGCGGTGTGATTTGCGAAAAGTGTGGCGTTGAAGTCACACAGACCAAAGTGCGCCGCGAACGTATGGGTCACATTGACCTGGCCGCACCCTGTGCGCACATCTGGTTCTTGAAGTCGTTGCCGTCGCGTTTGGGCTTGGTGCTCGATATGACGCTGCGCGACATCGAGCGCGTGCTGTACTTTGAAGCCTATGTGGTCACCGACCCCGGTATGACTCCACTGAAAAAGTTCAGCATCATGAGCGAAGACGACTTTGATGCCAAGTTCAAGGAGTATGGCGACGAATTCCAGGCCAAGATGGGGGCTGAAGGCGTTAAAGAGCTGCTGCAAAACCTCGATATTGAGAGCGAAATCGAGAAGCTGCGCAATGACCCGAGTGGCTCAGAGCTCAAGATCAAGAAGAACACCAAGCGCCTGAAACTGCTCGAAGCCTTCAAAAAATCCGGCATCAAGCCCGAATGGATGGTGCTGGACGTGCTGCCGGTGCTGCCGCCCGACCTGCGCCCGCTCGTTCCCCTGGACGGTGGCCGCTTTGCCACGTCTGACCTCAACGACCTGTATCGCCGCGTGATCAACCGCAACAGCCGCCTGCGCCGTTTGCTCGAATTGAAGGCACCGGAAATTATTGCCCGTAACGAAAAGCGCATGTTGCAGGAAGCCGTTGACAGCCTGCTCGACAACGGTCGACGCGGCAAGGCCATGACGGGGGCCAACAAGCGCGCCCTCAAATCACTGGCCGATATGATCAAGGGCAAATCAGGGCGTTTCCGCCAGAACTTGCTTGGCAAGCGTGTCGATTACTCCGGCCGTTCGGTGATTGTGGTGGGCCCAACGCTCAAGCTGCATCAATGCGGTTTGCCGAAGCTGATGGCGCTTGAGCTTTTCAAGCCCTTCATTTTTGCGCGCCTGGAAGCCATGGGCATTGCCACCACCATCAAGGCCGCGAAGAAGGAAGTTGAAACCGGCACACCGGTGGTGTGGGACATTCTGGAAGAGGTCATCAAAGAACATCCGGTCATGTTGAACCGCGCGCCTACCTTGCACCGGTTGGGCATTCAGGCCTTTGAGCCGATCCTCATCGAAGGCAAGGCGATTCAGTTGCACCCGCTGGTGTGTGCTGCATTCAACGCCGACTTTGACGGTGACCAGATGGCGGTGCACGTGCCCTTATCCGTTGAAGCGCAAATGGAGTGCCGCACCTTGATGCTGGCTTCCAACAACGTGTTGTTCCCATCCAACGGCGAGCCGTCCATCGTACCGTCGCAAGACGTGGTGTTGGGCCTCTACTACACCACCCGCGACCGGATCAACGGCAAGGGTGAGGGCCTGATCTTTGCCGACATCGGTGAAGTGCAGCGCGCCTTCGACGCCGGTGAAGTGGAAATGAGCGCCCGCATCAATGTGCGCCTCACCGAGTACACCAAAGACAAGGAGACCGGTGTGCTGGTGCCCTCCACCAAGCTGTGGGAAACCACTGCGGGGCGTGCGCTGCTGTCCGAGATCCTGCCCAAAGGTTTGCCGTTCTCGAACATCAACAAGGCATTGAAGAAGAAGGAAATCTCCAAGTTGATCAACGTGTCTTTCCGCAAATGCGGCTTGAAAGAGACAGTGATTTTTGCCGACAAGCTGCTGCAATATGGTTTTCGTCTGGCCACCCGGGCCGGCATTTCGATCTGCATCGAAGACATGCTTGTCCCCACCGAAAAGCCCAGCATCATTGAGCGTGCCGAGGCCGAAGTCAAGGAAATCGCCCAGCAATACACCTCAGGTCTGGTCACCGCTGGCGAGCGCTACAACAAGGTGGTGGACATTTGGGGCAAAGCCGGTGACGAAGTTTCCAAGGTGATGATGGGCCAGCTTTCCAAAGAGACCGTCATTGACCGCCACGGCAACAAAGTTCCGCAGGAGTCGTTCAATTCCATCTACATGATGGCAGACTCGGGTGCGCGCGGTTCTGCAGCGCAGATTCGTCAGGTGGCAGGTATGCGCGGTTTGATGGCCAAGCCTGACGGCTCGATCATTGAGACGCCCATTACCGCCAATTTCCGCGAAGGTCTGAACGTGCTGGAGTACTTCATCTCCACCCACGGTGCGCGGAAAGGTTTGGCAGATACGGCACTGAAGACCGCTAACTCGGGTTACCTGACACGTCGTTTGGTGGATGTCACACAAGACCTGGTGGTGACCGAGCAAGACTGTGGCACGCATGCCGGTTATCTGATGCGCGCCATTGTTGAAGGTGGCGAAGTGATTGAATCACTGCGCGACCGGATTTTGGGCCGCACCGTGGCAGATGATGTGTTGCACCCGGAAAACCAGTCGGTGCTGGCACCAGCGGGCAGCATGCTTGATGAAGACCTGATTGAAGAACTGGAAATCGCTGGTGTGGACGAGGTCAAAGTGCGCACTGCATTGACCTGTGAAACACGCTTCGGTATCTGCGCTCGGTGCTATGGCCGCGACCTGGGTCGTGGCGGTTTGGTCAATGGCGGTGAAGCGGTGGGCGTGATTGCTGCCCAGTCGATTGGCGAGCCCGGCACGCAGTTGACCATGCGCACCTTCCACATTGGTGGTGCAGCATCGCGCGCTGCCATCGCCTCCAGCGTTGAGGCCAAGTCCAACGGCAATATTGGTTTCAACGCCACGATGCGCTATGTGACCAATGGCAAGGGCGAACTGGTGGTGATTTCCCGCTCAGGCGAAATCATCATTCATGACGAGCATGGCCGTGAACGCGAACGTCACAAGGTGCCTTATGGCTCAATTCTGACGATCAAGGCCGATCAGACCATCAAGGCCGGTACGATCCTGGCCAACTGGGATCCGCTGACGCGCCCCATCATTACCGAGTTTGCCGGTCGCGCACATTTCGAGAACGTCGAAGAAGGCCTGACGGTGGCCAAGCAGCTTGATGAAGTGACTGGCTTGTCCACATTGGTGGTCATCGACCCGAAACGCCGTGGTTCTGCCAAAGTGGTGCGTCCCCAAGTCAAGCTGATTGATGCCAGTGGCAACGAAGTCAAGATTCCAGGCACCGACCACTCGGTGACCATCGGTTTCCCGATTGGCGCGCTGGTGCAAGTGCGTGACGGTCAGGACGTTGGCCCCGGAGAGGTTCTGGCGCGTATTCCGGTTGAGGGTCAGAAAACCCGCGATATTACCGGTGGCTTGCCGCGCGTGGCCGAGTTGTTCGAAGCGCGCAGTCCCAAAGACAAGGGCGTGCTGGCTGAGATGACCGGTACCATCTCGTTTGGCAAGGAAACCAAAGGCAAGATCCGCTTGCAGATCACCGATCCGGAAGGCAAGGTATGGGAGGAACTCGTTCCCAAAGAGAAGAATATTCTGGTGCATGAAGGCCAGATCGTCAACAAGGGTGAATCGGTGGTCGATGGCCCGGCCGACCCGCAAGACATCTTGCGTCTGTTGGGGGCAGAAGAACTGGCGCGCTACATCGTTGACGAAGTACAGGATGTCTATCGCTTGCAGGGTGTGAAGATCAACGACAAGCACATTGAGGTGATCGTCCGCCAGATGCTGCGTCGCGTCGTGGTGGAAGCTGCTGGTGATTCAACCTATATCAACGGTGAGCAGGTCGAGCGCTCTGAAATGCTCAATACCAACGACGCACTGCGCGCCGAGGGCAAGATTCCAGCCGCATTTACCAACTTGCTGCTGGGCATCACCAAAGCCTCGCTTTCTACCGACAGCTTCATCAGCGCGGCCTCCTTCCAGGAGACCACTCGCGTGCTGACCGAAGCCGCCATCATGGGCAAGCGCGATGAGTTGCGTGGGCTGAAAGAGAACGTCATCGTCGGTCGCCTGATTCCAGCGGGCACCGGCTTGGCGTACCACGAAGCCCGCAATGCCCGTGAAAACATGGACGATGCCGAGCGCCGCGCCATTGCCGAAGCCGAAGCAGCCGAGTTGGCCGGAAACAGCGAAGTCGAGGTGGGCGAGGACGCCGCCGCCGAGTAATCAGAAGCTACTTTTAATAGAGCGCCTCACGCCCGTTGTATATGGGCTTGAGGCGTTTTTCTTATATTTTTCAAAATGACAGCCGAACTACAGCCGCCCTTGTGGCAGCAACTGCGCGATGTGGCCGGTGTGCTGCAAGCGATTCGTCGCGGGCAAAGCGGCACAGCGGCCATTGAAGCGGTGCCGGCGCAGGTTCGCCCAGGTGTACAGGCCCTGATTTTTGAGGTCTTGCGCTCACTCGGGCGCGCGCAGGCGCTGCGCAAACAGTTGGCACCGCGCAACCCACCGCCAGCAACCGATGCCCTCTTGTGTGTGGTACTTGCTTTGTTGTGGCGACAAGACGACGCGCCCTATGACGCGCATACGTTGGTGAACCAGGCCGTGGAAGCGGCCAAACAGAGCGCTGCCACCAAAGCGCAGGCCAGCTTTGTCAACGCCTGCTTGCGACAGTTTTTGCGCGAGCGTGAGGCGCTGCTGGCGTTGGTGGAGACCGATCCCGTGGCACGCTGGAACCACCCTGCCTGGTGGATTGCCCAGTTGCAGGCCGATTGGCCTGTACAGTGGCAAAGCATTTTGACTGCCGCAGATCAGCCTGGTCCGATGGTGCTGCGTGTCAACGTCCGTCGCAGCAGCCAAGCGGGTTACCTTGAAGCCCTGCGGCACGCGGGCATGGCCGCAGCGCCCGTCGGGGAGGCGGGGATCTTGTTGAGGTCGCCTTGCCCCGTTCAGCAGCTTCCCGGTTTTATGGAAGGCTGGGTGTCGGTGCAAGACAGTGCCGCCCAACTGGCCGCACCGTTGTTGTTGTCAAAGAGGGCAGAGAGTCCGGTACGCCGCGTGCTGGATGCCTGCGCTGCACCGGGTGGGAAAACCGCGCACCTGCTGGAGTTGGCTGATGTGGCGGTTACTGCACTGGACATTGAGCCCAGGCGCTGTGAGCGTATCAGCCAGACACTCGACCGCCTGGGCTTGCAGGCAGAGGTGATCGCGGCTGACGCGGCTGACGTGTCGGCCTGGTGGGACGGCGAGCCGTTTGATGCCATCTTGCTCGATGCGCCTTGCTCGGCATCTGGCATCGTGCGACGGCATCCGGACATTCGTTGGCTGCGCCGGCAAACCGATATTGCGCAACTCATGGCGTTGCAGCAGCGCTTGCTGAACCGCTTGTGGCCATTGCTGAGACCTGGCGGGCGTTTGCTGTACTGTACCTGTTCGGTATTTCGTTCCGAGGGTGAGCAGCAAATTGCAGCGTTTCTGGCACACACCAGACACGTTGCACGATTGTCATCACCCGGCCATCTGTTGCCACAAGGCAACGCAACTGACATCCCAGCCATGGACAATCCACAGCATGACAACGATGGCTTTTACTACGCACTGCTTGAAAAACAGGCTCTCTAGCGGGCTAACCTGGCTGCTTGCCATGCTGCTTTGCTTTGGCTGTGGTGGCTCCTTGGCCCAAACGCCACCACAAGAGACCACGCGGCTCACGCTGGAGCGGCAGGTTGACGGCCTTTGGCTGTCAACCCAACTGGAGTTTGATTTGCCAGAAGTGGTGGAAGGGGCGCTACAAAAGGGAATTCCCATTTTTTTTGTGGCGCAGGCTGACTTGCTGCGTAAACGCTGGTACTGGGCTGACAAGAAGCTGGCCACAGCGCAGCGCCATTTACGGTTGTCCTATCACCCGCTGACGCAGCGCTGGCGGCTCAACATTACGTTGGGCGAGACCGCAGAGGCTGTTCAGGGTTTGGTTTTCAATCAAAATTTTGAAACCTTGGCAGAAGCGATGGCCTCGGTTCGCCGGATATTCCGCTGGAAGATCGCTGATGCGGATGATCTTGAGCCGGGTGCGCAACAGTTGGTTGAGTTTCGTTTTCAGCTCGACGTGGCGCAGCTCCCTCGGCCATTGCGTATCGGCACCTTAGGTCAGTCAGACTGGTCTGTGGTTCGCTTTGCGTCGCAGGTCATCGAGCCTGAGCCTGCCAAATGAACGGTTCCCTGGGTGAGCGATCACTCGCCAAATCAACAAGAAATCAGCACACCCTGCGCTGGGTGATTGGTTTGGGTGTGACAGCGATGGCGGCTGTGGGGCTGGTGCTGCTATTTTTGTTGACACAAGCCACCACCAACCGTGACCTTTACGAGCGCAACTACACCAGTTTGTTCATTGTTAATGTGGTTGTGGCTTCACTGTTGTTGCTGGTGATTCTATGGATTGCCTACCGATTGCTGAGGCGTTTGAGGCAGAAAAAATTTGGTAGCCGGTTGCTTGTCAGGTTGGCAGCGGTGTTTGCACTGGCTGGGTTTGCGCCGGGCGTGCTGATCTATGTTGTGTCGTACCAGTTTGTCGCGCGATCCATCGAGAGCTGGTTTGATGTCAAGGTGGAGGGCGCCCTGGAGGCTGGACTGAATCTTGGCCGAGCCACCCTTGAAGCCATGTCCAATGACTTGGCTGGCAAGGCCAGAGTGGCTGCCAGCCAGCTTGCGGATACGGCTAATGCCAGCGCTGCGCTGCCGCTGGAGCGCGCGCGTGAGGTGGTAGGCGCGGACGACCTGATTCTTTGGACTGCTGCTGGGAAACTCATCGCAGCCGCTGGCCAGTCGCGTTATCAGTTGACCCCAGAACTGCCGCCGCAGCAGCAGTTGCGAACGGCGCGGGCACAGGGATTTGTCACCTGGATCGAAGGGCTGGACGATGGCGGCGCAATTGACACCGCTGGGGCACACATCAAAGCGTTGGTGCTGGTCAATAGCCGTGACTTTGGCGTGTTGGCCGAATCCAGATTTTTGCTGGCGACCAAAACGCTACCGTCTTCGCTGGTGGCCAATGCCATGGCTGTGCTGCAAGCCAATCGCGAATATCAGGAGCGTGCCTTGGCCCGTGAGGGCTTGCGCCGCATGTACATCGGCACCCTGACCTTGAGCTTGTTCATGGCCGTATTTGGAAGCGTACTGCTTGCCATCGTGCTGGGCAATCAAATTGCACGCCCGCTGCTGTTGCTGGCCGATGGGGTACGTCAGGTTGCGGCGGGTGACTTGACTCCCAAAGCATCTTTGGCAGGAAAAGACGAGCTTGATGGGTTAACAAGATCGTTTGCGGACATGACCCAGCAACTCTCCGATGCACGACAAGCAGTGCATACCAGCATGAGAGATGTCAACGCAGCACGCGCCAACCTGCAAACGATTCTTGACAATTTGACAGCGGGTGTCCTGGTTCTGGATGCCAATGGTGCCATCGAGTCGTCCAATCCGGGCGCCACCCGAATCTTGCGACAGCCACTGGCTGCCTACGAAGGCAAGCGTTTGGCAGACGTTGAAGGTTTACAGGCTTTTGGAGTTAGTGTGCAGCAGCAGTTTGAGGCATTCTTGTTGCCTGGCCAAGAGCGCAGCCTGGACCACTGGCAACAGTCTTTTGAACTTGGAAATGGCAGTGCGGATCAGATGGGGCGCAATGGCCACAATGTGATTACCCTGATTGCCCGCGGAGCCGAATTGCCTGGCAATCGGTTCCTGCTGGTCTTTGACGATATCTCGGAAATTGTTTCGGCGCAGCGTTCACAGGCTTGGGGTGAAGTGGCGCGGCGTCTGGCGCATGAAATCAAAAATCCGCTGACACCCATCCAACTCTCGGCCGAACGGCTGGAAATGAAGCTCACCGGCAAGGTCGGCGTGCCAGAGCAGGCGCTGCTGACCAAATCGGTGAAAACCATTGTGGATCAGGTGGATGCCATGAAGCGTCTGGTAAATGAATTTCGTGATTACGCCCGGTTGCCGGCTGCCGAACTCAAACCAGTGGACTTGAATGCATTGGTATCCGATGTGCTCAATTTGTACGCCAGCGACCATGCCACTGCCATGGTTGTGGCAGAACTTGATCCTCAGTGTCCGCGTGTTCTGGGCGACCCTCAGCAGTTGCGGCAAGTCTTGCATAACCTTTTGCAGAATGCGCAGGATGCCACAGCCAGTGCCGGGCGCGCCGACAGGCAACATCCGGTGGTGTTGAAAACCCAGTGGAAAGCTGCAGCGCAACGCGTTCGGCTCAGTGTGATGGATTGTGGCACCGGGTTTCCAGACAGTATTCTCAAGCGGGCGTTCGAGCCCTATGTCACCACCAAGGACAAAGGTACCGGTCTGGGATTGGCTGTCGTCAAGAAAATTGCGGATGAGCATGGCTCCAGGGTAGAAATCACTAACCGGCTGGTCGATGGGCAGCTTTCTGGAGCACAAGTGTCGTTATCATTCGCCACTGAGCGTGATGTCATAACCCAGACAGGTTAACCATCACCGCACAGAATATTTTCAAGGGGTGCGCAGCACTATGGCAAACATTTTGGTCGTGGATGATGAACTTGGCATTCGGGATTTGCTGTCCGAGATTCTGAATGATGAGGGACACACCGTCGAAGTTGCTGAAAACGCTGCCCAGGCACGCACAGCGCGCTTGCGTGACAGGCCGGATCTGGTCCTGCTGGACATTTGGATGCCCGATACCGACGGAGTGACTTTACTCAAGGAGTGGTCGGCCAGTGGACTTTTGACGATGCCTGTCATCATGATGAGTGGTCATGCCACCATTGACACGGCTGTCGAGGCAACTCGTATTGGCGCTTTGGCGTTTCTGGAAAAACCCATCACCTTACAAAAGCTTCTCAAGGCGGTTGAGCAAGGTCTTTCGCGTGGAAATTTGCGCAAACTGACGGCATCGTCCACTAATGTGCAAATGCGTTCTGCGGAGGGTGGAACTTTCGCCCTTGATTCTGCCAACACTGCCGCAGTGTTGGTGATGGATGCTGGTCCGCAAGCATCCCAAACCTTTGTGCTGGACAAGCCATTGCGCGAAGGCCGGGATGAGTACGAAAAGGCCTATTTCGAGTTCCACCTGGTCAAGGAAAATGGCTCCATGACTCGTGTGGCGGAGAAGACCGGCTTGGAACGGACTCATCTCTATCGCAAACTCAAGCAACTAGGTGTTGACTTGACACGTGGGAAGCGTGGATATATTCAATCAACTAGCGAGAACTAGCCGCTCGCAATGCTATACTAGCTCTCCTTGGCCCGGTAGCTCAGTCGGTAGAGCAGAGGATTGAAAATCCTTGTGTCGGTGGTTCGATTCCGCCCCAGGCCACCAATATTCAAAGCC
>JFJP01042108.1_pt1 | contig 13880 bp, 11 predicted proteins | sample 431651 | NCBI WGS metagenome assembly JFJP01 (sample SAMN02602958, study PRJNA72255) | Microbial mat metagenome, whole genome shotgun sequencing project. | biome: fresh water; feature: sink hole; material: water; isolation source: purple microbial (photo- and chemosynthetic) mats found in... | reverse complement strand
ATTATACAATTTTGATGTATAATCAAAGTTTTCTTTGCTTTTTCTTTACAAAATATAAAAAAACATTCAGCACTTCCCCAAAAACAACCTCCCAAACAAAAAGCAAACCACACAAAGCGGAAATATCTTAATAATAAGGGAGTTTCTTCTCGAAAATCCTGAATGAGTTTTTTATCGATACTTAAAAAATAGTTTGCGAATATAGCGAATCTAAATCTATTAAAAAAATATTTTCGCAAAAAAATAGGCTTTTAGTAACGATTAATGTTTAATGTTTAACGATTCATTTTATTTAGAACTGAAATAGAGAACAATACAATTCTATTGGGTAAGGTTTATTCATTCTATTTGCTTATGCAATCCAAACAGCAAATAGAGTAGGTGTGTTTTGTATTTTACTTATATTCAATTGTTTGGCTTTGTCATTATACAAAAGCCAAACAATTTCCAGTACCTTCCAAGGCACCGTACCAACCTTCCAAGGCACCGTACCAACCTTCCAAGGCACCGTACCAACCTTCCAAAGCACCGTACCAACCTTCTTTGCCACCGTACCAACCTTCCAAGGCACCGTACCAACCTTCTTTGCCACCGTACCAACCTTCCAAGGCACCGTACCAACCTTCCAAGGCACCGTACCAACCTACAAAGAGCGTGTTAAATAATTTTCTTAATCAGCTTGAAATATTTAAACGGAACGTATTTCAATGGAAGGTCAATCCACGTAGGTGTACTAACGATTCCGCGCTGATTGCTGAAAGCCAAAAAGCTATCCTTGCCATGGTATTTGCCCAGTCCGCTATTGCCTACACCGCCAAAAGGCAAGTGATGGTTGGTTACGTGCATCAATGTATCGTTTATGCAACCTCCGCCCGAAGTGGTTTTGCTTAAAATGTCTTTTGCCTGTTTATTTTTTCCGAAATAGTAAAAAGCCAATGGTTTTTCGTTTGCATTTACATAGTTTACTACTTCGTTTATGTTTTCAAATTGCATAACCGGCAAGATGGGACCGAAAATTTCTTCGTGCATAATGGCATGTTCGGGTTTAATATTGTCGATAATGGTAGGCGAAATGTACTTTTCGGCGCGGTCGGTTGTGCCGCCAAACTTTATCTGTCCGTCTTTCAAAAGCTTTTCGAGACGTTCAAAAGCTTGATGGTTTACTATTCGTGGGAAATACTTGCTTTTCTGAATTTCTTTGCCAAACATAGCTTCAATCTGCTGCGCTATTTTTTCAATCAAGGCATCTTTAACCGACTGGTGTACAAAAAGATAATCCGGCGCAATGCAGGTTTGTCCGGCGTTGATAGTTTTGCCCCAAGCAATGCGCTTGGCTGCAACATCGAGGTTTGCGTTTTTGTCCACCACGCAAGGGCTTTTTCCGCCAAGTTCCAACACCACCGGCGTAAGATACTCAGCAGCAGCACGCATCACAACTTTTCCCACGGTAGGGCTTCCGGTAAAGAAGATGCAATCGAAGCGTTGTTGCAACAAAATTTCGTTTGTTTTTCGGCTTCCTTGCACTAGCGCAATGTAATTGGGTTTGAAGGTTTCGCTAATGAGTTCCTCCATAACTTTTGCGGTATTTTCGGTATAAGGCGAAGGTTTCAAAATGGCGCAGTTGCCCGCCGAAATAGAACCCACCAACGAGTTCATTAGCAATTGAAAAGGGTAGTTCCAAGGCGCAATAATAAGCGAAACGCCCAAAGGCTCATAAACTATCTTGCTCGACGAAGGCAGCAAATGAATAGGCGTAGCAACGCACTTAGGTTTCGACCAGCGTTTGAGGTTTTTTATGTGGTTGTCAATTTCTTGAACTACAATACTTATTTCGGTCAAGTAAGCCTCTTCATACGATTTGTGCAAATCAGCCCACAGCGCGTCGGTTATTTTGGTTTCGTATTTTAATATGGCTTGCTTGAATTTTTTCAAGTTTTCGAGTCTAAATTTTATATCTCTTGTTTGAAAACTTGCAAAGAACTTACGTTGTTCCTTCAACATGGTTTCTATTGTGCCAACTGATGTTTCGCCCATAATTGTTTACTATTTTTTTTAAAATTAACACGTTTTATTGGCATCTAACAAAAACAAGTTGATGCTTTATTGCACAAAATTAAAAAAAACTCATCACTTTTTTTTAGCCTTCGTAGATGACAAACAGCGACAGAAAAGAGAAATCCCGCACATATTTGCCACATTGGGCAATGCCTGCATGAGGAAAAAACTTTTTCTATCGTTATTGTACATCTACTATGTAAAAAAAGAAGTAGAATAGGTTTAATTAAATATGATAAATTTGATTTATTTATCATATTTAGTTAGAACCTAAGCAACTCTGCCACCAGATAAGTTTCTTAATTAAATGACATTGATGTACAGTATTTTATAAAAAAAAGAACTATTTTTTATTTTTATCCATTTATTTAGAGCCTGTTTTTTAGTGAATTTCACCAAAGTTTTTAACTTTAATAAAACTCATAACCAATTAGTTATGTTTTAATTTTTATAAAAACAACAACTTTATGGACAAACTCTATTTAACAACTACTTTGTAAGTATATTTTTCGTTGGGCGAAATGATTTTTACAAAATACAAGCCACTTGCGGCTGAGTTCAAATCAATATCCAAAACGCCCGTGAAACCATCAATTAAAATAGTTTGGTAAATTTCTTGACCTACCGTATTTTCCACTACAACTCTACCAGAGTGAATGCTTTTTTTAATTTCTAATGAGATATTCCCGCTAGTTGGATTTGGAAATACATTGATTGAATTACTATCATCAACTTCAGTAATTAATGTTGCTGAAGGCTTCCAATCGATTACAACATTCGAGTAATTAGAATTTCCGGCAGGTGTTAAATATGACGCTTGTGCGCCTTTTGTAAATGAAAAGGACAAAACAGAGTGCTGTGATGTTTTATTACTCCCCCACCCCATTTCAATAAAAATGTTGTAAGTTCCATCAGCAACCACCACATTGTCTGTGCCTGTCCCATTCCAAATAACCGAACGTGTCTCGTAAGACGCAAGCGTTGCTCCAGTTGTTGCATCTACTGTATTTTTTAACGATTTGACTGTCCAAGATGTTAAATGGTCGTCGTCATTTCCATACTTAGCTTTTGTTTTCACAAAAGTAGAAGTACTCGCCGACTCAATCCAAATAGCCAATACATGCTTATTTCCCCAAGTGCCTGAGGGTGCTGTGGTTGCACACGAAAAAGTAAGTGTTCCACTTGTTTGCGCGCTTAGTATATTACTGACACTAAACAACAAAACCAATAAAAATGCAAACCTAATTTTTTTTGTCAAATTGTTCATCGTTTTTTTTTGTATAAAGTTGTAGATTGAATATCACCATTTTATCTAGTGCCTTAACGAATAAGGCAATGGGGTAAAATTGGTTTAATCTATTAATTTGTTTTCTTTCAAACACAAAAATAAGCTATTGTTAGGTGCCTAGTACCAAATAAGAAAATCAATTAAAAGATTTAGCACCTAAAAAAGCGAAGAAAAACAAGATGTGTTTGTTTTGCAATTTCGCAAGAACTCGATTAAATCCTTTTATGTTTGCATTTTTACCCCCTTTACAAAATTATTCGAGCTGATTTTTTTTGAAAAGGGGGTTTCTAATATAAAAATTACAATTTCATGCTGTTGGCTACTTGGCTTATTTTGTTTACAAGAGCTTGCATTTCAGCTTCGTAAGTAGATTTGCTTTGAAGTTTAGTTTTTACGCCAAAGTAAAACTTAATCTTAGGCTCTGTACCCGATGGACGAACAGATATTTTTGTTCCGTCGGCTAAAAAGAATTGCAAAACGTTCGATTTTGGCAAGTTAATCGCCTTTTGGGTTGCGTTTGCAATGTCTTTTTCTACTTGCAATTGATAGTCTTTTATCAAAACAACTTTAGAACCGTTTATTTCGGTTGGTGCATTTGTGCGGTAATCGTGCATCATTTTTTCAATCTCTTCGGCACCTGCTTTTCCTTTCTTCGTTACGTTTACTAAGCCTTCGTAGTACAAATTAAATTCGGCATAAATGTCAATCAACAAGTTGTACATGCTTTTACCTTTTGACTTAGCCCATGCAGCAGTTTCGGCTATCAAAGCGCACGCCATAATCGCATCTTTGTCGCGCACGAACTCGCCAGCCAAAAAGCCGTAACTTTCTTCGCCGCCGCCAATGTAGGTTTCTTGTCCGTATTTTTTTTCGATAATATCGGCTATGTATTTAAACCCAGTAAGCACATCGTGCGAAGCAACTTTGTATTTATCAGCTATTTCGATTAATAACTCTGAAGTTACAATGGTTTTAACAATGTATTCTTTGCCTTTAAGTTTTCCGTTTTCGTGCCATTTGGTTATGAGATAATAAATAAGCAAAGCGGCAGTTTGATTACCATTGAGCAAAACTAGCTCGTTTTTGTTGTTTCTAACGGCTATTCCTACGCGGTCGGCGTCGGGGTCGGTTGCCATCACAAGGTCGGCACCTATTTCGTTGGCTTTGTTTATTGCCATTTGCAAAGCTTCAGCATTTTCGGGGTTTGGAGAAATTACAGTTGGGAAATTTCCATCTACCACCGATTGTTCTTTCACACTTGTAATATTTTCAAAACCAAAAGCTTTGAGAGCCATTGGCGTTAATTTCACACCTGTACCATGAATGGGAGTATAAACAATTTTGATGTCTTTGTTTTGAGCAATAGCATCGGGCGAAAGCGACAGTTTTTTGAGCTCGTCGATGTAAATTTGGTCTATTTCGTGTCCTATTATTTCAATATTTTCTTTGGGTCCGCCAAATTTAACTTGCGCTATTGATGTTATTTTTTCTACTTCCTCTATTACGTTTGTGTCGTGTGGTTCAATCATTTGTGCGCCGTCGTTCCAGTAGGCTTTGTAGCCGTTGTATTCTTTGGGGTTGTGCGAAGCGGTAAGCACAATGCCGCTTTGGCACTTGAAATGACGAATGGCAAACGACAACTCGGGCGTAGGGCGCAAATCGTCGAAAAGATATACTTTAAAACCATTGGCTGAAAAAATTCCTGCAGCCGTTTGAGCAAAAAGTTCGCCGTTGTTTCGGCAATCGCGCGCTATTACTACCTTTATTTGCTTTTCGTTGGGGAAATTTTTAATCAAATAATTGCACAAACCTTGAGTAGCCATACCAACGGTGTAAATGTTCATTCGGTTGGTGCCAACACCCATAATGCCGCGCAATCCGCCAGTTCCAAACTCAAGTGTTCTATAAAAAGATTCGATAAGCTCGTCGTGGTCGTTGTCGATAAGATTTTGCACCTGCTTGCGAGTAGCTTCGTCAAATTCAGGGGCAAGCCATTTTTTTGCTATTTCTGTTACTTCTGCCAAAAGGTTTGTATTGTTGCTCATGGTTTTATTCTTTTTTTACGATTAATTAATTCGTTATATCTCTGTTATCGTTTTTTTTTTCAAAAATTCAATGTGTAGAGATGTTCTTTAGTCGAGCAAAGATAAATATTATTTGAATAAAAGAAGTGTTTGGTTAAAAATATTTTGATGTGCTAACTTTATCGTTTCTGAGATTAGTAAAGAAGGATAATTACACCGATAAATTTTATTTTTTTTTTGCAAAAATAAAATTGGCAACTAAATTTTAAGAAAAAAAATTAATTTTGAGCCCAAAATTAAAAATGTAGAATTGAAACGGAGAAGATAAAAATATCCTGCCACATAAAAACCATGCGCATAAACAACTAAGGAAATGAAAAGAATTAGTGTAGTACTTGCAATCTTATTGCTAGTTTCGTCGTGCAACAAAGACGAAGAAATTAGTTTACTAAAAGAATATGAAGCCAAAGCGGAGCAACAGAGTGAGGCTTATCAGCCAACCACTAATGGAACAAATAATCCAGTAATTGTTTGGCAATCAGAAAATCAACCCAACCCATTGGTTAAAGCTCCAGCAATATTTTATCCTCCTCATCAAGACGATGAAACGCTAGGAATGGGTGCTTCTATAGTGGAACACGTCAGGATTGGCAGACCTGTTTATGTAGTACTCTTAACAAATGGTGCAAACAAAGGAATGCTTGCCTATTTGAAGAAAATAAATCCAAAATCCACAATGCAAGATGTTATTACAGCACGAAATAATGAATTTATAGCAGCGTGTATTGCCTTAGGTGTTCACCGAGTTTACATAGCAAATGCAGGACAGGGGTTTGACGAATCGATGTCTTTGTTATTTTTAAAAAATAATTTCAAAAATACGATGAGCTTTATGCGAAATTTATTTCCCCTAGCATCGCACAAAACAATTAGTGGCAATTGCGATTCATCGAATCGTCATTGCCATAAAAAGCCAGCTCACCAAGCAGCAGCAAATGCCATTCATGAGCTTTATACTTTGAAAATCATTACCGATGTTAGGCTATATAGAGTTTATTACTATTATCAAAACACTCAGCACTGCGATAGACGACCTAGTTGGCTTAAACCGGTTAAAACTTCCGATAAATTGATACGACAAAAAGCCATAAATGAATATAAATATATAAACCACTCGATAAAACGATATGGTTTGGCTTATTGGCAGAGTGTTCCTATTTTATTTGATAATTCCTGGAATTCAAATTATGAATATGTCGATTTTATCGAAAACGATTATTGAGTAAGCTTTAGAGATAAATAAAAATATCTATTCCCAAATTGGTTCTTATTTTTTATTATAAAGCTTTGAAAACATTGCTTTATAGTATTGTTTTCTTCTTTTGTAAATTCTATTTTATTCGTTTCAAAATCTATTTAACGATTATTTAATTTGTTTTCTCGTTGTTTTTGGCATAAAATTACTAACATTGCAAAATGTTAAACGAAAAAAAAAATAAAATGTCAATTATTAGTTTTGGTGAATATATTGAAGGCAAAAGCTTTAAAGTAGTGAACGAACGCCAGATGCGCGGAAGTGCCGGAATTATGTTTTTGTTGGGCATTATAGCATTTATAAATGCTTTTATTTTGCAAAAATACATTGTGGTTACTTATATTTCTGGTTTTTTGATGCTCAATTTTATGATTGGTATTTTTATCAATCTCAAATTTGCTCCTACTTTTTTTATTTCATATCTGTTTGTGCGTAAGCAATCGCCGCTTCCTATTGGTGCTATTCAGAAAAAATTTGCATGGAGTTTAGGTTTGGCTTTGGCTACGGCTATATTTAGTTTGTCGTTGTTTTTACTCAACGATGTTAGTTATTTTGAGCCTGTTTGTATGCTCTGCCTTATTTGCCTCATTTTGTTGTTTTTAGAAACAGCTATGGGCATCTGTGTAGGCTGTCAGTTTTATTATTTGGCTTTGAAAATGAAGTTGATTAAAGAGCCTGAAGAAAAACCAAACTGTATGGGCGATGCTTGTGCTGTTTAAATGAATTTTTTAGTTCAAAAATAGCCTAATTTTTATAAAAAAAGTGAACTATCTGATGAGTTCACTTTTTTTATTTCAATAAAAAAGCGAACAGGATTTAATAAAAATAATTTCATTTCTATCCAAATTCTTATTTCCTTTGCAAAAAAAACATTTTTTGTCCTCATCGCACAAAATTACATTTCGCAACACGTGTTTTTTTATTTCTTATCGTAAAAAACAGACAATTTAATTTCATTTATTTTGAAAGATTTAACTCAGGGAAGTCCTGGAAAACTTATTCTTTATTTTGCATTTCCTATGCTTATAGGCAATGTATTTCAGCAGTTGTACAATGTGGTAGATAGTGCAGTGGTAGGGAAATTTATTGGCGAAAAAGCACTTGCAGCCGTTGGTGCGTCTTTTCCTATTTTTTATGTTCTTATTGCGCTTATTATAGGTGTTGCTTCGGGCAATATGGTTATTATTTCGCAGTATTACGGTGCCAAAATGATGGACAAAGTAAAGCAAGCTATTGATACTTTTTATATTACCGTTTTTGCGGCTTCAATATTTATTAGTGTATTTGGTATTTATTTTAGCGAAGATATTTTCAGGCTTATGGATTTGCCCGAAGAATTAATGGCAGATGCAACCCTTTATCTCAACATCTTTTTGGCTGGCGTGGTGGCTATGTTTGGTTACAATTCTACTAGCTCTATTTTGCGAGGTCTTGGCGATTCTAAAACACCGCTTTACTTTTTAATTATTTCGTCGATATTAAATGTGGTGTTCGATTTGCTATTTGTGTTGGTTTTTCATTGGGGAATAGCCGGAGTAGCTTGGGCTACTGTACTTTCGCAAGCTATCGCTTTCATTGTAGGCACTATTTACCTCAACAAAAAACACGAAGTTATTCGCATTTCTCTCAAAACCATAACGTTCGACAAAGAAATATTTATCAAAAGCTTAAAATTGGGTTTGCCTTCGGGTTTTCAGCAACTGTTTGTTGCTTTGGGCATGATGGCACTCTATAAAATTGTAAATCCTTTTGGTACAGAGGTTATTGCAGCCTATTCGGTAGCTGGTCGTTTAGATGGTTTTGCAGTAATGCCGGCTATGAATTTAACCGCAGCACTTACTACCTTTGTGGGTCAAAACATAGGAGCTAACAAAATAGATAGGGTAAAAGAAGGTTTGTATGTAACTTTGGCTTATTCTGTGGCTATTTCGTTGTTTTTTACAATTATCATTTTGCTTTGGGGCGAAGATATTATGTACCTGTTTACTTCCGATGCCGGAGTGGTAGCTATTGGTTATAAATACTTGCAAATAGTAGGTTATTTCTATTTTACGTTCTCTATTATGTTCTCGTTTTTGGGTGTTTTTAGAGGAGCAGGCGATACGCTAATTCCTATGGTTATCACGTTGTTTTCGATGTGGCTTTTTAGTGGTCGATACCTACTGGCTGGATTTTTGGACTTTTTGCGTCTATTGTTTATTTCAAAATGGGACGATGGAAAAACAAATCCATTGTTTAGCAAATTCTTTAAGCAGATATTTTTGTATAGTATTTGACAAAAACCGTTCGACCGACTTGTCGGTCTGGCTTTTAGGAACTCATCGGACAGACCGGACAAGCCGGTCGAACCGATTGAAAAAAACAAAAACCGTTCGACCGACTTGTCGGTCTGTCGGTTTGGCTTTTAGGAACTCATCGGACAGACCGGACAAGCCGGTCGAACCGATTGTGCGAGTTATTTTGAAATATGAACAGAGTGCTATTTTATTTTCGAGCAAATATTTTTCTATTTGTTTATTTTTAAGCACTTGGCAAAACGAAATATGCAATTAATTTTGCTGGCTATTTACTTGTTTTTTACGGCAGTAAGAACAGAATAGGAAACTAAATCACCTCTTTTATCGTAATTTTCACTTCTTACTACACCTACGCCATCAGAAATCCATTCAGCACTAGAGCCTTTTACTTTTATAAATCCCATTTTCGATTCGGTGTCTTGAGTTATTTTGAAACACTCAAAATCTCCTGCGTCGGTTTTGATGGTTTCAAGTTTCTCTATCTTTCTATTCGATACAGTAACACCTATTTTCATAATGCTAATGCCTTGTTGCATAATGCTTACCAATACTGTTCCTCCGGGTAGCTCTTGCCCTTCTTTGGGGTCAGAAGGAATTTCCAATTCACCAGCATCAACAACAGTAATATTCCCGTTTGGATAGTTGGCGAGTTGATTTCCTAAATAGCTTTTCATGTCCACATACATTTTGCCATCTTTGCAAATGTAGGCAAACTCTACTTTGTAAACGGAATCTGTTTTTGCATCTTTGCTTTCAAGTTGCACATTGAGCTGGGTTGAGGTTCTGGTCAAAATTGTGAGGGAAGAAACACCCGTTTTGTGCTTTTTGGCATCAAATTGTGTGGTTTCCAACACTGTGCCTTCTTTTTGTGGCATAAATTTAAAGCAATCTTGGGCTTTTGTTGTCATTGTTAATGCGAAAATGGCAAAAAACAATGTAAACACATTTTTTTTCATAATAGTTTTTTTTTAGAAATTTAATTTTGCGAATTTTTGTTAATTATAGAACTCTAAAAAGCAAATTTTATTGTTTATTAACAAAACTGTACGTTGTTTCTTTTTTTTGTTAGACTTCTAATCAACGGTTAATGTCTTTTACTGTTATGGCTTGTCCGGTCTGTCCGATGATTTTCTAACAGCCTAACCGACAGACCGACAAGTCGGTCGAACGGTTTTTATTTTTTTAAATTTTCAAAGATTAAAGAGTTTTCTTTCAAAAACTATTTAAAAATTTCAAATTTATTTTAAAATTCCTTTTATTAAATACAGAATTACTACATATACCATTGCCAAGCCTATGGCTAAATAAATGGGCATCAATACTTCTTTGGGTACAAAAGGCAAATGACGCAGCGTTAAGCCTAAGGCTATCATAATTAAAATAGTGATTTTTTGCCGAGTGGCATGAAATTGCCAAAGAGTTACTTTATTTGCCTCTAATTTCATAATTCTATGAATATTTTCCATGGTTATTTTATGGAAGATTAAGTAGCTTTTCAATGTTCCTAAGCTTATTGCGATAAGAATCGAAAGAATAAGTTGGCTTTCGCTAAATAATTCTTTCCAAAGATAAGCTCTATGAATGAGCATATAAGCTGCTATTAACCAAATAAAAGCAGTGAAGAGTATGAGTTTTTTGCGTGTGATTATCATTTTATTTGTTGTTTTTGTTTAAAAGGCAAATATATTATTTTTTTTAATTTTTAATTTGGCACAACTCAAATTCTATGGTTCTATGGTTGAATTGTTAAATGATTTATTCATTAATGCACTATCCGCTGGTTTGTTATGGTATTTATTATTTACTAATTGATACAGTTGGCTTTAAGTCATCGTATCAATTACAAGGCATGATTTTCTTATTAAAATGAAAAAAACGTCTGCTCCTATATATAAGGAGGTGAAAAAGACGAAGTATTCCATTTTTTCTAGTGAACTGCGTAATGTGGTATGATAAGGCGCTGTCGGGAACAACACTTCCTTACTTTATTAGCATTGGTTTTATTTTAGTCGTTCTATAAGTCTTTTAAAATCGGTGAATTCAAGTTCTAATTTATTTGCGTCCAACAATTTTAATAATTCTACAGCATGTTTTATTTTATGATACTCTCCTCTTTGCGAATTTTTAGTAATTCGCATTAATACTTCATCAGGGTGCTCTATTTCAATCGCTTTTTTCTTTGGTATTTTGTCTGAAATTCTCTTTTTTTGATTATCTATCCCGTAGAATAAATCTAAAATTTCAGGTTGGGATAGAAACCAACTTTCCATTTCTTGTATCATATAAAACACATTGTTCTGATAATTGGTAAGATTTTCTTGTTTCAAATCATTGTCTCTTTCTGTTTCAGGTTTATCTAAATCGACCAAAAGTAAAGACAAATCTGCTTGTAATTTATTTGTTTTAAATTTTTGAATTGTTTGGGATTTACCACCTTGAGAATATCCGCCTCCAAGAATGATTTTCGGCATTTTACCCTTTAATTTTTGTTTAAGAAGTTTTTCTAATCCATTACGTAAATCTCCATTAGGGCTGTTGGGTTCTCCCTCAACAAATAATATAATTTTTTTAGCTTCCATAACGCACACCTCCTAAATCACCTTGTTTCCACATTTGACCTAATGAAAATTCTTCGTACCAATCCGAGAATTGCTCTTTTGTGTAGGATATTATATTTGAAGCGTTATTCTGGTCTTTTTCAAATACTCGAACATTTTCAATATCAAAATAATTCAATAGGTTATCTGAATGAGTTGAGATAACTAATGTGGTTTTTTCAGATGCCTCTTTTATTGCATTTGCAATATTTAAAATCATATCTGGATGTAATCCAACCTCTGGCTCGTCAATGCAAATAAATCGCCCTCGTTCTGGATTGTAAAAAATAGAGAGTAAACACAAATAGCGCAAAGTTCCATCGGAAATATTTGATACATGAATTGAACTATCAAGCCCACTTTCTTCGAGCATTAATTCAATATTTCCTCCGATAAAATTAAAATCAAATCCTGAAAAATTAGGATTAACTTCGTTGAGCATTTCTGCTATTTTTTTATACTGTTGTTTGTGATTTATTTTAATGGTATTTAATATTTGTGGTAAATTTGTTCCGTCGGCAAATAATCTCCTTTCTGAAGTAGGAAGCATTGGTTTTCTGATTGGGCTTTTGGGTGTAGTATCAAAATAGTCGTACACCAAAATATCTTTAATAGATTTTTTAATTGTTGTAAGGGCAAAGTATCTATCGGTATCACTAACTTCCTTCAATGCAAGTTCTTGTGGGTCAAAGTCAGAATATCTCACAAGGCTTGTTTTGTTGTTCTTTTCTGAAACTTTTTCATTGAGATGTCCAACTCCACTTGCGAAATCAAGATAAACAAATCCTCTTTCATTCGTAATTTTTTCTTGGATATAGTAATTCGATAAACTTGAAGATTTTGTTATACTTATAAAATAGATAATATCTTCGGTGAAGTTAAAACCATTTGCGTTTCTACTAATTTCACTTCCATCAAATTTATATTGAATATTAATTGATTGAATATCGTCAATTTTTTTTGAACCTTTGAAAAATGAATTATCAAAACCTCCTAAATTATCTAAAATGTGTTTTTTTAAACCAACTCCTGCTACTCCTTCTCTTAAAAGTTTTATTGCTTTTATAAAATTTGATTTACCAGCACCATTTATGCCTATTAAGAGATTTGTTTCTGGGTGTAAAATAATTGTAGTTTGATTAAAACTATAAAAATTAGTTATTTTGACTTCCTTTATCATCTGTTCCGTTTATTTTTACTGCTATTTTAAATCGAAATTGTAATTTACAAATCTTTTCACTTGTAAGAGCTTTGAAATTTATAGAATCATTTCAAATTATTGAAAAATGCTTTTATTTTATTTATTGTTAAATTGTTAATGTTTTATTTAATCGCTTATTTTATACCTCCCACCTACAATCTGCCAACTATCTGTCAATTTATTGTAAACAAATCTAAAATCAGGAATGTATCCATTTGTTCCACCACAATCAATAGAATAATTTGCGTATCTAAAATGCAATCCATTTTTTATAAATATACCTTTCTTTACTTTCAAAGTCAAACTACTGAAATTTATATCTATCGTATCATTTGAGATTAAATCATGGGTCATTCTATACAGTCTCAACGTTTTACCATTTTTGTAGGTATAACCAAATAACTCATCTGATGATAAAAATTTATAAACACTTTGCGAAAAATTACTTTTAATTCTATTTGTTTGCTCATTTAGTTCTATGAATTTTATTCCACTTGATAAAAGAAAATCAAATCGATTATTTAATGCGTTTATATATAAACTGTCCAATATTTGATTTTCAATTTCCTGAGCAAATATAAAATTGGTATTTAATCCGCAAAAAATCAGCATTATAAAAATCAGTCTGTTCATTGATTATTGTCTTCATGTTTTATAAACAACAACATTACTAACCTACACAAAAAAGCTTCATGTCTTGCGTTTTTTATAATTACAAATATACTAAAAATTTCCTAAAACAAAAAAACATTCAATAGTTTCCTTTCAATAACGCACCTTACTCCTATATATAAGGAGGTATAAAATTTGCAAAATGAACCAGCTTATTGATACGATGACTTTAAGTCATCGTATCAATACCGCTTGTCATCGTATCAATAAGCTGGTTTTTGCTCTAGGAACAATTTTATACACTTTAGGAGATACATTATACACTCTAGGAACAATTTTATACTCTCCAGTAACTACATTATTTGCTTTAGGAACAATTTTATACACTCTAGTAAAGGCATTATTTGCTTTAGGAACAATTTTATAGCCTCCAGTAACAATTTTATACACTCGTGGAAAGACAAAAAAGCCATTGTTAGCTGTTTTTTTCA